>Ga0315904_10005908_pt1 | contig 16870 bp, 13 predicted proteins | sample LakEriMetagenome_6_FD_203529 | JGI IMG/M metagenome (GOLD analysis project Ga0315904, IMG submission 203529) | Freshwater fungal communities from buoy surface, Lake Erie, Ohio, United States - Buoy 12 MA120 | ecosystem: Environmental > Aquatic > Freshwater > Lake | place: USA: Lake Erie, Ohio...
CCCTCGCAGATGTGGGCACGGCTGCTGGAGCGCTTGTAGGTACCCTTGCAAAGGGTCCTTCAGCTAATCCAACATTGCTAACCTCTTGGACACAGTTTGTAAAGACTTTTGGATCTTTAGAAGACGCATACCCAACCACATGGGCAGCCTACAACTTTTTTGCCAACGGTGGTCGTCAGCTATACGTACGGCGCATTGTAGGTAGCGGTGCAGTTCAAGCTTCAATTATCTTGACTGACCGCTCAAACGCCGCATTAAACACGCTTCTAGTAAAAGCATCTAGCCCAGGAGCCTGGGGTAACGATCTTTCTGTAGAAGTCGTTGCAGCGGGAGTTGCAAATCGCTTCACCTTGTTGGTTTACGGCGCCCCTGCAACAGGAGCTGCTGCAAACTCTAACCTCTTAGAGCAATTTACAGACCTAAGCATGGACGTAACCGATCCTCGCTACGTAGTGTCTGTAGTTAACTCTTCCTCAGCTTATGTAACTGTTACTGATCAGAACTCTGCTTCTGTTTCTCCAGATGATCTACCAGAAATTGATGGTTTGAAGGATCTTGGAGGCGGCGCTAATGGGTCTGCTCCATCTAGAACAGACTACTCAAATGCGTTGACTACCTTTGATTCTATTCAGAATCCATTGATTTTCAACATTCCAGCGGCTGCATATATTTACACCCCAACTGGAACTACACAAGAACGAACACTTGCGGTAAACATTCAAGGAGACTTGATTAATTACTGTGAGCTTCGTGGAGATGCGTTTGCTGTAATTGATACCCCTATTGGACAGACAGTTACTGAAGCTAAAACCTTCGTTACTGATGTCAAAGCAGCAGCTCCAGATTCAGACGGAGGCTGCGCTGCAGCTTACTTCCCATGGATCCTAATTCCAGATACACTTCGTGCTTCTGGCGGAGCTACAAGATCTCAAGCTCCAGGTGCTGCAATGATCGGTCAGTTCCTAGCTACTGATGCTTCACGTGGTGTTTTCAAGACCCCAGCTGGTCTTACAAACCGTGTTGCTCTAGCTGTTGCAGCTGAACGTCAATTTACTAATGCTGAACTAGACACTTTGAACACTGGCACTGTACCTATTAACGCTATTCGCCAGGTTCCAGGAAATGGAATTGTTGTTATGGGTGGTCGCACTCTAAACAACACTCCAGGTGATCGCTACATCAACGTACGTCGTTCACTTACTTACATCAAGAAAGAATTGACTGATAGAAGCGCATTCGCTATATTTGAGAACAACGACGAACGTCTTTGGTCTCAGCTACGCGTTGCCCTTGGCTCGTTCCTACGTGGCTATTGGCAGCAAGGCGGATTGCGTGGATCCAGTCCAGACAAGGCTTACTACGTAAAAGTAGATACAAGCACGACAACTCAAGCAGATATTCAAAATGGCCGTGTCAACATTGAAGTTGGCGTTGCTCTTGAATACCCAGCTGAATTTATCGTGATCAAGCTTGGTCAGATAACCGGAACAGCTACGGCTTAAGGAGATAAATAAACATGCCCGTAAATAACACCCTAAGTACCCTCCTTACGGATCCGGTACGTAATTTTAAGTTTGTGGTTGAGTTTCTTCCACAGACCAATGATTCTAAGTGGGGTTCTTCCTTTGGAAAGATGGGTTTCGTCTCTCTTTCTGGACTAAGCGTCTCTACTGAATCTATTGCATACCGCGAAGGCGGATACAACACTAATTTCCACCAAATTCCAGGACAAAGCTCCTTTACCCCAATCACCCTATCAAAGGGCGTAATGTTGGGTAACGATGCTCATGCTCGCTGGATGCGCCGTCTGTTCTCTGTACTAACTCCTAATGCTACAAGTGGTATCGGAGCAGACTTCCGTTGCGATCTAGACATTGCAGTTCTTAGCCATCCAAACCCAGCAGCATATGCTGGAAACGGATCAACTGCTGCGGCAGACACAGCATACGATCAACACGTATCTGTACGCTTCCGCGTCAACAATGCATGGATCACATCGCTTTCATACAGCAGCCTAGATGCTGGTTCCAGCACTTTGTTGGTTGAAGAAATTACTCTAGTACACGAAGGCTTCGATGTAACCTTTGCTAAGAACTACACTCAAGCAGGTTCAGCACAGAAGCTTTCTGACACAACTTCAATCTCAGCTCTATAAACTAAAGAAAAGGTACACTAAATGTCTACAGAAACTATCAGAGCAACAGACAACCCTGCCCTAGCTAATAAGCTAGCGGCCGAAGCGATTTCTGATCGGGAGGTAGCGGCTCCAGCCCCAAAGGTTGAGATCCCGCTACCACCCGACTCAGTAGTTGAATTGCCAGGTGGTTTGTTTGACCCATTTGATGGGGTAACTACTACCGCAGAGATTCGTGAATTAACTGGAGCTGATGAAGAGGTTATTGCTCGCATCGGAGATCCAGGAAAAGCTCTTCTTACTATTTTAGAAAGAGCAACTGTAAAAGTTGGAGATAAGAAAGCGGATAAAGAAACATTAGACGCTCTTCTTGCTGGAGATAGAGAAGCAATTCTTCTAGCTATTCGCATAGCGACTTTTGGTCCAGAAGTAAAAGTTGGGCCAGTATGTCCAAAGTGTGGAGAAGATCAAACTTTTGAAATAGATCTTAAAAAAGATGTGGAGATGAAGACCCTAGATGATGGGGACAGAACCTTCACGCTAACCTGTAAAGCAGGAAAGGTAGTGGTAAACCTTCCTACTGGAGGAGCTCAAAAAGCTCTTGTAAATGCCACAAATAAGAACGCAGCTGAACTGGACACCATTCTTCTCAAGAGCTGCGTGGAGTCAATCGATGGCAATCCTGTTGTTAACATACAGCAGATTAAAGATCTAGGCCTTAAAGATCGCCGCGACTTGATTAAGGCTATAACAGACCGCAACCCCGGACCACAACTTAGCGAAATAAAGAAGACATGTAAGGCTTGCGATTCGGAGGTATCGCTGCCACTTACCCTGGCAGACTTGTTTCGAGAGTGAAACAAGGTACGACTTGGTAATAGAGGCGTATAGCTTGCTTACGCAATATTACCCAGGTTGGACATTAAGCGATATCAAATCCCTATCGTTCAGAGAAAGAATGCTTTGGTTAGACAAAGCTATAAGTAGACCTAAGGCGGTGAATTAATGGCAGTCCCACCCGGCGGACAAAATATGGTCGGAGCCAATGACGAATTTTCAGAATTCCCTGGAATTTTAGAAAAAGTTTTTGAAAAATCTGGCACAGGCATGAAAAAGCTTGTAGACCACTCTGACAAGTTCCTTAAGAATATTAAGGAAGCTAAAGAGCATCTACTAAAGATGACGACAGGCGGATCCGGTGTCGGTGGGCAGACTATGGGTCTGGGAGTTGTCTCACAAAGACAATACGCTGCTAGAGGTCTAGGCGTTATAGCTGCTGCTGGAGCAGGTGTTGCGTACAGCATGGCGCCAAACACCATGGCTGCTGTTACACAGAGAATGTATGCGGATTCTCTTGCTGGACTCAGCGGAATGGGCGCACAAGGACTTATATCTACTGCTAATCGACGTGTTGGTGGCGGAGCAACAAGTGCAATGGGCCCAACAGCCGCAGCAGCTACTCTGGGCTATCAAGGCGGTTACTTAGCTAATACTTTAAGCTCACGAAGAATCATGGGTCAAATTGGCGGTATGTCCGCTATAACCGGAGCTTCTAACGAACAAGTAGCTGGGGCTTTTGCAGGAATAAATGCAATGAGCTTCCTACGTGCCGGAATACGTGCACGTGATCGTCAAGGAAACCTTGTAGCGCCAAATCAATTAATTAATCAAGCTTACAGGTTCTTGTATGGAAACAGATCCATAACTAAAGAACAAGCAATGATGGTCCTAAATCCCGGATCAAAAGGCTATGCAACATTAAGCCAACTTGCTGGAGGCAACCCTGAGCTTTTGCAGCAATTGCAGATGGGAGTTATTGCAAGAGCAAGCAAGGGAAGCACGTTAAATAAAAAAGATTTATCAGATCCAAACAGGGCACTAGATCTTATGGGCGTAGGAAAAGAATCTCCTATGCGATCTATTTTTAGATTTAACACCTCTGAGGCTAGAAAACTTGAAGCTACAGAAGGCGGATTAGTTGGCGGATATAACGTAGCTCTTAGATCTACCTCTTCAGTAAACGATGCCTTCAGTACTATGGCAGATCTTTTAGGCCCAGTAAATCAAGGCCTCATGACCCTAAAAGGAATTTTACAAACACTTCCTGGAGCAGGAAATACTGGAGCTACTCTATCTGGTTTAGGTGGTCTGGCAGCAGGAGTTGGAACTAGCGCACTGCAACTTGGATTGACTGCAAGAGCTCTTGGAGTTGGTGGGGCTAAAGGATTTATGGGAACCGGAGCTTTAGCTGCAGGAGGAACTGCAGCAACTATGGGAGCTGGAACAGCAGCGGCTACCGGAGCAGCGGCAACAGCTGGCGGAGCTGCAGCCGTTTCAAAGAGAGCGGCTCTTCTTAAACTTCTTAAGTCTTCAAAAGGAAAATTAAGTATTGGTGCAATCGCTGCGGCGCTAGGCACAGAAGCATTAGATGGTTTGTTTGGAGAAAAGGTAAGCCCAGGCGTAAGAAAAGCCGGACTGAACCTAGCAAATATTGGCGGCATGGCAGCAACAGGTGCAGCCATAGGAAGCTTTATTCCTGGCCTTGGAACAGGTATCGGCGCTCTTATCGGAACGGGTATTGGATTAGGTCAAACCCTATTAGGTGGAATGGGCGGAGATTCTGACTGCGGACACGGTCATATGGGATGCTCACATGGAATAGGCGGCCCTAAAGAAGGTTCTTCAGCAGAAGCCCCAGTGTTTCAACCCCCTGTTCAACCAGGAACAAGAATTAGCTCTGATTACGGTCCTCGTCCAGGAGCAGCTAAAAAGAATCCAGGCATAAGCTCTAACCACAGAGGTATTGACTACGCACTTGCTGTAGGAAGCCCAGTACTAGCGTCCGCAGACGGAATTGTTACTGAAACCGGAAATCACAACCAGTACGGTTACTATGTCATTATTAAGCACGCCGTTAAGTCAAGCTTGTACGGCCATTTAAGTAAAATTCTAGTGTCTAAGGGACAAAGAGTAAAGCGTGGAGAAGTAATTGCTAAGTCTGGTGGAAAAAGAGGAGCTCCAGGAGCAGGAAGTTCTACTGGACCTCACTTACACTTTGAATTAAGAGCACATGGTGGAGTAGGCGCACAAGATAGAGAAAATCCAAAGGGTTTCTTCGGAAAAGCTTTTGCTTTTATAAAAAACTTAGGAAGTAAAGTTTTAAATGGATTAAAAGGCATGAGCAATCGAGCCTTAGATACTTTAGGAATTAAAAATGTAGAGCCAGTTGACTACTCCTCTCCTATAGGCAAAAAATACAGTAGCCCCTCAGTATCTCAGCTTCTAAGCATGCTTGGAAATGGACCTACTAATTTTGAGAGAATGACTAGCGGCTTAAATAAAAACAGTAAGGCTTATAAAGACAATTTTGATACCGCTTACACAGAAGGTAGCGGAAGTGAAAGAGGTATAGCTGGAGGAAGCAGAGAAGGATTAATGCAGGTCCTCTATAACGCTGGCTTTAGAGGGGACGCTTTACAAACTGCGTTTGCTGTAGCTTTAGCCGAATCTGGGGGAAGAGCTAATGCTAAGAGCCACCCAAGCCTAAAGAAAGATGACTCTTACGGCTTATTCCAGATCAATATGATCGGTGGTCTTGGCCCTGCTCGTAGAAAACAATACGGCCTTGCATCAAACAGAGAGCTATTTAATCCAAAAACTAACGCAAGCATTGCTTTTGCTATCTCAAAAGGCGGTAAAAACTGGAAGCCTTGGGGCGCATACACAAGCGGAAGCTTTACTAAGTATCTTGATGACGCAAGTAGAGTAGCTAAAGATGCTGGAATTGGTGGCGGAGATCCATCAGCTATTATGGGATCAGCTCCTGCTACAGAAACTGGCGGGGCAGCCACAGCTGTTATGAGAGGAAATGCCTCCTTTAATGCTAGCTCAAAAATAGATGTAACAGTTAACATGAATGTACAGATAGCTAGAGCCTCTGTTGCAGAAGCGCAAAGACTAGCAAGCGATACCCTAAAAATGTTAGAAAATAAACTTAGACTGGGAGAAGGGCTAGGTCAATACTAATGCCGACATACCAAACTGGATATTTTTACACTGTAAACATCTATGAGTTTATTAACGATAACCTTGGAAGTGGCAACACATCAGTAGAGACTACAGATGCAGTAGACGCAGATGGTTGGACACCAGTATATTCTTGGAATAGTAACCCAATAACTACTGGTGATTGGCTGTCACCTGATAACGGTAAATTAGTTAATTACAACCATAAATTAAAGTACGAAGTTAGAGTTTGGAAAGATACTTTGCCTGGCTTAGGACCAAATCCAGTAGGAATACTTGGAAATGATGACGGCGTAAAAGTAGTTGTGCTTCAAAGTTGGTTAGATTCTATAGCTAGTTATGCTACTAGCCCTCAAAAATTTGGAAATTATGTAAGACAGAGCTCCCCAGTTTCCGGAAAAGGAAACACAGTGTTTACTTTCTTTATTGACGGTATAGCTCCAGGCCCAATAACACCGCGTATAAAAGTGACTCTTGAAGGAGAAAGTCAAGAAAATCCTAATAATCCAGAGCCTGTAGAAATAGGGCTTCCTAATAACTCGAAAATGAAAACAGTAAATCTTTCTAAAGTAAAAACAGAACCAAAAATCCCACCACTTTTAAAAACATTAGTAGGTTCTGACAGAGCTAGATGGAACGCGTGTACTAATGAGTGGGTAGGATTACTTGTTACAAACGTTGGAAGCGGTAAAGTAGACACTACTCTTGTGTACTTTAACAGAAAAGGCGAAGAAAAAAGAAGAACTTACTTAGGAAGAGAAAGCATAACTGCTACTGGACCAGACACTTTTTTTGGTCGTGGGCAAGAAGCGCTACTTGATGCAGTTAAGGCAGCTTGCGGAGACACTGATACCCCAGGAACTCCAGATACAAGCATAACTCTCCCTCCAGACCCAGACAAAGTTAGGTATAACCCACCAAATCACTTTGTTACTAGATCTGTTTCACATGGAGAAAGAACTAGGGATTCATTAATTAATCAACTTAATACTCGAGGCAGAATATTTACTGAAATTAACGACGTACAGAATGCCTTAAGTAATAGAAACAGAAGATTAGGAAAAATCTATCAATCTGTTGATGGTGCTGAAGCTTTAAACAAGCCTACAAAGGGAGAAGTAAAGCTGTGGGGTTTTAGGTTCTCATACAACCCTCAAACAATGTCATATAGCACAAGTACCAATACGTCTATAGACTGGATGTTAAATAGCAAAGATCCAGCAAACTTACTTGGTGGAAACACTACAGTCTCATTTCAACTATATTTAAACCGAATAGCTGATATGACTGAACTAAAGTCGGCTAAAGATGGCGGAGACTTTAGCAGATCTTATCCTAGAGCTTTAAGAAAAGAAGAAATTGAAGGTCTTTTGTACAGAGGTACAGAATATGACCTTGAGTTTCTATATAGAGTGCTAAATGGAGACCCTGGAAAGACTGCTCTTCTTGAATACGGTGGAAAAACATCAGATTTTGGTTATATAACTGGAACTCCTTGTTGGTTCCACCTACACAATAACTTAAAGTATTACGGTTCTATGGCGTCTCTATCTGTAAACCACGTCATGTTTACACAGGAAATGGTCCCAATGTTATCTACAGTAGATATATCCTTTATTAGGTACCCATCTCTTGAACTTAGCCCAGAAGAAGTTAAGAAGGCCTATGAAGAGCAAGCTAGACGTGCTGGCTCTACAGGCGAAGAAGCTAAGGCTGGTAAATAATGATAGAAAGAGTATCTAGATACTACGACGGTCCTCTAGCCCAGATAAAACAAAAATATACTGGGGACTACACAATTGCCGTATACAGAAAGTTTCCTGAAGCTAGATCCGTAAGGTTTATTGAATACACCTGGGTTGATGGGGATAGCTTTGGTCCCTTAGCAAAGGTATACCTTGGCAATTCAAAGTATTGGTGGGAAATACTAGAAATAAACCCAGAAATACTGAATCCTTTAAATATAGCCCCGGGAACAGTAATTAGGATTCCGTATGGCAACTAACAATACGCAAAAAAACTATGTTTATGAGTCGACTGCAAATTCGTCTACTTTTAGAGTAGAGTTCCCAAAGACCCCAGATATAGAAATGCTATTAATAGGAGCTGAGCTGTATCAGGATATAGAACAGCACGATAGACTTGTTTTGCACTTTAAAGGAAAGCCTTTTAAAGACGAAACAATAATTCGTTCGGAAGACCCAGTAAAGTTCACCTATACTACAGACAGAGTGTCTCAAGTCTTTGTTGGGTACGTATACGACATTGATCCTAAAGACGATCTAGACTCAAACAACACAGATATAGTCTGTATTTCAGCATCTCATATATTAAAAAATACCGACCAAAAAATTTATAAGAATGTGACTGCAGATCAAGTAGTTCAAAAGATAGCTGCTAAATCAGGCATGAAAGCTGTAACTCAGCGCCACCCTAGAGTCAGAAAAACTATAGTTCAAGCTGGACAAACTGACTGGCAGCTACTTAGACGATTAGCTAAGCAGACTGGATTTGCCCTTAGGTCAGAAGGAACTACCATCTATTTTGTCTCTAAGAACAGAATTTACAGTAAGAGCAAACCTAACGCCATATATTTTAAGTATGTAGATTCTGGTATAGGTGGGGCCGCTGTTAAGTACAACAGAAGCTACGGAACTCTTTTAGAGTTTATAGCTCAAATATCGGACTCTGCTCCAGAGATGGGCGCTAAGGTCGATCGTGTTGTTACAGGCTACAATGAGCGTACGGGAACTGTTATTGAAACAACCCATAAGCTAAAAGACTTTAATTTTGAGGATAAGGGCGTAGTAGTTCCTAGTGAGGAGTTCTTCAATGAAGAGTAGATACTCTAGTGGAAAAACTACTTCCTCTTTCGTAAAGCATCAGGTATACGACGTAGCAACTAGCTTAACTGAGTCTAAGTATATTGCTAATGACCTAGCTGACGCAAAAAGATATCAATATAGGGCTAGGGCAGTAGTTGTAGGTAACGCAGCTGTGAAACCTTATGAGGCTATTTATCTAGATGGGTTGCCTAACGGAATGTCCGGATACTGGACCGTGCTTTCAGTAAAGCACATCTTCGGAGGTGCCCCAGCTAACTACATGATGGAGTTAGACTTGGGAACTGACGTTCTCGGAGAGACCTCAGACGAAGCTGTAAAAGCCACTAAGGTTCGAGACATAACTGGTGAGCTTGCGGGACAAGCACTAGTACCTGCCGACTCCTCATTAAAAGACTACTCTTTAGAAATTAATGGCTCATCTTTAACCCCTACTTATGGAAGAACAGAACCTACTTCTGTAGTAACTCCTCGAGCTACCGCAATCCCAGAAACAATAGTTTCTAGCGACCCATACTCTGTAAAACCTCCGAGCTTTTCTAACGTAAAACGGACTACTAAATGGGAGGCAGTATGAAGTACAAGCACTTAGCCGATTCTGAATACGGCATGGATCCGGTAGGAAGAAACAGATTTTTTGGCATATACGAGGCTAAAGTAGAAGATATAAACGATCCCCTAAAAAAGAATCGAATAAAGGTTAAGATCTTTCAAGCTACTGGTCAAGAAGTAACCGGTTGGGCTAGAGCTTGTCTGCCCATAATAGCTAACGCTAATCATCCTGACCACCTCCCGCACCTAGCCTCTGAAGTAGCAAACTTATTGCAGGCGCATGCGACCCACGCGACCCATAGCACCACAATAACAAGTGGCGCCGCTTCTGCGGGTACGGCACATACTCATCCTGTAGTAATAAGCCTTGCTCACGATGCCCATACCAATAATCACACTGGAAAGACTCCAGATACAACCTTTAAGCTAACCCATGCTCACGATACAATAGCAAATACCACGCAAGATTGGAATGACTCGCAAGAACAGAATCTAACGCCGGGGGGTCTAGACATAGATCCTGTGGCAGCTGGTTTTGGAACTAATCGGTCTACTGATCCAGCCAGAGTGGCTGAGCACACCCCGCATCGTCTAATACCCTATAAGGGTCAGATGATCTGGGTTATGTTTGTTGCGGGCGACCCTGAATACCCAGTTTGGATAGGAGTGCAATGACAATATCCTATCCTTTCAAATTGGATTTTCTTGGTGAGCTTCAAGGTACTGACGATCCGGTAAAGGTATACACCGATAGGTTACTAACTTTACTTTCTACCAGTCCTGGACAACGCCCAATGCTTCCAGAATACGGCACTGATGTTTTAAGAGCTTTGTACGAAAACGACAATCAATTAGAGTTATCTATAAATCAAGCTGTAAGAAGTGCTGTATCTGTATGGATACCTGAAATCTCTGTAGAAGAGATAAGAGTTGATTTACCTGATCAAGAAGGTAAAGCCACAGTAACCATACTAATTGAGCTACCAAACAGTACCTTAACGACACTAACAGTGTCCACAGCAATTTTTAACGTAGACGGAACTATAACGGCAACGGAGTAATAATGGCCAATGAGATACAGATAGACTATACTTCTAGAGACTTTGCTGCTCTAAAGAATGATCTTATAAACCTTATAAATGCTCGTACCCAAATAGATTGGGATCCTGCAGACCCATCTGATCTAGGTAACATCCTTGTAGAAACCTTTTCGTATATGGGCGACATAATGTCCTATTACCTAGACCGAGTAGCCAATGAAACTACAGTGGACACCGCAATTAAACGAGAAACACTATTAAATTTTGCAGAACTTTACGGATATAAGCCTTCAGGACCAACTCCAGCTACAGTCTCTGTGCTATTTGAAAACATAAGTACCCAGGCTCTGGATATTCCCATAGGAACTCAAGTCATGGCCCCACTTTTGTTTGGCCCATATACCGAAATATATTTTGAAACTACACAGGCAGCAATTCAGCTGCAACCTGGTCAGACTATTACTATCCCAGCTAAAGAAGGCAAGACTGTAAATACTGATCGTCCAGACCTTATCAATCCAAGCAATAACAAACCCCTACCTTCTAGCTTAGGAACTTCAAACGGAGATACAAATCAAGAGTTCTTAATTTCAGACGTAGGAATTGTAGACGCTTCTCTAATCGTATACGTTGGTCAGGGACAGGCTTTTGCTCCATGGAATTACGTAGATACCTTATCTAACTCTGGACCAACAGACCTAGTATTTACGACTTCTCAAAACGAAGACGGAAGTTTGACTGTTATTTTTGGAGATAACATTAACGGTGCTGTTCCAGCTACCGGGCAGCTCATCAGCGCTCTATACAAAACAAGCGTAGGAGAAGCTGGAAACGTAGTTTCTAATGCGATTTCTGAAGTAACGTTTATTCCAGGCAATATTGATCCAGAAGCCATTTCTTACTTGACAGCTACAAACCCAGAAGTAGCTTTTGGTGGAGCAAACGCCGATGATAACTCACAACTAAGGGCAAAAATTAAAGCCGCCATAATTTCAAGAAAGCGTGCTGTAACTCTAGACGACTATAAGTACTTGGCTTTACAGGTGCCACAAGTAGGAAAAATAAACGCTGTTGGAGCTGTATACAGTTCAGTAACCCTATATATACAGCCACAAAATGATGGAACCAGTACCCCAGGAATAGTTGCTGGAAACCCAACTACAGCTTGGACAGCCTTAGCAAGCTCTGTAAGTTCCTACATGCAAGACAAGGTTCCAGTAGGCACTACGGTAAGCACACAGCCTCCCGTATACGTACCACTTTACGTTTCTCTGTCTGTAGTTGTAAACCCCGCTTATAGAAACAACACTATAAAGCTAAACATGGTAAAAGCTTTCTTAGACGATAATCAACTATTTTCTTTTGAGCAGAATTCTTTTGGAAGAACCATAGCTTTCTCTAAAGTTATGGCCACCGCGGCTGGTATAGAAGGCGTTGAGTCAGTAACAATAACCAAGCTAAATACTGATAACGGATCCGGTGCAGCAACAATCTCATTAGCCGCAAGTCAAATCCCTTATTTAGTTCCAGACAATCTAATTATCACGACAACAGGCGGCTTGTCGTGAGAAAATATCAAAAACTAGGAAGAGGTAACTAACATGCCAGCATCATACCCATCGAGTATTCGTGCATTTACAAACAAGGTTGACCTTGTAGACACGATCCTTGCAGACCACGTTAACGCTCTCCAAGACGAAGTCCGCGCCATGCAAATAGTTCTTGGTGCTACAGCTCTCGGCGGCAACCCCCTTACCTCAAATTATGCGGGATCCTTCTCAACCACAACTGAGTGGACAAGCTTAGACGAGCGCCTAAACAACATTGAAGCTGGTCTTGTAAGTGGAACTGGGGCATCTAGCCCATATGTCAAGAAGTCCGGAGATGCCATCCAGCCTACGGCAGGCTCTGTTGGGCTGACTTTAAAGACACTTTCAGGATCCTCTAACCTTTTTGATACTAGAGCTTCTGACAATACTTTGGGATTTAACGTAAGCAGCACAGGAATTCCTAAGGTAGCTTCTGCAAACGTTCTATACGTCGGTAGCACAGAGTACAACACTTTAAATACAACGGCAAACAATGCATTAGCAACTGCTGAAGCTGTTCGATTTGATCCGTTTTTACTTGCAGGGATGTAAATGGCTAAGTATTCGTTTAGTTCCTACGGCTTACCTAAGTACGGTGAAATAGAAAACACCCGTGTCTATAACAACGTAAATCTTAGGGCTTGGTCCTATGACTATGAGACTATATCCTTAGTTTGGGGGTCGGTAACTAGCGATCCCGCAGACTACCTTCTTTCCTCGGTTTCAGGAGTAAGTCTTACAAATAACGTAGTAACAATAACAACTACTGCTCCACATAATTTTATTAATAACCTTCCCGTAACTGTAAATGGCGCATTAACTGAAGTAAACGGTCAATTTACTATAACTTCAATACCTACTCCCACAACATTTACTTATACAAAAACAAACCCAAATATCCCATTTACAGCCATAGATCCTACGGGAGTAGCAATCGTTGGTAGACCTACCCACTGGAAACTGATTAAAAGTTTTGCCGGTGCTCCGAACAACCCTTATGACGGCATATTTGTAGACGGCGATCTTATAACTAACTATAGACTTGCAAAAATTGACTTTCAACCAATCGATGCAAGCGCAGAAGTAACCTATTCTTTTTGGATTTTTAATGGAATACGTTGGATTAACTGCGGGTCTGCAAAAGCCATCCTTGTAGATCAAACCGACACGTTAAATAAAATAAGCAAATGGATCCCTAGAGCATGGTTAAATGCTCCTGGGGACGCCACAGGTGAGCCTGAAGAAAACGACCTATACAATGTTCTTTCTGCATTCGCTTTTGAGTATGATAAATTTAATGCTGAAGGCGAGCTTCTGTATAAGAGCTCTAACTATAAGTTTCTTCCTTCAGCCATCTTAAAAAATAAAATTACAGATCTAGGATTTAATTTTGAGCCAGCTTTAGGAGATCTGTATCACAGAGCCCTATATGGTTCAGGAAACATCATAAATAGCGTAAAAGGAACTACAGCTGGAGTAAGTGCGTACACCACTGCCTTAACTCACTGGTCTAACGAGGTAATAGTAGGGCACAATCTTCTTCTTGACTATAACGATTCTTCTTTTGAAGAGTCTATCGGAAGATGGGTAACTACTGCGGGAAACTTTGATCACCATTTGTACGCAAACTCTTTAGCAGAACTAGGTGTGGTAGTAACACCACCTAACCCTGGCTTGTACGATCTTTTATTCCCCCCTCGTAATAAAGGGTTCGCTCGTGTACATGGCCATAACTCAGCAGTAACCCTTTCCATAAATGGAAGCAAAGTTCTGTACGGCACACCCATTACTCCAAATAAGAGATATTTATTTACTGGATGGGCTAGAACTAAAGAAGAAAGTAAAATAGGAACTCTACAAGCCAGAATATCCTGGTACGATCGATCTGGAACTTTAATCTCTAGTGAAGCGTATAACTCTGCTTTAACAGCAGGAACTTCTTGGAAAGAATTTAACTCAGGCTCTAGCGCAGGTAGAAACGGTAAGCTTGCTCCAGCCAATGCTTACTATGCTTCAGCAGAAATTCTTGTAACTCCTATAAATAATCAAGCTGAGTTTTACATAGATATGCTTCAGTTTGCCGAAGCTAAGTACAGTCTAGAATATCAAGATGCAAGACTAGTACAAGTAGTTATAGATGGAGAATCTGAGAACTTACTACCGAACCCAACTTTTGAAGGAGGAACTGGTGGGTGGTTTTCTCTAAACTCAACACTATCTCAAGACTTTAACGCCCCAGCTACTGCAGTTATATTTGGAGATTGCGCCGCTAAATTAACCGCTACATCAGATCAAGATAGAGTTGCACTTGTATCTGATTGGATCCCTGTAGACCCTGGAAAGAGCTATACGTTTAGCATATATTCTTCTGGAACAGCCCACGCCGCTAGAGCAAGAATTGAGTATTCAGTTCCACAAAGCGCGGATGAACAAACTGCAATCTTGTCAGATGAAGATGGAAATTACTATCCTGTTAACCCTTACATAGTAGACTCCGACCCAGTTAATTTAACTTCTGTATCCCAGCGTATATCGGTCAACTCTATAGCACCAGTTTTTTCACAAGATGCGGGAAGACCACTAGCTAAGCTTTCTGTATACATAGATACAGCGGATATAAACGATGTCTTCTATTTTGACGCCGCCCTATTCCAACAAAGCGCTTCTCTTGACGCGTTTTTTAGTGGGGACGGAGCACCTACTCCAGCAAACCCAATCAATGAAACATTCTTTGATATAGAAGACTGCCGATGGGAAACAAAGAACGTATTAAACTTTGTATCAAACCCGTCTTTAGAAGACACTACAAATTGGACAGCTGGTTCAGGAACTACCCTCACCTCTGTATCTGAAGTTACGTCTTTGTTTGGAGTTAAACAGGGCAAGGTAAGCAAAGCCGGTGGAGGATCTGTATCTACTACCGTATATCTTCCTTATGCAGCTGTGGGTGGAGAAGACTTTGTTATCTCTGCTTACGTACGTAATAAAGCTGGAACCTACTCTATAGGCACTACTAATCAAGAAACTAGAACATTTTCCATAACTGAGTCTAACAAAGATGAGTGGACTCGAATCCACACCAACAGAGTTCTAAATACTGGGGAGACATCTTTTGATGTAACTATCTCCTTGTCTACCGGAAACGGTTCAGCAGCGGTATTTTACTTCGACGGCGTACAAGCTGAATTTGGTAGAGTTCCAAGTAAGTTTACTGATCCGGCATCTCCTGAGACTATAACAAGGCCAGGGTTGTTAAATACTGCGGTAAACATGTACGTGTCTAAATACGAAAGTAGAAACGGTGGTAAGAGCCTTTATTGGACTACCTACTCAGACAAGTACACAAGACTTTTTACTACTTTGTCTAAGGTCATGCCTTATGGAAGCACGTGGGCTATTGTTCCAGGAAAAAGCGTGTCTTCTTTCCCAGAGCTAGAGGAATCATTAATTCCTTCATCATCATTTGAAAATGATCTAGGTACGTGGACAGCTATTGCCTCAACCTTAAATAGACGAGTAACTCGAGGCACTCTTTTTGACGATACCAGCTCTCACGGAACTGCCTATTGCCGAGTAACATCAACTTCTAACGCTCTTTTTGGAATCATCTCCGACAAGATTCCAGTAGAGAGCAGATCTGGTTATTACGCGTCTATTGCTATTAAACCGGAAAACATCGATGCATACGGAACGTATAATTTAACAATAACGTTCTATGATGAAAGCGATGTTCAAATATTGACCAGGACTTCTTCCGCCACTATTGAGCGGTCAGACAGATGGGCTTATCTCTCTACATTCGCTACAAGCACAGAAACCTCCGGCGTAGCGTACGCAAAACTTAGAGTAACTGCGGACATAGACAACCCAGAGCCTGGTCACACCTTCCACCTTGACAGGGTTGTATTCAGACAGTAGGGTCGTGTCTATGACAACCTTAGTTCTGGCCTCACTAGCAACTGCATCAATACTTACCGCTATAGAAGGACTGCTTTTTTCTCTTGGAAAATGGCGGGGTTTAGTCGCGTCAATTTGCGGAATATTCTTCCCTGTTATTCTGGGAGTTACCGACATAACCCTGATCGTTTATTTCCTAGCGGTTACCTTTTCGGGATTAACCATATCCCTAGCTGTAGAGCAGGCCTTTACTGGAGTGTCAGTTAGACAAATGAGAGGTTTGCCTAATAAGGTAGATCGCCTATAGTAAATTCACTATAAGGGAGGGAACATGGAAGCACCAAATCTAAACCCATATCTTTCGGGTATGGCTCGTGCATTGTGGATGGTTTTTGCCACAGTAGGCCGGCCTATGTCTACCGAAGAAATTATGGAATCTAACTACATGAACGAAGGCAGGGACGCGATTCGCGCTGCCGGATCTGAGCTAAAGAAGTTTGGGTACGTAAAAGCGTTCAAAGAACAGGTCGCCGGAGGACGATGGGTAACCACCCTAAAGTTCACTCCAGTAGGCCAACACTACGTAGATATGTTCAATTGGAACTATCAACCGATGCCTGAAATACCGATGCCTGGAATTCCGACCGTCGGTGAACCAGGCATTACTAGTAATATACAGCTAGAAAGCGGTAATAGATTAGAAATACTACGTATTTCTAATCTAGGCGCTGACGCGCCGAGAGAGGAACTTATGCCATGGCCAATAGATGATCCAAAGCCCAAGTCTAA
>Ga0315904_10005911_pt1 | contig 16869 bp, 23 predicted proteins | sample LakEriMetagenome_6_FD_203529 | JGI IMG/M metagenome (GOLD analysis project Ga0315904, IMG submission 203529) | Freshwater fungal communities from buoy surface, Lake Erie, Ohio, United States - Buoy 12 MA120 | ecosystem: Environmental > Aquatic > Freshwater > Lake | place: USA: Lake Erie, Ohio...
GATTAGTATATCTCGATTCTATGTACTTAAGACCTAGATCAATCTGTTTAAATGGGTCCTTCTCTTTTAGCTTTAGAAGTTGTGGTATACCGAACGCACTGCTTCGCTTGTTCTTAGCTAATGGGTTCCAGTTACTTTCTTTAGTCCACAGTTTATTTAAACATACGTACTGTTTGTGATTAGTTAGTTTTGTATGTGCGTAGAGTTTAAAGATTTCTGTAGCTGGGGTACTCGCCCGGGCTGGCGTATTACACAGCACGCCCAATAGCACCACTGCGCCTAGCGCGCTTGCGCCGTACCGGGCGCGCCCAGCGCGAGTGGAGCGTACCGGACGAGTCAATAGGTCTTTGAATAATCGCAGGTCAGACGGCGTGGCATTACCTAACACGGCCTATGTCCAATCGTTTTAATGCTTCGGCATTGTCTGCACCCATCGCAAATAACGCGGTTGGCATAAAGATTCCGGCTTCACCACCGGCCGGAGTTCTAAACATCATTCGCGACGGTAGCGGTACCATTCCATCGCATTGGTCCCAGATAGTGTTAAACCACTTGGCCTTAGCTATTTGACATAGCATCACGCCGTTACCATGCTCTATGAACTTATTAACCCAAGGTGTAGTTTTGCTGTAAGGTGGATTCATCCAGACCCTACCTACCCAATCCTGGACTAATCCATTGTCTACGATTGTGTAGTACTTTTTAACCGGGATCCAAGGGCAGCCACCAATCGGCGAGGCCGGGTCGGTGTCGAACTTTAGACCCAAGCCAGCGAATATCCAGGCTGGCGTGTAGTAATCGTCAGTGGTCTTTGGTACGTCGTCATCAGCTATCTCTAGACCTAAATCAAACTCCATCAGGTATTAACTCCACTCCTAAGGTGCCACAGCCTAGGCATTCAACGCACTTTAACCCAGGCGGTAACAGTTCGGTAAAATCCAATATAATCTTGGCCATCACGGCTTCCTTGCAGACCCGGCAGGTAAATTTAATCAGTTCCATAAATGCTATTCCTTATGTCTTGGATCGGAAATAAATTATTCTGCGGTATCCAATGGCAGCCGTAAGCCTGATGTAGATATTTAGGCTTTCGAGCCATTTGCACTGGTATCCATCCGGCTATTTCATATACTGGACTTTTACCGACTACGAGTATGGCCACGTCCTGCTGCCTATCGGTTTCACCAATAGCTAAGTGGCCGTCCTTGTATTTGGTCCATTTGACCTCAAACCGCGTCCCTACGTCCGCTTCATTTTTGAAAGTGTTAAGCGTAGGTTTAAAGTTCTTAAAACCCAAATATTGCGCGACTACCATTTCGGCTCCGACGGACTCTGCCATTTCAGCTATGTACTCGTGCATATTTAGATTCTTATTGTGCCTAGCTGCATGATTAGCTACGGCGTTAATATCGGTTACCCGATGGAATCCGACTTGGTGCGCTTCGACTTCTTGCGCATAGTCGAGTACGACCCTTACTCGTTCCGACACTTGGCGCAAATCCATAGCACTACCTGCTTGTCTAGGTCCTCGATACCAATACCGCCGAGCGGATCTTGCTGGTTGTTGCATTTGTCGCACCACGCTGTCGGAGTAACGCTTGTTACCTCGCCATCGACCATTCGCACCAATAAGCCGTCTTTTATGATTTCGACGTATCCCATCAGGTTAGTCCTAACAGCATATCGTCTACGTCAGCGTTAGTAGGTGTAACACTAAACGCCGGCTTTTTAGGCGGTTGCCATCTACCGTTAGCATCTATTTTGTACCAGATACTGTCGCATCCGCTGCTCTTGCCCATGATGCAGGTATAGCCGTAATAATCCCGGCCATTCTTTGATCCTTTTTTCAAAGCCATAACGCCGTGGTTGCATATTGGAGCCTTTTCGATTTCCTCAGCCCCAAGTTGATCTTTAATTTGCTCCAAGGTTTGACCTACCGGCTTAACTTCCTTTGAACCCGGTTTATAGTCTGACTTTATAGGTTCTGCCATCTTTGCCTGGGCCTTTTCCATATCTTGTTTAGTTGGCCTTTTGTCTACGCCCAATAAAAGCCCGGCAGATCGGCCGTAGCTAGAGGTTACGCAGTTCTCTACCCAGAAATCACGGTTTACGCCACGGTCGCTTCTAGCTTCGTACGCAACGTCTACAGCTGCTGGATTTGCATCGTTAGCGTCGCGATAAACCTCAGTTACCACGTAGCAATAACCGGCTTGATGGTCGATCTTTAGCTCGCGTATATTAAACCGGGCCATAGGAAAGTTGTCATGTACCCTTTTAATACGCGTAGCCACATCTTCATAATCATTTAAATTAAACACGTTTAACCGCCTCTTCTGCTTCTCTAGCTGCTTTTCTAGCTTTGATATCGGCGATTACTTTACGGCCATATTCCATCTGGTCTGCCAAGGACCAAATAGTCCCATCGTGCCAGGTTGATAGTTCGGTCCGGTGTTGATCGCAATAGGCCCTTTCGTTTGCTTGGCCCAAGTGTGTTTCAGATACGCAGACCACCACGGCCTGGGTTTTAGCTTTTTCGTGCCACTCGTTCTTTACCTTGCCCCATTGCGCCTTACACATATCGCAATAACGGCCCGGCTGTGCTTTAACGATCGGCATTGTTTACCTGCTTACGCCACTTAGAAGCCTGTAGGTGCGCCTCGCGCCGTCCATCTTTGTACCCTAAGCTATAAGTGTAACTAGCTATTATCACCGTCAGAATGCCGATGATAATCCAATCTACTACGTCCATATTTAGCCCTTACCGCCGGTAAACCGTCGTTACCGACTCTAAAAGGGTAAGCCCTACTACCGACAATCTGCAAGGACAGACACGCGGTACGGCCTATTTATCGCGCTGTAGCATCATTTCATAAAGGATTTCGACCCGGGCCTCTAAGCGCGTAACTTGGTCTTTAATACTGGATCCGGAATTTTCTCTTAGCTCTACCAGGTAATGCTTTACTAACCATCGAACTGAGCCGACGAAGGAGCCTATAATTGTAATTACAGCTACCGACAGAGCAGCCCAGTCCGACGAGTCCACGGTTACTTCTTACGGCCGAACTCGACCGCACTTGGATCTAGCCACTTTAGGACCGGGCCAATAAACCCGGATAAAGCTGCATAACCCAAAGCCTTAGGGTCTGAAGTACCGGCTAGAAATAGCGCGCCAGCAGAGGCAAGCGCAGCCCTTAGCCAGGATAGAAACATCTGCTTTGTTTGCATTTTTCTCCTTAATTAACTTCGGCGTATACGTATACCGTATCGGTTCCCGATGCAGTAACACCGTATAAAGCCTCATAAGCCCCTAAGGGTAAGGTTACCTTGTCTTGGTTATCTAACTTAAAACCTGTCGTACTTGTAACGCTGGCGTTTCCTATAAAGCAGGCACCACTGGCAGCGTGTAAAGATACGGTTTGATCGTGTGGATCAGCAGCTACTAAAAGGGTAGGAGTAGTAGTTACCGTTACTTGGCTAGTTTTCATTTAGACCTAATTTCATTATTAACGCTGCAGCCTTTGCAGGTGTTATATCTATTTCAAAGTGCATTTCATCTTTTCTGTTTACGTAATCTCCGCCCCATCTAAGCCCGTACTTTTTAGCTAAGGCCCGGATCATTGGCACTTTTTCAGGTGGAAAGGTACCGACTAACCCAAGCGCGTGTTTAGGTGCGTTTAAGTCTATGGCCGTGCCGGACGCGTGATTGCTTAACTTGTCTGTTGATCCACGAATCTGCCTAAATGCGTAGCCCCAATCATCAACGGCTCCTTCATCGATTGGTTCGATTAGTTCGTTAAATTCAGCAGCGAAGCCAATCAATAATGGCGCGACCGCCTCGGCGCAGCGCAGTCTAGTCTTTGTCCCAGGTACGGTGTAACTTTTAATAGCTATTTCGTCCGGGTCCTTTGAAGCGCGCCAGCCGTTATGACTCGTTAAAGTCATCAGCCAAGTAACAATTTTGCTTCATCAGCAGTAATGCCAAGTCTGTCAAGTAATGCTTGTTTTTCGGCAGCTTTTGCTTCCTCAGTAGCAATTACATCAAGTTCATCTTTTGTGTAATAAACTATTTCAACAACATTATTTTCAGGCTTTAACTCATCAAATCCACCATCGCCATAAACTACTGTTTTAATTTTTTTTGTCATTATGCAATCCTTACTGCCATCAAAAATGGATTAGAAGTTGAAATAGTAATAGTTCCAGCTGTTGCAAAAGCACCAGTTATTCCGGTTTCCTCATATCTTGCAAAATAAGTAGTAGTATTAACTGATGCGGTTGTTGGCATAAAATAAGGTAAAGGAGTGTTTGCATTAGCTAAAGCTGCAAACTCATTAGTAGTTGCTGCAGTTTGCATATTGAAAGCAAAATAATAATAGCCAGCAGGTGGGGTATTACTTACTGTAATTTCATAATTTGTTGATGCTGCTGTGCAACTTACTGTTCCAGCATCTAAATAAACTGTGTTTGGTTTTCCAGTTGTTGAACTTGCATTATATAATCCTAATCTTACTGTCGCAGTTCCAGAAAAAGTAGAATGAGTTCTACAACTTATTCTATCTATAGCATAGCCTGGTAAATAAATAGGTTGAAAATAAGTTACATCTTCGGTTGCGGTAGAACTAGAAAGAGCAACAGTTGTAAAAGGTTTCAAATAATTAGCTGAATTTTGTGCAACTAAAATTGATTTTTCAGCAGTAGATGTTTTCCACTCAGGCGCGGTTGCACCAGAATTAACTGTTAATACTTGACCAGCAGTTCCAATTGCAAGCCTCGCTGGAGTTGATCCGCTTGAAGAGTAAATTGTATCGCCAGTAGTAGTCATTGGATTAGTCATGCCCGTAGTGTCTAAATTAGCCCAAGCTGATCCAGTGTAGTAAGTAGTAACGTTCGTATCTTTTAAATAAGCAAAATTACCTTCTTGCGGAGAAGTTACAGCTGCATCTCTAGCTGCAGCATCGGCAAAAACCCAAACACCTTGCATTAAATATCCATCTACATCGTTGGCAGTTAATACCTCGCCTGTAGTAAAATCCTTAAATCCTAAACCAGCTGCCATAATTGCTCCTTAATAGCTAAGTACATTATAGTCTAGTCGGCCGTATATGTTGTTATCCAAAATCAGCGCGTCGATAACTGGCTCGAGCGTGGTGAATGTGGTTTTAAAGCTATTCGGCGTTATGGCCATAGATACGCCGAAAATCTGCAGGGTTTTTTCCAGGGTCGATCCGCCTGGCTGTGTAGTTATTACGGTAATCGGATCAAAGAAATCAAGGTCTAAAGCTGCAATAATTCCAGCATTATAGTTAGGAGTGTATAGATCTAAAACTATGGCATCACAGCGGATCGAAGTTTCAGCCCGGCTGGCGACATAAGCCTGGGCATAATCTAAGGCCACCGCGTCGGTTTGCATAAGTAGTTCATTTAAAAAATACGAGTGTAAGAAATATTTATCAATTGAAGCTTGATTAGTGGCTACCTGGGCCGAACCGCCGGCTCGCGTAATGGTTGCCTTGTTAAAAATCAATACGTCGTTAAGGGTCCAGGCAGCGTCCATATAAGGGATTCCGGTGCCGTCGTCGGCGAATACCGTAGGCGTTAATACAATAGAGCTAGCTGTAACGTTACGATCCTGAAATACAAAGGATCCATACGCGTCTACATATACCGCGCCGTATTCGGACTGGGCTACGGTAGTAAGGGCTTGTAAAGCTGTGCGGTTAGTCCCTGGGTCTGCCTGTAACGTAGTAAGCCCAGTGTCTACATCGCGCATACTGCTAGGCCAGTCGATTTCGTCTAATATGGCGTTTATACGCGCGCCAGATAATTGTCCGGCACTTGTACCTGCAACGGTACTTATTTGTGCATTATAGGCCAATCTAAAGGCATCTACGGCCTGTATTGTGGTGTACGCAACGTCCTCAGCCTCTTTCGGATAGGTCGTAACATAACTCGTAATAAAGCCTGAAAATATAGGATAGGTAACTCCTAAATAAGTAGCTGTAATTTGAACTTTTTTCATAGGAGTTAAAAGTTCAAAGTAGGGACTGGCTGGGTTTTGGGGATTAAAGTCCCCATTCTGATCAATAATGCGAAGGGATAAAGTGCCAGTCTGAAATTCATCAATTAAAGCATTACGTCCGCGCTTGGTTTCAATCCGATTAATTAAATTAGACACGTCCACAATGACCGCAGCTGAATCAGCTAATACGTTAGTACCTAATATGCCTTGATCTAAAATCATAGCCTGGGCAAAAGCCGGACCAGTTGAAAAATTAATAACCGCGTTTACGGTAGGGACACTCATGGCAGACTTCCGGCAATACCAGAGGAGATTCCAGACTTTGTAGCTACTTGGATACTTTCAGCGATTAGTTGCGCAAATCTATCTCCGGTCTGAGCAGTATCTACTGTAACTTTTAATTGTTGCGCAGCATAAGCATCGGCCTGGGCCTGGTATCTGGCCGACATAGCAGCTAAAGAAATAGATTCTTGTGGTGATAAACCGTAAGTAGTATTTAACTCTGGAGCCAATTGTCTAATTAAAATATCGTATGGGTCTGTTGATAAAGGAGCATAATTGATTCCACCGCCACCGCCACCGCCACCGCGACCGGCTGCAAGTGCATCCGCTTGTGCTTGATACCTAGCCGACATAGCAGCTAAAGCCATAGATTCCTGTAATGATAAACCTAAATCTCTAAATTGCTTAACTAAATCAGCAATCATAATATCGTATTTACTCATATTTCTATCAAGTGCATCGGCTGCCTTATTTGCTGCGTCGGCTAGTTTTTTTAACGCTTCGGCTGCTTCCATTTCAGCCAATAACTTTTTAGCCAAAGCCTCGTTATTATCTAATATAGCTAACTGCGCTCTAACGCGTAATTTAGTTTCTTCGTCAGTTGCGCTGTTTAAGGCTGCAGTCAATCCAATACGCTCTAGGTCAAACTTCTTTTTTAACTCTTCAACGTTTTTATTTTCTATATTATTTTTAATACCAAGTAGACGTAATTCCTCGGCCCGGGCTTTTGCCAATGCATCAGCCACTCTTTTTTCTGTTTTAAGTTGTTGAGTAAATATTCTTGAGGCGGTTCTTTCTTGTCCACCGCGATCTTGTTGAGGCATCGCACTTCTAGCTATTTGTCGCAAACCGCCAATATACGCACCGATGACAGGTATATTTCTAGCATCAAATACATTCCCTACTCCCGGTATTGTTGTAATTTCTTTTAGTTTTTTGATTACCAGGGCCAGCCCTATTACTACTTCGGCGGTAGCTGTAGCAAAGTCCTCCATATTGCCGGCTAAACTTTCTATGGTGTTATCATCGCTTAAAAGAGTTAATGCATCTAACAATCCTTTACCTATGATCTCCTGGGCATCGGCTGACGCTACCGCTAATAGATCCATTTTGCCGGCGTAAGTTTCTAACCGGGCTGCAGATTGACCTGAGAACTTTTTATTAAGTTCGGCCATAATTTTATTCATATCGCCGGTCTTAAGTAAGTTCTTATCTAGTCCAGCCCCTAATCGACTAAGCCCTGTGGTATTTCCGGCGTAACCGCGTGCGAGTGCCGTCGTAACGGAAGTTAAAGATTTACCTGTGGCTGCGCTTACGTTTAACGCAGTATTTAATGCATCCTGGCTTTTGGTGATTGAGCCAGTTACGGTCAAAAGCTGCTGAAAGGCCGGCCTTAACTGGTCATCCAGCACGCCGGTAGTTTTCTGTAAGTTCGCAATATAATTTTCTACAGCCGGTGAACTAAACTGGTAGCCAGTATTTTTTAATTGAACCTCTAACGATTTGGCCGCTTTTTCATCAGCTGCAAATGCCTGGACCGCTTTCTTGCTGTAGTTAGTTAATGCCCTAACACTAAAAGCAGCAGCGAATACTTTAGCGAAGCTTTTTACTTGCTTTTCAAACTTGCTGACTTCTTTCTGGCCTTTTTTAAGTCCTTTGTTATCGAAGGTACTGACCGCCGATACGACAATATTCGCCATTACGCTACCTTCTTAATCTCGGTGTCTTTTTTGAACTGCACAGCTACGGTTTCGATGGCATTTACGACAGCAGGTATAACCGTATTCTTGCTTTCGTCCCAGGCTCTGTAAACGACTCGGCCCCTTTGTTTACCCTGGCCTTTCATAGTGCCTAGCATTTCGGCAGCAGAGTTAAACTGTTCAGGCGCGTTAGGATTTATGGATCCAGGTCCGGAAGGTTGCTTTAGGCGACCGGCCCATTCAAATATCATTCCGGGAGCCTTAGTATTAGCTACATAAAAGGCTGCGCTAAATCCCGATCTATTACGCTTATTTTTACCTGCAGAATAAACTATGCCATCTCTAGCTGTTGCATAGTCGTACGGTGGAAATGGCCTATACCCAATAGTCCCTGTAGAGGCTGTAGGTCTAGCCCAGCCACTCAAGACTTCACCTTGGCCCGGTAAATAACCCCTGGCCTTATTACGGACAATAAGCATTTGAAATTTAATATTCTTGGACATTTCTTTATTGAGTTGCGGATCTACGTCGCGCATCGCCTTTTGGAGTTGTTTAACGCCGGTTACGTTTACTGGCATTTTTAATCTCCTTAGCTCTATCTCGTAAGACCTGGATTATGGCTGCAAACATCTCCGGGTCCATTTCTAAAAACTCCTTGGGCGCAATCCCAGTTTCTACGCTCAGCGCAGCAATACTGAAAGTAAGTGAATCACGCCCAATTATTTTTTTTCATCATCTAGTACTTCTACGGTATCCAAAGTATCAATAAACTCGGCTCCGAAAAGTGGCACGGTGATATTTGCCCTGCGTAAACACTCCCAAGCAAGCCAATAAATATGGGTCTGTTGTTCATGATCGCGCAGCATTTTGCTAATACCAGCCTGCCACTTTATCTCGAAAGCATATTCGACACCCGGCGTAATCTTGTGTTCGGTAACTTCGCCGTTAGCCCTTGTTATCTTTAGCTTTGCCATTATTGCTCCTTAGAAGGTTCCTGTAGTTGAGTATGCAACAGTTGAGTTGCAGGTAAAGGTAATACTGGAGTTATTAATACTAGCTACATCACCGTTAATAGGTGTTAGATTATTAATAAGGATCGATACAGTGTATAGCGGATTAGTTGCGCTTACAGCTGTACCTTTTACCGGAATCAATACTGCGGTTACTGTAGTACCGTAATTAGTCTGCAGTAATGTAGTAATTTGAGAAGCTGCAAAGTCATTGAAAAAGTCCAGCGACAGTGTGCTCGATTCCAGACCCTTTGTAAATCGATGTGAAAGATCTCCAAGTGCACTGATCTCTAATTCATCGAAAGTTTGTGTAAGTGTTGCGCTTGATACGTGGTCGCTAATATCTACAGTCGCGATTTTAACGCCAACGCTCGAGTTAAGCATTACGGCCATTTGTTATTCCTCTTTCTCTGCGGTTGGCGCAGCCTTTGGTTTTGGTGTTTCTTTTATCTGTCCAATTCTGGCCAGAAAATTGTTATGGTTTATATCGTATTCGTCTGACATTTTAGCTCCAAGTGGTTAGGGTTGAAATTGTAATTTGGCAGGTCAGCAACGGACCGCTCGCAGCATCTAAAATGCTAGGTGCAGACACAGTGCCAACATTAAGGACCAGGCTAGAATTAGCGATTTTGGTAAAGACCGCTACTATGAAATCCTCTATACCTGCTAGGTTCCCCTGGTTATCGAACGCAGGTACAGCTATTAAAATATTAAAGTTAGCTAAAGGCGCGATCGTACTATAATCATTATTTGTCGGAGTTATGTACGGATCGGCCGGAATAATCGAAACACTATTAGCCAATAAATTAGGAGCCGGGTAAGCAAAGGTAGACCATACGCCCGGATTAGCCAGGTCATTAGCTATTGTGGTTCGAAGTGTAGTGATCGCTTTAGGTGGCATAATTAGCCGACTAACGCTGAAGGGTTGGCATACGGTTGAATAAGTCCGCGTACCCTGTTAATCAATTGAAAGCCCATTTTATAAGGCGATGGTGTATATCCATCAATTCCATTAGGTGAACTCTGAGCGGTTTGCCGGGCCTGCCAAATATCTACGGCTAATACCATCGCAGCCTGACGGATGGCTGGGGTAGTTGCGTAGCTGGCTGTTTTCGTATCTGGCCCGGTCGCGGTACCGTATGGAAGGACACGATGGAAAGCTTGATTAGCAGTTACCTTGGCGTATTGGATAAATGAATAACCATTAGGGTAATTGGTCCACGCCCAATTCCACCACAAGGCAGGGATGGAATTAGAAGTACCAGTACTCCAAGGCACTGTCCCAGTTAAAGTGTATGTACCGTTATAGGTCGCACCAGACGCAGCAATAGTTACGCTCTGACCAGTTACAAAGATACCGGGATTAGCTAATAACAGCGTCGCCACGTTATCTTGAACCATCGCTGCCACTACTGGCGCGGTATCAAACCATAAATATTGATTAAGTAGATCCTCTGCTGTTTGGCAGACGCTTTCTACATCGGCGTTAGAGTACAGAGTGCCAATACCTAAATTATCACGAAGCTCCTGCATCGTTACATAACTTGCTGCCACTCTGTACTCCTATCTTTAATAGCTCTGTAGGGTTAAGGGCTACTAAACCCTACAGATTACTTATGCTTTTATTAAGCCTTCATGTACTTGTAGATACCGCCAGGCATTTTGGCGATTGTTGCCATAAAGCCGTAGATCGCTACTTGTACTTGCAGATTTGATACCACGTTCACGCTCATGTAAGCCTGAGGTGAGCGGTATACGGTGAACGCCTCTGGCGCAAGGATCAACGCAGAGCCATCATCAAATGTAGTAGCTGCGAAGTTCTTATCTACGTATAGATCAAGTCCTAACACGTTACCACGAATAGATGTAGGTGCTACTTGTCCTGCTGCGTTCATTGGTTGAATTGCATTGTAAATAGGGCGACCAGTTGTATCTGTGGCGCCTAGCAATGCCTGGTATTGAGAAGGGTTAGCTATGTAGTTCTGTGCAAAGTAGCCGGTATTTTTGTAAATATTAGCTGCTGCCTCAGAAGTGTAATCAATAATTCCGGTGCTGTCTGCAGTTTCATTTGTTGCAGCGGTAGCAGCGGTAATTAATGCTGCGACTACGGCAGTATCGATTGCTGTTAAATATGCATTCTGTAACTGGGTTGTAAGTTCGGAGTAGAAATTTGGATCAGATCTTTCCAGTAACTCTACGCTGAGCGTATTCATACCAGAGTACTTGCTGACAGTTCCAGTTAGATATTCAGTAACCATCCCGGTATTTTGAACTGCGCCGGCTTCGGCTTCTACTGTTACTACTGGAGCAACGCCAGCTTGACCGCCAGCACTGGTAACAAGTGATGGCACGCTAATAGTCATGCCTGAGGTAGGCAGGGTACCTTGGCTGCAAGCATCTATTGCTGGAGTACCGAATCTAGTATTAGTTACGAATTCTGATAGGTACTGTGTTGGATTGAATGCTGGGTTAGTAGCAAATGAATCATCTGCAGCAGAAATGAAAAGACGAGATTCATCTGATCCTAAAGCTGCTTTAATTTTATGCTCTGTGTACTTCGCCATTGAATCGATTGGTGAGCGTACTGAGGTGGAGATATAAGGTGTAGCTGTTACAGGACGTGAGGCTTCTACTATTGGAGTATCTGCCTCTGCCTTTGTTTCGGTTGGCTCGGGATTTTTGTCCACAGTAGCCTCGCTTTCTGTTTCGGTTGGAGTTGCTTCTTGTTCTGTTTCGCTTTCGCTAGCAGCTACTTTAGTAACGATGGCATCGGCATACGCCGGGCTTTCGACTAAAGAAACTTCGCGCATGATGGCACTGGATACGACCAGGACCCCATCTTTATCTTTCTTAGCTTTAACTACGTCTACACCGATACTTAATGAACTTACTAAGTCCTCGGCAGCTAAGGTTAAATAATCTGTACCTTTTTGCGACGCGCTAACCTTAAAGGTACCGTAGATTTTATCCTGGGTAACTTGGAAAGATTGCGCACGACCAATCGGATCATTTTGTGAATGCTGAGCTAATAATTTTATTTTACGTGCATCTGGTATTTCTACCGATCCACTTTCAAACTTTACAGGCCCGGCTGAAGTATTACCGATGGTGTTAAAAGGCAATACGACACCGCTAATTAATCTGCGCCCGGTATCTGAGCTTTCGATTTGACTCGAAAAGGTTAGCTGTATGTTTTCGATTTCCATTATTCTCCTAGTTCATTTCCTGGCGATAATTCTGTTTCTTCTTCCATTTCATCCTCTGGCATTTCTGTACTGCTATCAGATTCGCGACCTTCTGGAGTTAAGTCTTCCATTTCTTTAGCGTCGTCTAAATCAATCAAACCAAGGTTTAACATTTTCTCTAATACGTCTAACCTAGCCATTGCATCGGCGCGCAAGAAAGTGTCATCCACGGCAAAGCGGACCACGTTATTATTGGCCGTCATATCATTCATTGACAGGCGATTTTCTATGGCAGAAATATAAGGCTGCAACGTATAAGCTAAAAATTCTTTTCTGGAATCCAGGATATTTTGATAAGTCATCGAGTTATTCATATCCGCTGACAGCATCCACGCTGGTACGCCGAAAAGCCGGCAGATTTGCGTCGTAAGGAACTGTTGCGACTCATTATAGGTCATGTCCTTAGGACTGAATGAAGTCGGTTCGTAAGATAAAGTAGAAGTCAAATAAGCTGTGCTTCTATTTTGTCTAGCTGCTTTCCAGGCTGCTAACAATCCGCTAATTTGTTGCTCAGGTAAATCTGCGCCGGTGTTTTTAATATAACCAGTTGGCATTGGTGTAGCTGCACTAACCGCTGCCGCTTTTTCTAAATCTAATGCTGCCTGGATAGTTCTGGCACCAGCCTGCAAAATACCTGCGCCATTTAATCCTTGGAAAGTAATCAGCGAGCCTAAACCTGACATCGGGGCGCGGATTCCATCGACGTAGTACTCCTCAATCTCCGTGCCAAATTTATTAGTTGTAAATGTAACTCGGTTATTAGCTACCCATTCGTAACGTGAACCTCTACCGTCATCTGCATATTGTTCGACAATACGCCAATACGCTAAATTATAGAATGCAAGGCTATCAACGGTCCAGGCCATCGTAACGCTTCGCGGTTGCCTGTAATCTGGTTGATCTAACCATAAAGGCTTACCTAATTCCTCGCCTGTAGTTTTTCTATATAGTTCTAAATCAAGTGATGCAATAACTCCGGCGATTAAGTTACGGCATCTGGATACGGCCGGGACCATCATCGCAACATCTCGATTGATTGCGCCAATGCCTAATGAACTAGATCCAGTATTAAAGTAACCGTAACCGTAAGTAGTATCCATTACCGCTGGCGCGTACTGCGCAGTTATTTTAGGGGTCGGCTCAGTTGCCGGTGTACCGCGTAATCCTAAAGTTTCTAGTAATCCCATAGATACTATTTTCCTCTAATAGTCAAGTATATTTCGGGATTGCGTAGTGCGTGTCTAACTGTATATCTGTGCCTCTGCAGGTGGTTCAGTTAGTACGTGAATTACCATAGCTAATCCAATAGCAATATCTACAGGCCCGGCTGATTTACGTCTTACGATTCTCCAGGAACTATCATTAGTTTTTGCTGCGCAGTTAGTTAGGTGATTAATCAAAATATCCTGACCGCTATGCACCATGCGCTTATTACTCATCGCTTCGTGCATTTCACCGCAAGCTTGATAAAATTGCTGGCCACTAATATCCCGGACGGCAACGCCGGACCTTTCTAGCCTTGTTGCAATGCTCTGGGTGGTGTACTTGTCGTAACAGACCACTCTAGGGAAATAGATATCGCACCATTTCTTAATGGCTGCAGCTACCTGTAATTCATCGACCGATACCTGGCTGTAAAAGGTTTCTAAAACCGCTACGCCGATCTTTCCGCTAGGGGTTATCTGTCCTAACACCAAGGACGCATCGCGCCGGCTAGGGCTAACGTCGAACGCCATAACCGTAAGCGGTCCAGGACTTAACTGCAGGGTTTTGTCGGCGGTGTCCTCTATGCTGCCATGAGGCCAGGGACTAGCTAAGCTAGAAATCCACTGGCAAAGCGACTCGGTTCGAAAATCCTCGATTGTATTTACAGCTAGCGATTCCTCGATTGATTCCTCGGTTATCAGGGTACCAAGGCTCGGATTAGCTAAAGCCCAGCCTTTGCGATCGGTAACCGCTGCAAACTCGGGAGCAGAGTATTCGTAAAAGCCTAGACTTTCCGGTGGATGGCTCAAGCACTTTTCGCGCAGATTATTTAGGACTTCGCTGAACGCATCGCCACTATTTGAGCTAAAGTAACTTTGCGCATTTGGTCTGGCCCGGGTTACAGGCAAGGCTGCGCCGTAGGCTTCCGGATTTATTTCTCGTAACTCATCAATCCATAAGAAGTCAGCCGTACGTCCTCGGCTACCGTCCCTGGTACTGGCTACTACGTCTAATCGGCCACCGCCGTACTTTGGCAGTATCTCGATCGACTCCGTACCGTTAGCAAATCGAATCTGCTTTAGCATCGGGCGCAAGTAATCGCTACTTTCGAATAGATACGCAATATCCCGGAAGTTAGTTAAGGCCATTCCGCGATTACTGCTCATTATTAACTGATTCTTTTCGCCGAACAGTACAAGGCCCGAAATAGCGCGCATTCGACCTATATGCGATTTTCCATTCTGTCTGGCAGCTAATAGGAGTATAGATTTGCGTATAAAGTTTTCGTTACCATCGACAGCCAACATATCTGTTAAACACCACCGCTGCCAGTCGAGTAACGGCACTCCGATAGCTGTAGCCAGGTCTGCGACCTCGGCAATCCGGGATTTGGCCTTTAACACCGGACTATGAAGCCTAGGTTCAACCGCCCCAACAAGTCGCTGGCTAGCTTTACTACTCATTTAGATCAAATCTGATCGGGCTGGCCGAAAGCCGGACCACTATGGACCGTACTGACCGTTATCGGGGAGGTATTGCCTCGAAAAACAGGGGGGGTCGCCGTCCGGGCTAAAAAAACCGCCTCGGACCGGCTACCTTTGGCGATATTGCAACGCCTACAGCAAGCGACTAAGTTCTGTGGATCAAGTGCTAGGTGCGGATCCTTGCTAACAGGTATCACGTGGTCTGTCTGGTCCGCATCCTGTCCACAATATACGCACGTATAACCATCTCTAGCTAAGACCACTAACCGCTGCTTCTTGTACTTACGTGTAAGTCTAGGGTCATTACGTTTAACCATTTAGTAATAACCTTTCTTTACAAAGAAGTACCACGCATTACACGGATTAGTATATCTCGATTCTATGTACTTAAGACCTAGATCAATCTGTTTAAATGGGTCCTTCTCTTTTAGCTTTAGAAGTTGTGGTATACCAAACGCACTACTGCGCTTATTCTTAGCTAATGGGTTCCAGTTACTTTCTTTAGTCCACAGTTTATTTAAACATACGTACTGTTTATGATTTGTTAGTTTTGTATGTGCGTAGAGTTTATATATTTCTGTAGCTGGGGTACTTGCCCGGGCTGGCGTATTACACAGCACGCCCAATAGCACCACTGCGCCCAGCGCGCTTGCGCCGTTCCGGGCGCGCCCAGCGCGAGTGGAGCGTACCGGACGAGTCAATAGGTCTTTGTATAATCGCAGGTCAGACGGCGTGGCATTACCTGACACGGCCTATGTCCAATCGTTTTAATGCTTCGGCATTGTCTGCACCCATAGCGAATAACGCGGTTGGCATAAAGATTCCGGCTTCACCACCGGCCGGCGTTCTAAACATCATTCGGGACGGCAGCGGTACCATTCCATCGCATTGGTCCCAGATAGTGTTAAACCACTTGGCTTTAGCTATTTGGCACAGCATCACGCCGTTACCATGTTCTATGAACTTATTAACCCAAGGTGTAGTTTTGCTATACGGTGGATTCATCCAGACCCTACCTACCCAATCCTGGACTAGCCCATTGTCTACGATTGTGTAATACTTTTTAACAGGGATCCAAGGGCAGCCACCAATCGGCGAGGCCGGGTCGGTATCGAACTTTAGACCTAAGCCAGCAAATATCCAGGCTGGCGTGTAGTAATCGTCAGTGGTCTTTGGTACGTCATCATCAGCTATCTCTAGTCCTAAATCAAACTCCATCAGGTATCAACTCCACTCCTAAGGTGCCACAGCCTAGGCATTCAACGCACTTCAACCCAGGCGGTAACAGTTCGGTAAAATCTAATATAATCTTGGCCATCACGGACTCTTTGCAGACCCGGCAGGTAAATTTAATCAGTTCCATAAATGCTGTTCCTTATGTCTTGGATCGGAAATAAATTATTCTGCGGTATCCAATGGCAGCCGTAAGCCTGATGTAGATATTTAGGCTTTCGGGCCATTTGCACTGGTATCCATCCGGCTATTTCATAGACCGGACTTTTACCGACTACGAGTATGGCCACGTCCTGCTGCCTATCGGTTTCACCAATAGCTAAGTGGCCGTCCTTGTACTTGGTCCACTTGACCTCGAACCGCGTTCCTACGTCCGCTTCATTTTTGAAAGTGTTAAGCGTAGGTTTGAAGTTCTTAAAACCTAAGTACTGCGCGACCACCATCTCGGCTCCGACGGACTCTGCCATCTCAGCTATGTACTCGTGCATATTTAGATTCTTATTGTGCCTAGCTGCATGATTAGCTACGGCGTTAATATCGGTTACCCGATGGAATCCGACTGTGTGCGCTTCGACTTCTTGCGCATAGTCGAGTACGACCCTTACTCGTTCCGACACTTGGCGCAAATCCATAGCACTACCTGCTTGTCTAGGTCCTCGATACCAATACCGCCGAGCGGATCTTGCTGGT
>Ga0315904_10005914_pt1 | contig 16866 bp, 14 predicted proteins | sample LakEriMetagenome_6_FD_203529 | JGI IMG/M metagenome (GOLD analysis project Ga0315904, IMG submission 203529) | Freshwater fungal communities from buoy surface, Lake Erie, Ohio, United States - Buoy 12 MA120 | ecosystem: Environmental > Aquatic > Freshwater > Lake | place: USA: Lake Erie, Ohio...
CCCGCCGTGGCTGGTTCACCCAGCCCTTCAGCACTACCATCCGCTGCACGACCCCGGACGCCACCATCGTCTACACCACGGACGGCAGTGCCCCGACCCTCACCAACGGAACCAAGGTCAACCCGGCCTCGCAAGGCGGAACTCCAGACGCCACCGTCAGCATCCAGACATCGACCATCCTGCGGGCTTCCGCCTTCCGCCCGGGCTGGATTTCGTCGCCCCCGGATACCCAATCGTACTTCTTCGCTTCGCGGGTCCGAACCCAGAGCGCCAGCCAGCCTGGCCTGCCCACCACATGGTCGGGCGGCGTCGCAGCGGACTACGGAGTCGATCCCAACATCGTCAATTCCACCCGCCCGGGCTACTCGCTGGAGGACGCGCTCGCGGCTCTCCCGACCCTCAGCATCGCGGCCTCTCCCAGCGACCTTTTCGGAAATCCCAACGGGGTCTACTACAATACGGGACAACGCGGCATCGGCAGCGAAAAGATCGTCTCGGCGGAATTCTTCGACCCATCCGGAGCCAGCGCTTCATGGCAGGTGGAAGCAGGCCTCCGCAGCCATGGCAATTCCAGCCGCGACCACGGCTTCACGCCCAAACACCCACTGCGCCTGTACTTCCGGCGCACCTACGGCGACGCCAAGCTCAATGCCGAAGTCTTCCCGGATTCCCCCATCCGCGAATTCAACCGCCTCCTCCTCCGCGCGGCCTCCACGGATTCATGGCCGGTCGTCGATGGCCCGCCCCGCTGGGTCAATGAAAAGGCAACCTACATGCGCGATGCCTACATGCGACGGTCCATGCGCGACCTCGGCCACCCCGCAGGCCACTCGCGCTACGTCCAGCTCTTCCTCAATGGCCTCTACTGGGGCATGTACGAAATCACAGAACGCCCGGAGGAAGATTTCGCGGCAGCCTACCTCGGCGGCAGCCCGGACGATTACGATGTCATCAAGGATTTCGCAGAACTGGCTTCGGGCAATCTCACGTCATGGAATCAGCTCATGTCCCTCGCGAATTCAGGCACCGCCCTCACGAATGACGCGGGCTACTGGCTCGTCCAGGGCCGCAACCCGGATGGGTCGCCCCACGCCACCGCGGAACCTCTCCTCCACATGGCCAGCTTCATCGATTACATGATCCTTCACATCTCGGGAGGAGCCGAAGACTGGCCAAACCACAACTACTGGGCCTTCCGCCGCCGCGGCCCTCTCAGCGATGGCTTCCACTTCATCCCATGGGATCAGGAAATCTCGAACGATAACACCACCCGCACAGGTTCCCATATCTTCCCGAATATCTTCGAACAGGTCAACGCAGCCAATTCCCCAGCCATCGTCTACGACCGGCTCCGCCGCGGCCCAGCCTTCCGCCAGCGCTTCCGCGACCGCGTCCACGAACTCTATTTCAATAACGGACCCCTCTCGCAGCCGGCCAGCCGCGCCCGCTGGGCTTCCCTCCAGAATGTCATCGACAAGGCCATCGTCGGCGAAAGCGCCCGCTGGGGCGACCGTCAGCAGACACCTGCCTTCAAACGCGAAACCACATGGCTCGCGGAAATGAACTTCATGCAGGCCCCCAACACGGGCTTCTGGGATGTCATGTGGCCGAAACAAGTCCAGCGATTCCGCAGCGTCGGACTCTATCCCAATCTCTCCCAGCCATCGTTCTCGCTCCCGCCCGGCCCCACCGTTCCCGGATCTCTCCTCTCGCTGAGCAGCACCACCGGCACGGTGTACTACACTCTCGATGGCTCCGACCCACGCAGCCCCGGCGGTCAGCCGTCCGCCAGCGCCACCGCCTTCCTTTCCGGTTCCACCACCACGGCCCTCATCCCTCCCCAGAGTCTCTGGAAATACCTCGTGACCCCGACGGAGCCAAACCCGGCATGGAAATCGCTCGATTTCCCCGACAACACATGGCCCAGCGGCCACGGCCAACTCGGCTACGGCGACGGCGACGAAGCCACCGTCATCGGCTTCGGTCCCTCGACCACCAATCGCTACATGACGACGTACTTCCGGCGCGATTTCACGCTGCCGGATGGAGCCGCCCCGTCGACCGCCAGACTCCGGCTCCTGCGCGACGACGGAGCCGTGGTCTACCTCAATGGACAGGAAGTCTGGCGCACCAATCTCAACCCAACCGCTCCCATCACGTGGTCAACGCCGTCTTCCACGGTCGCAGGCGGCGCAGACGAATCTTCCTTTTACTACGAAACACTGCTCAACCCAGTCCTGCTCCGGCCGGGCCGGAATACGATCGCTGTGGAAGTCCACAATGCCTCGCCCAGCGACGACGACCTCAGCTTCGACCTCGCCCTCGAAATCACGGCGCCGCTCAGCAACCCAGCCATCGTCCTCGACCAATCCCGCACGGTCCGCGCCCGCACGTTCCTCAATGGCGAATGGTCGGGCATGAACTCTGCCTTCTATCAGGTGAATTCGGTCCCGCCATCGCCCGCAAACCTCGTGGTCAGCCGCATCCATTACCACCCCGCAGAACCAGCAACCCCCGCCGAAACCGCCGTCTCCACCAACCGAGACGATTTCGAATTCATCGAACTCCTCAATGTCGGTCCGCAGACGATCGACCTCCCCGGCCTCGCCTTCACGGAAGGCATCGCTTTCTCATTCACTTCGTCAGCACCGTTCACCCAACTCGCTCCCGGAGCCCGCGTCATCGTGGCCCGGCGCGCCGCCGCCCTCACGGCCCGCTACGGTCCCGGTCTCCCCATCGCCGGGGAATTCGCAGGCAATACCGGCCTCTCGAACAGCGGCGAAACGATCACCCTCGCCACACCCACGGCCACCATCCGCCAGTTCGCCTACGACGACGCGCTCCCATGGCCATCAGCTGCCGACGGCGGCGGACCGGAACTGGTCCTCACCGCCCCATCCCCCGCTGCCGCCAGCGACCCATGGCACAGCAACGGCCTCCATTGGCACGCGGCCTCCACCACCAACCCAGGCTCCCCACCATCCCCCTCCTTCAGCCAATGGCTCGCCACCAACCCTCACCCGGATGACCCCGACGGCGATGGCCGCAATGCCCTCGCCGAATACGCCATGGGCTCGCTCCCCCTCGTCCCGGACAGCAGCCCCATCCTCTCAGCCAACGCCTCCCAAGCCGGCACAGAACTCACCCTCACCAGGGCCATCGGTCCCCAGGTCGCCTTCCGCATCGAATCCTCTTCAAACCTCTCCCATTGGTCCCCCCTGCCCGATTCCCCCATCGCCAGATCAACCGCTGGCAATCTCGAATCCATCACCTTCCTCATCCCCCATTCCCCCAACCCCTCCTTCTTCCGCGCTGTCTTCTCCCTGCCCTGATTCAGGAAGCTCCAGGGAACCATCAGGATCAAAAACTCTGCAATCCCCCAAGAGCCTGTTGAAGAATCCGACCTGGTGGCGCGGCGAGGAATTCTTCCACAAGGCAAGGCGCAACAAAGGATAAAGGTCGAGACCTTCGACTGCGGCGCAACGAAGCCCTCTGGGATAAGGCCCGCCGCCCGCAGGAGATCCATCCCCAAGGCACACGGCGCAGCCGCTCACCCAACAACCGCCGATTCCGGATCCGCTGCCGGGACCGGTTCTCCAACAGGCTCCCAAGCCTCCCTCAGGCTGTCTGGCCATTTGGCGGACCAGAGTCACACCCAACACGAAATGGTCCGGGCATTCGCTGCCCAAGGGCCAGAGGCCCGGAGCCATACCAGCCTGGGCCAACGGCCCACGTACCCGGATTGAGTCACTTCAGAAGGGCTGAAGGCCCGTCCCATCGCAGGGTGGTGGCTCGAGACGGATTCGAACCGCCGACACGAGGATTTTCAATCCTCTGCTCTACCGACTGAGCTATCGAGCCAAGGTGGACACCGCCGGAACCACAGGGTGGCACTCGCCGGGAGCGGGTTGATACCGAAACCACGGCATGCGGCAAGCGGTTTTTTGCAGTCTGGAAAAACAGAAGTGGCGCGGAGGTTGGGTGGCGCTTAAGTGAAGAGGAGGGCTGGCGGGGAATCCGCTGGCACAATCACTGCATGAAATGGTCACTTCGACTCGGGCGTTTTCTGGGCATTGATGTGTTTCTGCACATCACCTTCCTGCTGTTTGTGGGGCTGGTGTGGTACATGACGCGGGCGTCGGGGCTGGGAACGGTCGGGTTCATGCTGGCGATGTTCACCTGCGTGGTGCTGCACGAGTACGGTCATGCGCTCACCGCAAGGCGATTTGGAATTTCCACGCGCGACATCACGCTGCTGCCGATGGGCGGGCTGGCGCGGCTGGAGAGGATGCCTTCGGAACCATGGCAGGAACTCCTCGTGGCCATCGCCGGGCCCGCCGTCAACATTGTCATCGCCGCGGTCCTCTGGATCGTCTGTCTCGCGCTTGGACTCGATCCCTTTCACAAGGTCGATCACGTGGTCGAAGGCCGTTCGAATTTCTTTGCCACGCTCCTCTGGTGGAATCTGGCGATGGTCGCCTTCAATATGCTGCCGGCCTTTCCGATGGATGGCGGGCGCGTCCTGCGGTCGCTCCTTGCCATGAAGTTGCCCTACAACAAGGCGACACAGATCGCGGCGACGATCGGCAAGGTCATGGCGCTCATCTTTGCATGGTATGCCATCTTCCGGGTCGGTAATCCCATCCTCATCCTCGTGGCCTTCTTCGTGTGGTCGGGTGCCACCTACGAAGCCGAGGAAGCCGAGCACCGCACCATGCTCCATGGCGTCAAGGTGCGCGACGCCATGATCAGCGACTTCCGCCGCGTCTCGCCGGACGACGACATCCGCACGGTCGCTCAACTCATTCTCCAGGGCTGGCAGGCCGACTTCCCGGTCGTCATGGACGACCGCGTGGTAGGCATGGTCACACGGCGCGATGTGGCCGACGCCCTCAGCCGGGGCAGCGGAGTCACCGTGGCCCAGGTCATGCGCGAAGTCGTGCATGAATGCAGCGCCGACGAACCCCTTGAAGGCGTCCTCGACCGGATCCGGGAATTCGATCTTCCCATGATGCCGGTGACTGCCGACGGCGGCATCATCGGGCTCGTGACTCCGGAAAACACCGGGGAATTCGTCGTCTTCCGCCGCGCCATCGCCGCCCGCATGACCTGAATCCTCCCGCCTTCGGATCAACGCATGCACGAAATCAAGGACACGGAACGCGCCACGGTCAGAATCGGCTACGACGGTCGGGTCCACAAAACCTTCCGCGGACACGAAGCCCGCCAGCGCTTCGAGAACGAAGTCCGCATCCTCCAGTTCCTCGAAGCACGCGGATGCGACTTCGTGCCCCGCCTCCTTGAATCGTTCCCCGACGAACTCAAGATCGTCACCACGAACTGCGGTGCCCGCGTCGAACACCTCAGCGAAACCCGCATGAAGGAACTCTTCGCCGAACTGGAAACCTTCGGGGTGCGGCACGACGATCCCTTTCTGCGCAATGTCACGTACCGGCACAGCGACGGACGCTTCTGCCTGATTGATTTTGAGTTTGCGACAGTACTTGATGGCGGGCAGCAAGCCCCCGATGCCCCTGCCGCATGAATCCTGATGACGCCCCGCCCTGTCTCGTGAACTGGTCCGGTCTCACTGACCGTGGCCGCTTCCGCGAGAACAACGAAGACGCCTTCCTCGCGCTCACCTTCGATGCCGAAGGCGTCCGCTTCCTCGGAAAGGAAGGCCATGGATCACTCGAAGAAGCCGACTTCGTCTTCGCCGTCAGCGATGGCATGGGCGGTGCCAAAAGCGGGGAATTCGCCAGCCGCATCGCCGTCGACAAAATCACCAGACTCCTCCCGCGCAGCTTCCACCAGCGCGCCCGCGGACTGCCCACCGGATTCTCCGACATCCTCGAAACCCTCATGCACGCCATCCACGACGAAATGACGTCGCTCGGCAGGATCTACGAGGAATGCCATGGCATGGGAGCCACCCTCACGCTCGGCTGGTTCGTGCCCGGCTGGCTCTACTACGCCCACATCGGCGACAGCCGCCTCTACCACCTGCCCGCCAGCGGCGGCATCCGCCAGATCACCCGCGACGATTCCCATGTCGGCTGGCTCCGCAGCACCGGCCAAATCAACGAACGCGAGGCCCGCATGCACCCACGCAAAAATGTCCTCAGCCGCGCCCTCGGCGGCGGCCACCAGTTCGCCGAATCCCAGGTCGGTGCCGTCAACTGCGATCCCGGCGACCTCTTTCTCTTCTGCACAGACGGTGTCATCGATGGCCTCTGGGACCGCGCCCTCCTCGATACCCTGCGCGAACCCGACGCCGCCGCCGCCCAGCGGCCACCCGCCAACCGCATCGTCGCATCCGCCATCGCAGAAAGCGGTCGCGACAACACCACCGCCGTCGTCATCGGAATCACCTGACGCCTGCCCTCCAGGCAGCCGTATCTCCCTTCCCCAGTTTCCCCATCCCATCGCACCCCATGAGCTTTCCCATCCGCAGCCCCCGTGAACTGACCGGTGGCATCTGCCTGCTCGCCCGCATCATCGATAAAATCCGCCTCGACGCAGCGAGACAATTGCCATCCGGCTACCACGTCGGCGTCATTCCCGGGAAACGCACGTTCGATGACCGCCTCTGCTGCTTCCTCGGCGTTTCGTGGGACGCCCTGCGCGAACGTGTCCTCGCCGGCGGCAGCGACGCGGAAATCCTCGATTGGTGCTTCGCTCATGGCCGACGGCCGGATGCGGAACAGATCGAAGTCTGGAATACCTTCATGGAAAAGCGTGGCTGGCGCGATCCGGCCTCGGCTGGCCTTCATCAGAACAAAACGGATGCCGGACTCGCGGACCGCGATGACCTCCAGACGTTCTTTGATCTCTTCGATGCCGAGGAGGGACGGCGACCATGAGTTCGGCCCGGCAGGACATTCTTGACAGAATCCGGCGCGCCCTCGCCATTCCGGCCCCGCGGCCCGGACACAACCCCGGCGACCATTCGGCACCGCTCAAGGCGGCCGAGGAAGCCCGCAGCGTCCTCCCGCCCGTCGGCCCGGAACCCAGTGACTGGCTCGACCTCTTCCGCAGCAATGCCGCGGATCTGCACGCCGAATTCCACGAACTCGACGGCACCGCCGCTGCCGGAAAATTCATCGCCGCGCTCGCCCGCGACGAAGGCTGGGAACGCATCGCTTCGCACCACAGCGACCTCTGCGACGCCGCCCTCGCCGGCTTCCCACTCCCCATCCAGTGGGCCGAAGAAGCCGCCGGCTCTTCCTTCGAACCCTGCGCAGCCGGGGTCACCGCCTGCGATTTCCTCGTCGCTCAAACCGGCTCGGTCGTCGTCACCAGCCGCAGCGCCGGCGGCCGCGCCCTCTCAGTCCTCCCCCCCCACCATATTGTCATCGCCCGCAGAAACCAACTCGTCCCGGACCTCCCGGCCGCCATGGACGCCCTCGCCGCTCACTACGGCAACCAATGGCCCAGCATGACCGGCTTCATCACAGGCCCCAGCCGCACCGGCGACATCGAACGCATCCTCGTCCTCGGTGCCCACGGCCCGAAACGGCTCACCATCCTCATGGTCTGATCCAACCGGCGCAGGGCCATCCACCCGGCCCCGGCACAGCCCAATCCGCTCAACGCTCCACGGGCGCAAAGACAAGGCAGACGGGCCGCCCAAACGCCACCTTCACCGGATTCCCCTGCGGCGTCAGCTGGCCCGATTCCGCATCGATGCGGAAAACCTGAACGCTCTTAGATTCCTGGTGCGCGGCCAGCAGCCACTTGCCATCAGGCGACAGGGTGAAATTCCGCGGCACCGCCCCCCCACACGGAGTCGTGCCCACAAAACTGACCGCCGTACCCTCAGCCTTGAAGACCGCTATGCTGTCGTGCCCGCGATTCGACGCAAATACCCAGCGCCCATTCGGATGCACCATGATCTCGGCTGTCGAATTCCCCGGATGATCGCCAGCCAGCGTCCGCACGGGCTTCCCTGCCGCCAGAGTCGCCGCACCAGCATCCCACCCCATCGGAGTCACGGTGCAGTCCATCTCGTTCAGACAATAAAAAATCTTCCCGTCAGGCGAAAATGCCCCATGCCGCGGCCCCGCCCCGGGATTGATCACCCCGGCACTCACCGGCTGGGGCACAAGGGTCGATCCCGCCGCATCCACCGCATACACATACACCCGGTCAGTCCCCAGATCGTTCACGAGCACATTCTTGCCATCAGGCGACAGCACCGCCCCATGCCCATGCGGCGATTCCTGACGCGCCTTGTTCGGTCCACTCCCCTTGTGCTCGATGAACCCCGTCCGCTCCTTCAGCGATCCATCGTCAGCCAGCGAAAACGTCGTCACACTGCCGCCCCCGTAATTCGCCGTCACCAGCATCTTCGCCCCAGGCACCAGACAAAGATGACACGGCCCCTGCCCACCCTTCTCCGATACCGCCATCCGGTTCAACTCCCGCAGCTTCCCATCCCCCTCCACCGCATACGCCGTCGCCCCACTCGGTCCCTCGTTCACCGCATACACCCGCTTCCCATCCCCAGACACAGACAGAAACGACGGACTCGAACTCGCCACCGCCAACCCACCCGACCGCAAGACCCCACTCGCATCATCAAAAATCATCACCCCCACCCCCTCCTCAGTCGCCGACTTCTCCGTGTACGTCCCCACATAAATCCGCTGCTCAGCTCCCACCACCACCCCAGCCAGCAACACAGAAGATATCATCAGTCTCGTCATCATATCCCCACATCCTGCCCACCCCATCTCCCCATGGCAAGACAAACCACCCACCACCTCCACCCGTCCACAATCTATGGCCAACATGACAAATAACTCATCACCAAACTAATTTCCCACCACCAAATCCCCCCCATCCGACCCTCCCCGCGAACCTCCATTTCCCGCAGCAACCCCATGGCTCCACAATTTTACGAAAAGCGTAAAAAGCAGAGCGGTGGCCGGTCGAGCCAATTACTTTTTACGCGTAAAAACATAGACCACAAGCCGGGCCAGGGTTCCGCCAAGGCATTTCGGTAATCGCGTAAAAACCCGAATCGGACCACCCTGCCCTCATATTCCCCAGCCCAACCCACAAGGACTCCGCATCAGTCCTGCCTCACCACTGGGTTTTTACGCAATTCCTGCTATTTATTCGCGTTGTTTGCTTGTCCTTAGAAGATTGCATACTGTTTTCATGAATTCCGGAGGTCTTTCAGGAAACCCGACCTTCAACTGTACCATCAAAGACCGCCAAATCCCTCGAAAACGGCTATAATCACCATAGGATAGCACGATTTATTCACATCGAATTCCATGCTACTCCGTTGATTTTGAGGAACTCTGCTGGCCCTCGGAATTATCCTGTCGCCGGCCCCTTCCCTGCCCTGTGGTGGCTGTCCCATTCCGGGTTTTTACGCGTTTTCGAACTCACGATTCCTTCGGAGGATGGGTGGAATCGTGAGGTGGGATGGGAAGGAGGAAGAAGGCGAGGAGGCCGAGGATGGCGGAGAGGAACCAGAGGGCGTTGGGCTGGAGGGAGAAGAGGGCGAGGCCGGACCATGCGCCGGTCATGTTGCCGGTGGCCCATGCGATGGAGGCCATGCCTGCGTAGCGACCGCGCATGTGATCGGGCGAGAGGGATTGGATGCGGGCGGCGTGTCTGGGGAGGCTGAGCATTTCGCCGACGGTGAGAATGGTCATGCTGGCGAGGGCGAAGGGCATCCATGGTCCGGCCGCATTGACGGCGAGACCGATCCCGATGAGGGCGAATCCGGCACCGATGGCGCGGTTGGGATGCCAGAGGGAGGTGACGGTGGCGAGGGGGATTTCGAGGGCGATGACGAGGAGGCCGTTGAGCGACTGGACGAGGCCGCAATGCTTTTCGGAATAGCCACCGGACAGGAGGTGGAGATTGAAGGCGGTACTGACCTGACGGAAGAGGAACGAGGCGATCACGGTGGCGGCGAGGAGCCGGATCATCTGGGGCTGGGTGGCGAGCGATTGGAGGGCGGGCTTCCATGCCGTCTGCTGGCGCGGCTGGGGATTGCCGCGGGGCAGGAAGAACCAGCTGAGAACCGCGAAGGCGGCGGAAGTGCAGGCGTCCGCCGTGAAGAGCCATTGGTAATGATGCGAGGCGGCCACGAAACCGGCCACGGCGGGCCCCAGCGCCCAGCCGGTATTGATGGCGAGCCGCTTCACAAGCATGGCCGCCACCCGGTCGCGCTCGGGAACGAGATCGGCCACCATGGCAGCCTGCGCGGGCTGAGCCCCCTGCCCCGCAAATCCCGCCGCCGCCGCGAGCGCACAAATGGCCGTCAGCGTGCTGGCCGACCCCATGAAATAGACGGCGACGGCCTCCGCGAGCAGTGAAACCGCCATGATCCGGTTCCGCCCGAATCGGTCCGCGGCCGGACCGGCCGCAAAGGTGCACAGAAATGCCCCCGCACCGTACAAGGTCACCGCCAGCCCGGCCTCGGACGGGGCAAACCCCTGCCGCGTCATGAACAGGGTCAGAAACGGAACAAGGAACGTCGCAAAGCGGTTCACAAGGGTCCCCGCCGCCAGCAGCCACAACCCCGGTGGCAGGCGCCGGATCGACGCCAGCATGGCGCTGGCCCTGCCGTCCGGTTTCATGGGGAAATTCACCTGCTCCGGGAATCGCCCGGCTCGGCCCGATCAATGGAGGAAATGACGGTAGCCCGTGAAGACCATGGCCACTTCCCGTTCGTCCGCCGCCGCAATGACCTCGGGGTCCTTGACGCTGCCACCCGGCTGAATCGCCGCCGTCGCACCCGCATCGGCTGCCGCAATGAGTCCATCCGGAAATGGAAACATGGCGTCGCTCGCCACCACACTGCCATCGAGCGACAACCCGGCTTCCCGCGCCTTCCACACCGCAATCCGGCAGGAATCCACCCGGCTCATCTGCCCAGCTCCAATCCCCAGCGTGCGGTCGGGACCCGCAAAGACAATGGCATTCGACTTCACATGCTTGACCACGCGCCACGCAAAGCGCATGGCTTCGAGTTCTTCCTTGGACGGCACGCGCCGGGTGACGACTTTTTCCTCGAGGTTGCTCAGTCCCATGGCGCGGACATCGCGGTCCATCACCATGAGGCCACCGGGGGCGCTGCGGATGATGGAATTCCGTTCCATCCACTTTCCGTATTCGTCCATGTGGGCCAGCATGAGGCGCAGATTCTTCTTCTTCTGCAGAATGGCACGGGCCTCGGGCTCGAAATCCGGCGCAATGATCACGTCGGTGAAGATTTCACTGATCACCCGGGCGAGTCGCTCGGTGAGCGGTCGGTTGGTCACAATGACCCCGCCAAAGGGGGCCTGCTTGTCGGTCTCGAAGGCCTTGTCCCACGCCGCCCGCAGGTCGTCGTCGCATCCCACCCCGCACGGATTCGTGTGCTTGAGAATGGCCACCACGGGACGCTTGAACTCCAGTACCAATTCCGTGGCCGCCTCGATGTCGAGGATGTTCGTGTAGCTCAGTTCCTTGCCCTGAAGCTTCTCGAAGAATTCGGGGAAGCTTCCGTAGAGATTGGCCTGCTGATGCGGGTTGTCTCCATTGCGCAGGGTCTGGCACAGCGGCAGGCTCACACTGAAGCAGCCTTCGGTCTTCTGCTCGCAGTTCAGATAGCTGGCAATGGCCCCATCGTAGGCCGCCGTCCGCTGGAATACCTTGATCGCCAGCCGTTCCCGCGTCTTCAGACTCGTGGCTCCCTGATTCGACCGCATTTCCTCGAGCACGGTTTCGTAATCGGCCGGATCGGCAATCACGGTGACGCTCTGGTAGTTCTTGGAGGCCCCGCGCAGCATGGCCGGCCCACCGATGTCGATGTTCTCAATGGCTTCCTCAAGGGTCACATCTTCACGGGCAATGGTCTTCTCGAAGGGATAAAGGTTCACGACCACCAGATCGATGGGCGGAACGTCGAGTTCGCGCGCCTTGGCTTCATGCTCGGCATTCCCACGCACCTGCAGAAAGCCTCCATGAACCCGCGGATGCAGGGTCTTCACCCGGCCATCAAAGCATTCCGGATACCCCGTGTAGTCACTCACATCAGTGACGGGCAGCCCGAGATTCCGGATGAAGGTGGCACTGCCGCCCGTCGACAGCAGCTCGACCCCCAGCTCGTGCAGACCCCGGGCAAAGGTTTCGAGGCCGGTTTTGTCGGAGACGGAGATGAGGGCTCGGGCGATCTTCATGGGTGAGGCAATGGAGTGAGAGTCTGAATCAGCCCGGCTGGGCGCAAGTGCGAATTGGTCAATGACCGGAACCAAAAAGGCTGGCCAGCACGGCCGGAAAGAGGATGCGCTCGGCTGCATTGATGCGCGCCCGCAGCGACGCTTCGGTTTCATCCGGGGCCAGCACGATGCGTTCCTGCGCAAGAATGCGGCCCGGTCCGTCGGCCCCCACTTCATGCACGGTGCAGCCAGTTTCCACAGCCCCCGCCGCCAGCGCTTCGGAAATCGCCCGCTTCGACGGAAACGCCGGCAGCAGGGATGGATGAATGTTGAGAATCCGTCCCGCAAAGGCTTCGGTCACCGCCCCGCCCAGCTTCCGCCCGAACCCGGCACAGAGAACCCATTGCACCCCCGCCGCCCGCAGCCGATCAGCCAGTTCCTTGAGCGCAGCTTCGGTGAATTCTCCATCCTGCGGCCCGGGATCGACATGCAGGGACGGAATCCCGCGTTGCCCGGCCCGCCCGAGAATCCCGGCTCCCGCCTGATCGGAAACCACAAGGGCCACTTCCGCTCCGAGGCGCCCGATCTCGTCGGCGATCGGCTCCAGCAATGATCCGGATCCCGAACCAAGCACGGCAAACCGCAGCGCCCCAGCCGGCTCACTGAGCTTCGCGAGCGTAGCCGACGTTGATCGCCCTGCCACCACGGGCAAGATGCGGATTTCCGCCCCGTATGCCTCAAGGGCCCCGCGTTCCTCGGGATTGAGCGTCGCCACCGTATAATCGCCCCCCTTCGCAAAGACATGCGGCCGGATCATCCGGATCAACTCGGTTGTGCGCGCACTATGGAAGACCACCACGGCATCCACGGCGGCCAGCCCCAGCAGGACTTCGGCCCGGTCGGATTCTTCATGCACGGGCCGACCCGGTCCCTTGAGGGCCCGCACGGATTCATCCCCATTCATGGCCACCACCAGCGCATCCCCCAAGGCCCGCGCCTGCGCCAGATACCGCACATGCCCCGCATGCAGGATGTCAAAGCATCCACTCGTGAAGACAAGCCGCTTCCCAAGCGCATCAAGGGAATCGCGCCATTCCGCCGCCTGCTCTGCCGTGATCGCTTCCGATGATTTCATGACGGATTCCCGCATCCCAGACCTCAAACCGTGGATGCCGCCGGTGCCTGCTGCCGGGCCAGAAATTCATCGGCAAGGGCCGCATAGGCCTGCGCCACTTTGCTGGAAGGCGCATACTCCACCAGCGCTTTCTCGAAACTCTGACTCTCCGCCACCGTGATGCTGCGCGGAATCATGATTTCATACACCAACGGCCCAAAGGCCCTCCGGACTTCATCGACGACCGCCCGCGAATGCCCCGTGCGACCGTCATACATCGTCATCACAATCCCCTCGAGCCTCACATCGGTATTGATCCCGCTCGCCACAATCTGTTCGTGAATGTCCACAATCCTCGCCAGTCCCTCGAGCCCGAAATACTCGCACTGAATCGGAATGAGCAATCCATCCGCCGCCGAAAGCGCCGACGTCATCAGAATCCCCAGCGACGGAGGACAATCAATGATCACATAATCAAACCGGCCGGATTCCCGCAGCGGTGCCAGCACTTCCCGGAGCCTCACAAGGTGATTCTCGGCCCGCACAAGATCAACTTCGGCACCGGCCAGCTCGGTCTGCGCAGGAATCACGGACAGGGACGGAAATCGCGTCGGCTGAATCTTGGTCAGAATGCTGTCTTCGCCAATGAGCACACGGTAGAGGCTCTGTCCCTCGCTGGCTTTGTGCCCGAGCGCACTGGAGGCATTCCCCTGAGGATCCAAATCAAGCAGCAGCACCCGCACCCCACGGTGTGCAAGGCAGGCGGCAAGGTTCACGGAAGTGGTCGTTTTCCCCACCCCGCCTTTCTGGTTGGCGACTGCGATGATTTTCATGCCCCGTTGCAAAGGCGAGGGTATCCCACAGGGGGCGGGCCATTGCCAGGGGTTTTTCGGAGGCAGCAATGTCAGGCGGGATTGACCACATGCTGCGGCTGCCCGGCCAGAAAACCCCGCACGTTCTCGACCACGGTCTCCAGCAATCTCGCCCGCGACGCCCGCGCGGCCCACGCAAGGTGCGGCGTGATCACGCAATTGGGCACGCCCAGCAAGGGATGATCCCCGGGCGGTGGCTCCACGGAAAGCACATCCAGCCCAGCCCCCGCTATCTCGCCGGCCCGCAGCGCCGCCGCCAGCGCCGCCTCGTCAATCAAGGGCCCGCGCGCCGTATTGATCAGATACGCAGATCGCTTCATGTCCCGCAGCCATTCGGCATTCACCATCCCAGCATTCCCGGGAACAAGCGGACAATGCAGCGATATCACATCGGCCACCGCAAGGAATTCCCCGCGCTCCAGAAATGCCACGCCGTCCTCCGCTTCCCGCTCACCCCGCGCCAGCGCCACGGTCGTCATCCCAAAGGCCCGCGCGATCCCCGCAGCCTGACGCCCAATCGAACCCAGCCCGACAATCCCCATCGTAAGACCGGACAACTCAACGAGAGGAAAATTCCAGAAACACCAGTCGGCATGACGCGACCACGCGCCGCCATGCACTTCCGCACTGTGATGCCCGCTCCGCTGGCTCAGTTCGAGCAGCAGCGCAAATACATGCTGCGCCACCGCCGCGGTCCCGTACCCCGGCACATTCATCACAGGAATCCCCCGCGCCCGCGCCGCCGCCGTGTCCACTACATTGTACCCCGTCGCCAAGACCCCAATCGCCCGCAACTCAGGCAATTGCTCAAGCGCCTCGGCACTCAAAGGCGTCTTGTTCGTCAGCACAATCCCGGCCCCGCGCGATCGCTCGACCACCAGTTCCACAGGCGTGCGATCGTACACCACCAGCTCGCCAAGCGCCGCCAGCCCGGACCAGTCCAGATCCCCGGGATTCAGGGTGTAGCCATCAAGAATCACGATGCGCGGCATGTTCATGTGAGTTGCGTTCAAATTTCCCACGCCCTCAGCCTCCCTGCACCGGGGGCATGATGGCCACTTCGGCCCCGGGCGGCACGGGATCGCCCGCCACCGCATACCGGAGATTCACCGCCACCAGCAGGGACGATTCCCAAACCCGCAGTGCCGGCCACCGCCCCAGCACGGCTTCCCGCAGCTCTGCCACGGTCGATCCCTCAGGCAATTCCATCAACTCAGGCCCCGCCCCGGCATGGTCCCGCAAGGGCCCGAAAAACAGTATCCGCACGGTCATCATGACTAGTTCCCCCATCTCCACTTCATGCCTCCTCCCCAATGGCCTCGGGCCGCAATACCCCAATGAATGGCAGATTCCGGTACTTCCCCTGATAGTCCAAGCCATACCCGACCACGAATTCATCGCCAATCTCAAAGCCAACGTAATCGGGCTCAATCGCACACGCCCGCTCACACCGCTTCTGCAGCAGCACACAAATCCGCAGACTCTCCGGACAACTCTCGGCCAGCAGCTTCGCCCGCACGGCTTCCAGGGTCCTCCCGCTGTCCAGAATGTCATCCAGCAGAATCACATGCCGACCCCGCAGATCCGGCACCCCAGTCTGCAGAAAGGTGACCGTCCCGGAACTCGCCGTCCCACCATGATAACTCGCCACGGAAATCGTCTCGATCTTCAATGGCAACTGCACCCGCCGCAGCAAATCCGCCAGCAGAATCAACCCCCCATTCATGATCGCCACCACCGTCAGCGGCTTCCCTTCATAGTCCGCCATGATCTCCCGCGCCATGGCATCAAGCCGACTCAGAATCGTCGTCTCATGATGAAGGACAGCAGCTATATCGTTGAGCATGGCAGTGGAATTTTTCCGCATTGCGGGACACCCGCGCGCGTTCCTCCGTGCCCCGTTTCCCCACCCTCTGCAAACCGCAAAATCACCCCACCTTCCCCATGAGCGACCTCGCCAGCCTCCGCATGGATTACCAGAAACACAGCCTCGATGTCTCGGACGTCGACCCCAACCCGTTCGCCCAGTTCCACCTCTGGTTCCGCGAAGCCCGCGCCGCAGAAATCGTCGAACCCAATGCCATGACCCTCGCCACGGCCGACGCCTCAGGCCAACCTTCCTCCCGCACCGTCCTCCTCAAAGGCCTCGACGACCGCGGCTTCACCTTCTTCACCAATTACTCCAGCCGCAAAGGCAACGACCTCGCCGCCAACCCACGCGCCTCCCTCACCATCCTCTGGCGCGAACTCGAACGGCAAGTCAATATCGCCGGCCCCATCGAACGCTGCTCCCGCGAAGAAAGCGCCGCCTACTTCGCCCAACGACCCCACGGCAGCCGCATCGGAGCCCACGCCAGCCAGCAAAGCGCCCCAGTCCCCAGCCGGTCATGGCTCGAAGAACGCTTCGCCGCCCTCTCCCAGCAATGGCCCGATGGTTCCCCCATCCCCCTCCCAGACTCATGGGGCGGCTACCGCCTCATCCCCACCTCCATCGAATTCTGGCAAGGCCGCCCCAGCCGCATGCACGACCGCATCCTCTACCAACGTACCGCCCCCTCCTCACCTTGGTCCATCCACCGCCTCAGCCCGTGAAGAGGGGAAACTCGCGACTCGCGAGAAACGGAGCACGGCCCGAGAAGAAAATAGGGCGGTAATTCCTGTCCGCCTTCTGTTCCACACGGGCGGTTGGAAAACCCACCCTCCGTTGGTATTT
>Ga0315904_10005915_pt1 | contig 16858 bp, 17 predicted proteins | sample LakEriMetagenome_6_FD_203529 | JGI IMG/M metagenome (GOLD analysis project Ga0315904, IMG submission 203529) | Freshwater fungal communities from buoy surface, Lake Erie, Ohio, United States - Buoy 12 MA120 | ecosystem: Environmental > Aquatic > Freshwater > Lake | place: USA: Lake Erie, Ohio...
TTGCCAAGCTGATGGGGCTGACCGAATTGGTGATCGGCCTGACGATTGTCGCGTTGGGGACCTCGTTGCCGGAAGTGGCGACGAGCGTCGTGGCGGCGATCAAGGGTGAACGTGACATTGCCGTCGGCAATGTCGTCGGCAGCAACTTGTTCAATATCATGGCGGTGCTGGGGATCTCCAGCCTCGTGGCACCAGCGGGAATTGCGGTTTCGTCGGCTGCTTTCTGGGCCGATATCCCGGTGATGATTGCCGTGGCGATCGCCTGCCTGCCGATCTTCTTCACCGGCAGCGTGATTAACCGGGCCAATGGGGTCCTGTTCTTCGCCTACTACTGCGCCTATACCGCAGCACTTTTGTTGACGGCGATGGGGAATGGTTGGAGCCCCACGTTTAACTTCTTTCTGCTCTGGTTTGCCCTGCCGCTGACCTTTCTCGGGCTCGGGGCATCAGCTTGGTGGGAATGGAAAATTCTGCAGAAAAGGGGACGTTCCTCCGCCGAGGAGCAAGCTGGTTCCGCCCTACCCAAAGACACTCCCTAGCGAGCTTGCGACGTCCGCTCCGACGAATCCGCGCGGTTCGAAATCAAGCTCGAGGAGTTGCAAGGCCAATCGCTTAGTCTTCTCCGGCAGGCCTGATTGGTCCCTGGGGAAGCGGAGCCCGTGGCAGAGGGAGCTGCGCATCGCGGCCAACGACTGTGAGCCATGGCCTGACTTCCCAGCTTTGAACCAGTCCGTTGACGACGTACGGATCAGACTCGGCAAACAGACGAGCTGGCTCCGGGGAGTCAGCCTGAAACAGGAGCACAGCGCAGTCGGCCGGTTCGCTGAGCGCTCCGCCCAGAACCAATTCGCCCCGCTCGACAGCAGCCAGGGCCCGTGCCAAATGCTCACCGCGATAAGCTTCGCGCCGTTGAAGATAGTCGCCGGCAACATGGTAAATCAGCAAGTAGTGCATCGAGTGTTTCCGAGGCAAGAGTTGGCCCAACCCCAAGGCTGAGGCAGGCTTCAGCCGAAGTCAGACCCTTTCGGACCGAGCGATCCAACCTGCTGATTATTGTCTGCCCTCTCGAAATTGGAAACTTGCCTATTAGCCCGGGTTTCTGTTTTGGGAACGGAAGTTGCATCCTCAACCATTCGTTCAGGGTGGTGACTTCGGGAGAACAGAGCAGCCGGACCGCGGTGGTCTGGTTTAGGCCACGCGGCCAGCTCCCGCAGTCCGCAATTTCAGGAGTCAGTCAATGCGGAAGATTCAATTTCGTGAGCTGTTTGTGCTGAGCGGTGTGCTGATGGGAGCGCTCGCTGGTTTGGGAAGTTGGGCCGGCCGGGCAGGCAGCGCTCAGCCTTCTGGCCTCATCCAGGGCACGGCATCAGCTCAGGAGCAGGACGAGGATATCGCGCAAACGGCGAGAAAGGCCTTCATGCGGGGGAAGTTGGCGAGCAATCAGAAAATTGTCGAGGGGCTGTCAACCAGAAACTTCGGCTTAATCACCGAAGGGACCGAAGAGATTAGGGCGCTAGTCAAGGGGCAACACTGGTTTGTCCTCCGCACTCCGGAATATCAAGGCTTCAGCGGCGAAATGCAGTTGGCTGCGGGCCGTCTGGCTCAAGCCGCCACCGAGCACAATATCGAAGCGGCCGCGTTGCGTTACTTCGACCTGACGTTGAACTGTCTTGATTGCCATCGGTACATCGAGAAGCAGAAGTATTGAGCCAATCCCTTTGAATGAATTTTTGTGTGGAAGGATGTGATGATAAGGAGTGACCCATGCCCAAAGCGGCTTTGTTGAAAAGGTTGGATGAGTTGCACGCGGAGTTGAATTCTGTCCGGGACTTGGATGCCGAATCGATCGAGGCGTTACAGCGTCTGGCCGGTGACATTCGCAATCTGGTTGAAGGGCCACCGGTGGAGCCTTCCCAAGGCGAAGCCTTAGGGGCAAGTCTCCGCGATCAGATCGAGCAACTGGAAAGCGAGTATCCGTTGGCCACCCGGCTGTTGAGTCAAATGACCGATGTCCTCGGACTGCTTGGAATTTAAATCGGGACCCACGGTCACAGCGCAACGATGCGAGACGAATTCAATTTGAGCGATCACGTTGAGCGATCAGGTGGCGTTGAAATCGTGCGATGGGGATGCGGGGATTGTGAAACTGAGCCGGGAAGGCGCGTGGAAATCATCCGAGAAAATGGGTTGTGAGGCCAGCGTTCGCCGCAAGTTCGGCAAGTAACTTCGCGACTCGGGCTCGCTGCTTGCATCCGCCGAGCCCACTTGATGGCAAACCGGCCGTTTGTTGCGTTGCCCGGCGAGTTGACCCTCGAGTGGCCCCGCGTTAAATCCTCGTCGTGATTTACCCGTCGTGATTTACCCGTCGTGTCGCCTGGCGGTATCGCGGCCGGGGGCCCTGCCTGATGGCTTTAACTGCTTAAGGTACGGGGTCCTTCGCGACGAATCAGGCCTGCGGCTTGGCTGAAGCCCTCTGCGAGATATTCGAGGATGTCATCGAGTGAGAGCAGGCCGAAAAGTTCGCCAGCATCATCGACGATCGGCAGCCGGCGGAATGCGCCGCACCGCATCATTCCCACGCACTCAGTCAAGGAGGCAGTCTGGGCAGCGACCTTCGGGGCGGGAGTCATGACATCCGATAGTTTGGCGGTCGCAGGATCGAGCAGTTTCGCCAAGGCGCGCAGCGTCAAGTCGCGGTCGGTCACGATCCCTACAGGACGCTTGTTGTCATCGACTACAACGAGCGATCCCACGTTGCGGTCGTTCATCCGGCGGGCAGCCGCGAGGACTGTCTCCTGACGGGTCGCCGTATCGACATTCCGAGTGCAAAAACTTCCGGCGTTCATTGAGTGCTCCTGCAAAAAGGTTCGACTTGACTTGCGTTCCCGCAAGAGGCCCGCTAGAGGCCCGCTAGAGGCCCGCTAGAGGATCGTGTTGTCCGTCAGGCGTGGCTTTCTATCGGCCTGAAAATGTTGGACTGCGAGGCCGAGCGGCTTGTTCGGGAAAAAGGTTTCCTGCTGGTAAGCAGGCGAAGTTTAACGAGCCTGCTCTGCCCGCGACGGGCCTCCAAGCAACTCTTCGAGTTCGCTTCCGGTTCAGGCTCGGTAAACATACCTGCCCCGAATTCATCAGCACTCAGCTTGGAGAGTGACATTAGCAAATTGCATGCCGCAGGTGCTTGGCGGATTCGTCGTCGGCTGTCACGCCTGGGAGTGAGGAAAAATGCGATCGCACAGGGCGTCTACTGTGCAGGTGGGCTGAACCGCACGTTAGTTTTCAGGCCAGTGGTCGGCCGCGGTGTCTCTGGCAAAGGTCGTTCGAGGTGGATCGCTCCTTGGCCGGACCAAGCTGACGCCCGGTAGCCACTAAGATCTCCGTCGCGGGGCGAAGGCGTGTTCAATGCGGTCCCCGCTTCTGGCTCGGATTTTTAATCGCGGCACACGTTTTGCCAATCTGGGTCAGGGCAGGTCCCTTGGCCATTTGGGAGAGCGGTGGGCGGGGCGGGATGATTTCGCACGATGGGCAAGGCAGGTGAATCATGAGTCAACCGACAGCGGCGGATCGGAGTCCGGCGAACGGTCCGATGGGAACCGGTTGTCAGCGAATCGACAAGACTGAATTGTTGCAACGCATGCGGCAAGCGGGAAGGCTGCCGCAATTGCCGGACTACGAATCGGCCTTAGCCGGATTTGACTGGAAGCGGTACCAGCGCGAGTTGGGAATTGGCGAGTTGCACTCATCATCCGGTTGGAATCTCGGCGCATTGGCGACCGATCGCTGGGTGCAGGCGGGGCGGGGAGAACGAATAGGGCTGCGGTTCATTGACGGGTCAGAAAGAGTCCTCGCGTTCAATTATCGCCAGTTGGCGACGGAAAGTGCCCGATTTGCGAATTTGCTGGTGCATTTCGGGATCGGAGAAGGCGAGCGCGTGTTCAGCCTGCTCGGACGGACCCCGGGTTTGTATTTCGCGGCTTTGGGGACGCTCAAACGAAAAGCGGTATTCTGTCCGCTCTTTTCGCAGTTCGGGCCGGACCCAATTAAGCAGCGTTTGGAGCGAGGTGCAGCTCGAGTCCTGGTGACGAGCGTGGAACTGTTTGAACGCAAAGTCGCGGCCCAATGGGATCGCCTGCCTGAGTTGAAATTCGTCTTCTTGATTGACAGTGCGGACGATCGGGACGTGCGAACCCTTTCTCTGAGCAAGTGGCTGGAGCGGATGGAAAATGAGTTTGAAGTGCCGAGCACCGGAGCGGAGGATCCGGCGTTGCTGCATTTCACCAGCGGAACGACCGGGGCACCCAAGGGGGCGCTGCATGTACATCAGGCCGGATTAGTGCACTACGCGACGGGTCGGCAGGTGCTCGACTTGGGCGAGGACGACGTCTTTTGGTGCACGGCAGATCCCGGCTGGGTAACGGGAACCTCGTACGGCATTCTCGCTCCGCTCCTGATCGGAGTCACCAATTTGGTCGATGAGGCTGAATTCGATGCGCAGCGCTGGTATCGCATTTTGGCTGCGCAGCGGGTGAATGTCTGGTACACCGCACCGACGGCGATCCGGCGGTTGATGCGCATACCGGGCAAGCCGACCGAACACTACGACTTGTCGGCATTGCGGCTGGTGACCAGCGTGGGTGAACCATTAAACGCGGAGGCAGTGTGGTGGGGCTTGGAGGCGCTGGGGCATCCCATTCACGACAATTGGTGGCAGACGGAAACCGGCGGGATCATGATCGCCAACTATCTGGCGATGGAGATTCGGCCCGGTTCGATGGGCCGGCCGCTGCCAGGCGTGGAGGCGGCTTTGATTCGCCGGAGTGGCGATCGTGTCGAACTCGTCACGGAAGTTGATGTCGAAGGGGAGTTGGCTCTGCGTCCCGGTTGGCCTTCGATGTTCCGCGGCTATCTCAACGACGATGCCCGGTACCAAAAGTGTTTTCAGGGTGGCTGGTATTTGAGCGGAGATTTGGCGCGGCGCGATGCGGCGGGTTATTACTGGTTCGTTGGTCGGGCGGATGACATCATCAAGACCTCGGGGCACATGGTCGGTCCCTTCGAGGTAGAGAGTGCCTTGATGGAGCATCCGGCGGTTGCAGAGGCAGCCGTGATTGGCAAGCCGGATCCGTTGATCGGGCAATTGGTCAAGGCGTTCGTCGTGGTCCGCCCGGGCGTGAAGGCAAATTTAGAGTTGCAGCGGGAGTTGATTGGCTTCGGTAGGAGTCGCTTGGGTGCGGCTGTTGCGCCAAAGGAATTGACCTTTGTCGAGGCCTTGCCAAAGACGCGGAGCGGGAAGATTTTGCGGCGCTTGTTGCAAGCGCGCGAATTAGGGTTGCCCGAGGGAGACTTGTCGACATTGGAGGAGGGCGCATGAGTACCGATTCGTCAGCGAGTCAGAGTCCGCTCCCGCCGGCCGAGATCTCGCGGGATTTGCTGCGGCAAATGTTGCGGGTTCGGCGTTTCGAGGAGGAGTGTGTGCCTCAATACCAAGCGGGAAAAATCCGCGGCTTCTTGCATCTCTATGTGGGTGAGGAGGCGGTCGCGGTCGGAGTGATTTCGCAACTGCAGCTGAAGGACGCGGTGGTAGGAACTTATCGCGAGCACGGTCATGCCTTGGTTCGCGGCGTCTCAGCGAGGGCGATCATGGCGGAGATGTTCGGCAAACAGGAGGGATGTGCACGGGGCCGAGGTGGCTCGATGCATCTGTTCGATGCTGCGACTCGGTTTTACGGGGGAAATGCCATTGTCGGCGGTGGGTTGCCGCTGGCCGTTGGCCTGGCTCTGGCAGAGAAGGAGTTGCAGCGAGGTGGAGTTGCTGTTTGCTTCTTCGGCGAGGGGGCAGTTGCCGAGGGGGCCTTTCACGAGTCGCTCAATCTGGCCTCGCTCTGGAAGCTCCCGGTTTTGTTCGTCTGTGAAAACAACCATTATGCCATGGGGACCCCGGAGCGAATCGAATTGGCGGGTCAAGGCGTCTGCGCGAAGGCTGAAGTGCATGGCGTGCGGGCTCGGTCGGTAGATGGAATGGACGTCGCCGCGGTCTGGCAAGCGGCAGGAGCCGCACTGGCTGAGGCTCGTTCCGGTCAGCCAGTGCTGCTGGAGTGCAATACGTATCGATTTCGCGCGCACTCGATGTTTGATGCCGAGCTGTATCGCGAGCGGTCCGAGGTGCAGGCTTGGGAACGACGCGACCCAGTGGCCTGCTTTCTTGCGCGATTGGAGTCCGCGGGGGTTGTGAAAAAGTCAGAGTGGGAGGTTTGGCAGCAGGAGGTGAACGCCGAAATCGCGGCTGCGGTGGCCTATGCCGATGCAGGGACCGAAGAGCCGGCGGCGGATTTGCTTCGTTTCGTTTACGCCGAGGAGGAGGCTCGATGACGGTAAACTCGGTTGATACAACCTATCGCGAGGCGGTGCGGGAAGCGATTCGCGAAGCGCTGCTGGGCGATGAGCGGGTCTTTCTGATGGGCGAGGATGTTGGCCACTATGGAGGCTGTTTTGCAGTCAGCAAGGGGCTTTTGGCCGAATTTGGTCCCGAGCGTATTCGCGACACGCCGTTGAGTGAGTTGGCGTTCGTCGGTGCCGGGATTGGCGCTGCGTTGGGCGGCCTGCGGCCGATTGTGGAGATCATGACGGTCAATTTCAGCCTGCTCGCCCTCGATCCGATTCTCAATACGGCAGCCACCTTGTGTCACATGTCGGGAGGCCAGTTTCCTGTTCCCGTGGTGATTCGGATGGCGACCGGCGGAGGAAAGCAGTTAGCCGCGCAGCATTCACACAGCTTGGAGGGCTGGTTTGCCCACATTCCCGGGTTGGTGATTCTCGTGCCGGCAACACTCGACGATGCCCGCTGGATGTTGGGTTGGGCCCTAAAGCGGCCTGACCCCGTGCTCATCTTCGAAAACCAAACGCTCTACAATCGCAAGGGAACGTTGCAGGAAACGGGAGCCGGCAATCCCTTGCAAGCCCGTGTGCGACGAAGCGGGCGCGACATCACTCTTCTAACTTACGGGGCGAGCCTCTACAAAGCCTTGGAGGCAGCCGAACAAATCGCGTTGAAGGGAATCGAGTTAGAGGTGCTCGATTTGCGGGCGCTCCGCCCGCTGGATGAAACGACGATCATGGAATCGATTGCGCGAACCCATCGAGTACTGATCGTCGATGAGGGATGGAGGAGTGGCGGAATCTCCGCGGAATTGAGTGCCCGAGTGATGGAGCGGGCCTTTTTCGAGCTGGATGCGCCCGTCCGGCGAATCTGCACGGAAGAGGTCCCCCTGCCTTACGCTGCCCAGTTGGAACTGGCTGCTTTGCCACAAGTCTCGAAGATTGTTGCGGTCGCGGAACAAATGGTGAGCAAACATGGCTGACTTCCTGATGCCTCGACTGGGGGCAGATATGACCGAGGCAACGCTTGTCGCCTGGAAAATCCAGCCGGGAGATTTGGTCTTCAGGGGAATGGTCGTCGCTGAAGTGGATACAGCCAAAGGGATCATAGATGTGGAGTGTTTTCAGCCAGGCAAGGTGCTTGAACTGGTTGCTCATGAGGGAGAGTTAGTGCCGGTCGGAGCTGTCTTGGCACGGATTGAGGGGGCTGAGGCGTTGCCAGTTGAGGGAAGTAGACCGCGAGCTGAGGAGAGCGGTTTGGTCTCTGAGCAGGTAAGCAAGGCCGAAAAACCGGGAGTCGCTTTGGAGGCTGTTCCGGATTTCAACGCGGCGGCAACGGCGAGCCTGCCAAAACGCCGTCTCATCACGCCGCGAGCGCGCCACTTGGCCGAACAGGCAGGGATCGATTGGGCGAAGCTCCCGGGAGCAGGTCCGGATGGGGCGATCAGCGCAGCGGATGTTGAGCGAGCGATTCAGAATCGTTCGCTGGATGCGGAAAGCGGTTCCGGTAACTCATCCGTTCAGCCGCAACGCTCCCCGGGGAGTCGCATGCGAGAGGCAATTGCTGCGGCAATGGAGCAGGCAAATCGAGAGATTCCCCATTATTACTTGCGGGCTGTCGTTGACATGACCGCAGCATCAGCTTGGCTGAGGCAGGAAAATGAAGCCCGTCCGGTAACGCAGCGACTGTTACCGGTGACGGTGAGCCTCAAGGCGATGGGCTTGGCGTTGCGCGAGGTTCCTGAGTTAAATGGTTTTTGGAAAGAGGGGCGGTTTGAACCCGGAAACGGGGTTCATATTGGCTTTGCGATCTCGATGCGCGGAGGTGGCTTGGTGACGCCGGCGATTCGTGACGTGGATCGCTTGAGTCTTGATCAACTGATGGTTCGGTTGACGGAGTTAATTCCTCGCGCGAGGACGGGACGCTTAAAAAGCTCTGAGTTGACGGATGGGACATGTACTTTGACGAGTCTCGGGGACTTGGGGGTGGCTGCTGTCTGGGGGGTGATCTATCCCCCTCAGGTTGCCTTGATGGGGACAGGCCAGATTGCCGTGCGGCCGTGGGTAGTGAACGAGCAGGTCTTGCCCCGGCCGTTGATGGAGGTAACGTTGGCCGGAGACCACCGAGCGAGTGATGGCCTGATTGGAGCGCGTTTTCTGAAGGTTGTTGACGAGCTTTTGCAAACACCTCAAGCGTTGCGGACGAATGAATAATGGTTAAGCACACGCGAACGGAGATTCGAGCGGCGATTGGCGCGGCCATTAGCAGTATCGCTCCCGAAGCGGATTGGGAACGACTGGACGAGCAAGTCGATTTTCGCCGTCGCCTCGAAATCGATTCCTTCGATTTTCTTCGGATTCTGGTGGCGTTGAATCAGCAATTAGGGGTCGAATTCCCGGAAGCTGATTACGGCAGACTGGTGACCTTGGCTGGGTTGGTCGCCTATATTGAAGCCGCGGAACAATGAGCGCCCGAGGGAAAAATTGATCGGCCAGTGAAATGGTCGACCCGGGCAGCTGAGGGGTCTGCGGGAGGCGAACCGATGGTGACGCGGATTTTTTTGGCGTTGGTGGGGCTGGTTTATGTGGCGTTGGCGGTCTGGTGTACGCTGGCACCTGGCAAGACATCGAAAGCGGTCGGTTTTGACCTTCGACCGGGCGCGGGAGATTCCGAGTTCTTGACGGTCTATGGCGGGTTGGAACTCGCCTTGGGAATCGTCTTTCTCTGGCCCTTGTTCCGACCGGAAGAAACCGCTTGGCCTCTGTTTGTTTGCCTCTTGCTTCACGGTTGCCTGGTCGCCTTTCGCAGCGCCGGATTTCTGATGTATCAGGGGATTCCCTCGATGACGATCAACCTGGCGATTTCGGAATGGGTGATTTTTCTGACGACCGCGGTTTTGTGGTGGCGGAGCGTCTGAGCCCTGCGGCTGGTTTCAGATTCACTGCCGTGCACGGCCGGGCCTAACTCCAAAGCCCGGTTTATTTGGTGGACTGAGCCGCAAGAGATTCATTGCGGGAGTCGAGGAAACACGATGGTCGGAAACGCTCGGGTAAAACTCGGATGGTGGATGCTCGTTTGCAACCTGGTTGCGGGCAGCTTGGGGGCCTGCGGCGCTGGCTCGACGATGGCCGACGAGCTGCAGCGGACCAACATCGTCGTGATACTGGCGGATGATTTAGGTTATTCCGACCTCGGCTGTTATGGCGGCGAAATCGAGACGCCAGTTTTGAACCAGCTGGCTCGCGAGGGGGTGCAGTTTACCCAGTTCTACAACACGGCCCGTTGCTGGCCGACCCGGGCAGCGTTGCTGACAGGTTACTACCCGCAGCAAATTCGTCGGGACCGGTTAGCGGGCATACCCAGTGGCAACGGCGGACGACGGCCAGGTTGGGCGAGTTTGCTTCCTGAAGCGTTGCGGGGTGGAGGTTACCGGACCTATCACTCTGGCAAATGGCACGTGGATGGTGCGCCCCAAGCCGGTGGGTTTGACCGGTCTTACTGTCTCGACGATCACGATCGTTTTTTTGGACCGCGCCAACATAGCGAGGACGGGAAAAAGCTGCCGGTCCCGGAAGCCGATCAGGGTTACTACTCGACCACAGCAATCTCGGACCATGCGATTCGATGTTTGCAGGAGCATGCTGCGGAGCATTCCGGTCGTCCGTTCTTCAGTTTCGTCGCCTTCACGGCTCCGCACTTTCCTCTGCAAGCTCCCCAAGCGGACATTGAGCGTTGTCGAACCCGATATGCGGCTGGCTGGGATCGACTGCGCGATGAGCGCTGGAAGCGGATGGCGCACTTGGGAATTCCCGCGACTGGCCCGGCTCCCATCGACCGGGCACAGGGGCCAACCTATCCACAGGAAGATGCCCTTAATAAGCTCGGACCGGAGGAGCGGGAGCGGGCCGAGCCTTGGGACGAGCTACCCGAGTCGGTGCGGTCATTCCAAGCAGCGAAAATGGCCATTCACGCCGCAATGGTTGAGCGAATGGATGCCGAGATTGGGCGGTTGATTGCCCAGCTGAAGGCGATGGGTGAGTGGGAACGAACCTTGTTGGTATTTCTTTCCGACAACGGGGCGTCAGCTGAGCTGATGGTCCGAGGTGATGGGCACAATCGGGAACTCCCAGCCGGGAGTGCGGGAACGTTTTTATGCCTTGGTCCGGGATGGTCGAGTTTGGCCAACACGCCATTTCGCAAGCACAAGACTTGGGTCCATGAAGGGGGGATTTCCACTCCATTCGTGGTGCATTGGCCCGCTGGCGGAATCGCTTGTGGAGAACCTCGTCATACGCCCGCTCATGTAATCGATTTGGTACCGACGTTTTTGGAGGCGGCCGGGATTGAGCCGGGGGGCTCGGCAGAGCGAACAAAAGCTTTGGGCTCAGCACCCTCACTGCCCGGCCGGAGTCTGCTCCCTGCCCTGCGAGGCGAGGTCGAGCAACTCCACGACTGGTTGTGGTGGGAGCACGAAGAAAACCGGGCGTATCGCGAAGGGGATTGGAAAATTGTGGCTGCAGGCGAGGATTCGGCTTGGGAGCTTTATGATTTGAGCCGAGACCGAACGGAGTTGCAAAACCTTGCCCAGTCGGCGCCGGCGCGAGTCCAGCAGATGGGCGAGGCTTGGGCCGCGCACAAGGAACGATTTCGAGCCGATGCCAGCCGCGACTTGCCAGCTGAAGAGAAGAAGTAGTTAGCGCGGTCGGGAGCAGGCTGGCGGAATTTAAGCTGGCGACTTGTCGAGCAGTGGCTGCAGGTGCTGGAGGCTGAGTGCGAGCGCCTGAAGTCGAGCTGGCAGCGAATTCTCGAAGTCTCGGTCCTCGACCTCAACGCAGAGGGGACCTGAGTAGCCGCTTGCCTCAAGTGCCGCGATAAATCGGCCCCAATCGATTTCACCTCGGCCAGGGAGGCGGGGGGAGTGATACTCAAGCGGGTGAGCGAGGATCCCGACTTGATTCAATCGCTCGCGATGCAGTTCGGCGTCTTTGAGATGGATATGAAACAGGCGGTCGGCGAACTCGCTTAAGGGCAGGAGGTAATCCATCTGTTGCCAGACGAGGTGGGAGGGATCGTAGTTCAAGCCGAGGTGGGGACTGGGGATGTCGCTGAACAAGCGACGCCAGATGGCAGGCGAGGTCGCGATATTTTTCCCGCCCGGCCATTCATCGCGGGTGAAATACATCGGACAGTTCTCGATCCCGATTTGGACTCCGTGATCCTCGGCCAGCCGGACCAATGGTCGCCAAACCTCCAGCAAGCGCGGCCAGTTCTCATCGACGCTCAGTAGCGGGTTGCGCCCGATAAAGGTATTAACCCGCTGCAGACCGAGCTGGGGAGCGAGCCGAATCAGCCGCTGGAGGTGGAACGCCGCGGCCTCCGCCTCCCCGCGATCTGCCGCCAGGCAATTGGGATAGTAACCCAAGCCGCTGAGCGCGACTCCCGTTTGACTGGTAGCCGCAGTGACCGCTGCTTGGAGTGTTTCGAGGGGTTGAGCCGCGTCGACGTGAGTCACACCGGCGTAGCGGCGTTCCGCTTTGCTCGGGGGCCAGCACATGACTTCGACGCATTCGTAGCCCAACTGAGCAGCTTGTTGGAGGACTTCAAACAGGGAGAGGTCAGGGAGAATGGCGCTTACGAAACCGAGTTGCATCGCCGTGATTCCTGGAGGTTTCCTTGATATTTTCTGCAGCGGAATGTGTTCCGGGCCGTTGGTTCGCTGGCAAGAGCTTACTGACAAAGAGATTTGCTGACAGGTGCTATCGCATGGTTTACCCAGTTTACCGTCGGTTTGTGAATCGAGGCAAAAGGAGTGAACTCGCGGAGTAAATTCGTTGGAGCAGGCGCCCAGCGGGAGGGATGGCTGTTGGAATTGCCCGTAGCCGCGGCCCCGGTGGCGGCGGTATACTTTGGGGCAAGGCAAGCGAAACGAGCATTGCCATTGGTCACCTGTTTTTTGGACTGAAAGTGAAGAGATGAAGCGTTTGGCAATGGCCTTGTTGTGTGTGGGAATGATTGGGGTGGTGGCCGTGGGCCAGGAGAATCCGGGAGCCGAGTCGGTCATTCCCGCGCCGGCTCAAGTGCCGGAAAATTTGAATCAGAAAGCGAGCTACCTGTTGGGCTTTGATTTCGTGCAAAGCTTGAAGCAGCAGCAGGCCGAATTGGACCTTGAGCAAGTCGTGGCCGGGATGAAAGCCGCGATGGAAGGCAAAGAAATCGGAATGAACCCCGAGGAAATTCGGACTGTAATGATGGCCTTTGAGCGCCAATGCCAGGAGCGGATGGTCAAGGTAATTCAGGCTCAGGCAGCCGAAAACACTGCGGCTGGCGAGGCCTATCTGAAGACAAACGGGACCGCCGAGGGGGTCACTACCTTGCCAAGCGGTGTGCAGTACAAGGTTGTGACAGCCGGCAACGGTGCGACCCCTTCGCCTGAGAATCAGGTCAAGGTGCACTACACTGGCAAGACCATCGATGGCAAGGTATTTGATTCCTCGGTCGAGCGGGGCGAGCCGGCTGTTTTCCCAGTCGGGGGACTGATCAAGGGAATGACTGAGGTTTTGCAAAAGATGAAGGTCGGCGACAAGTGGGTTGTGACCATTCCGTCGCAAATGGCCTATGGGCAAAATGGACCGCCGCAAATCGGGCCCAATCAGGTTCTGATTTTCGAGTTGGAGCTGATCGAAATCATGAAGTAACTGGTTGCAGTCGGGGCGATCACCTCAGCCCTACTGAAACAAGGCGACGTCTGCCTGACCAGAGCCCCGCATTCATTGCGGGGCTTTTTTTTGCGCAATTTCTCGGTTCAACCTGGGGAATGGGCGGTTCGTGGTCAGGGTGACTTTTGGCTGTGAACGCGCCTGCCCCTTGAATCGCTATCGTGGGTGGGCCGCATCGGGTCTCTAGATCAAATCGACCCGCTTCCTGGCGCGTCTTTTTTTCTGGCGGCATTCCTGGCAAACACCATCGATGACAAGGCGATGGCTTTGAACCTGGAATTGCTGATCAGCGGCGAGGCGATTGCGAAGGTCGGTCAACTCAGGAATCTTGACGTCCAGGAAACGCTGGCACTCGAGGCAGTAGAGATGTTCGGCCGGTTCGGAGCCGGTATCGATGGCATACAACGAGCGGCCGTTCAATTCAAATTTCCGAATCAGGCCGGCGTCGACGAGCTCAGCGAGTGTTCGATAGACCGTTGGCCGACTGACCCGCTCCCGAGCGTCTGCCTCGGAACCACTTGGTTTCGAGCCACTTGCCTCTACGGTGCTGGATAGCAATTGTTCGGCGTCAAACGGTCCCGATTGGGCGGCGACCAATTGCAGGATTTGGACTCGCTGCCTCGTGTTGCGCATGCCCCGGCTCTGGAGGAAATCTCCGAAGCGTTCCTGGAATGAGCGTGGAAGTTGGGGCATCGATCAAGCAGTTGTAAAAAGTCAGGCAGAGCGAAAGGCCCGGGCCAACTAAGTGTTACTAGACAAGTGTTACTAGACAGGCTGTTGCCGCTCAGCAGAGGGTGGATTGGTTGATCTTCTCGCTGCTCACTTTCCAAGCGATTGGCGGAAAAACGAAAAGGGTCGGTGAGGAGTTGGCTCCGACCGACCCGGGTTCGTCTCTTGGCTCGACAATCCTGAAAGAATAAGAGCCACGGCACGAGTGAATTCCCGTGCCGGGGCGTGAACACTTGTAACGTGCCGCGCCTTTGCGGCGCAGACCCATGAATCGGTTGATTCGAGGTCTGAAGCGGCGGAATCTCGGCGGCCATGTTCAGTGTGAACTGAGTCGAGGCCGCCAGTCCGCGCTAGCGACCGCCAGTCCGCACTCGCGACCGCCAGTCCGCACTCGCGACACGGTGCGTCCCGCTCCGGTTTAGTGGTCGTGGGGAGCGTGGGGAGCGATTTCGCCGGTGTAGGTTTGGTCGCCCACTTTGATTTCCACTTTTACCCCGAGTGTCATCGCCATGTTCAATTGCTTGTTGTCGAGCATGAATTCGGCGGTTTCGCCATTGGCATTCGGAGCGACCGCGGGCAATTCAAAAGGAGTGGTGTCATTTCCAGACAGCGGCGTGATCACGACCTTGTCGCACTTGACCGCTTGATTCGACTTGGATTCCTTGTTGAGCACGAACACCTTGATAATGTCGTTGGCGGAACTGTGGGTCCACTCGGCTGAGAGGTCAGCTGGGGTTAGCTTAAAAACGTGCCCATCGTTGGGGCCGTGGGCAGCATGCTCCTCGCCGGCGTGGTCATGGTCGTGGTCGTGTGCATGGTCATGCTTTTCACCCGAGGCAGTCTTATTGCTGGTTTTGTTATTGCCTGCGGGGGTATCGCAACCGGAGACAACGAACAGGCCGAGAGCGACCAGGGTTGAACAAAGACAAAAGAAACGCATCTGATTATTCCTCACAGATTGCCAAAGAAATGGAATGTACCCGGGAAGCTGGCGCGATCCGCGGTCTGTCCTGATCAATTGCGTTCCGGGTTAGGCGGCAGATCGCCTAGGGATAAGATATCACGCAGCGATTGCTGGCCAAAGGAGAGGAGTGATTTTTCCCAAAGCAAGCCCGTTTGGTCGAAGACAATACCTGGAGACGCAGGGAGGTGATACCAAACATGCCGCTCCAACTCTTGGCGAAGTTGACCGTTTTTCCAGCCTACGACGCCGAGGCAAATCCGATATGGCTCCTCGTGTTGGGCGACCAATTGGCCGATGGACTCGGCAGTTGCCGACAGAAAGATCCCGTTATTGACGGCGATTTCGCCAAGTTGTTGCTGGGCATGCAGGGCGAAAACCGGTCCACCGAGCGGACCTCCCGACAAAAGGTGAGGGTCATCCTCGGCCAAGTTGATGCCGCTGGCAGCCGTCCAGGCGGCGCGGAGTTGTTTGTCCGCGGGGCGATTCAGCACAACGCCAAACGTACCGGCCGGGTCATCCTGCAGCACGTAGACGACCGTTCTGGCAAAGGGAGTTTCTTCCAGAAGTTCAGAAGCAACGAGCAGTTCACCTTGTAGGCTGGGGCTCGTCAGGAGGTTGGCGGCAAAGCGAGGCGGCTGCTCAGGTTGCTGGTCGCCGGAGTAGAAGTGTTGGATGCGATTGGTCACGTAGCACACTCCAAAAAAAATGCGATTGGCGGCAATCACTCTCAAACTGGCAAATTGAATTGGACTGCTGTTCGTCGGTCCTTTCCAATTCTTGGACGGTTTGAATTCGCGGTCGGTTTGAATTGTTCGGGTGAAGGAGTCGAATGGGTAGAGGCGAAACCAGTTTCAGGGAGCCGCCGCTGCCAACTGTTGAGTTGGATGGAACGGATTAGGGACGACTCAGCGGCTTGGAAACCGCTTCCTTCCCAGCGTTCAAGCCAGCGACCGACCCATCGGAACACTTCCGCTGGTTGGCCGAGTTTGGTTGCCGGTGAAGAGGCGGTGCGAGTCCCCCGATTGGGTCCTGCCCGTTTCAGCCCGAAAGGGAAAGCTGAAAAATTGGCAGAGACTCATCGTCGGCATTTACTGAGACGCAAGCGGCGTGCCAAGCGTTCGCTGAGAAATGATGATTTGCCAATGAAACAGCTGTATTTACTGAAGGCTTGACTGGGCGGCTTGAAGCGCCAGGGCGATTTCCCTTCCAGCAAGTTCGACGAGGTTGGGGGGAAGGGGTTGGTTTGCGCGGTCGAGCGTGGCAGCTTGGTGACGCTGATTTGGCGACGGCGGGAAGTGCGCAAAAAAATCCCGCTGTCCAAACTGGTTGGGCAGCGGGATCGACGTTTGATTTGAGTTTGATTGGAGTGCGCTTCAAGCACCGAGCGTTAGAAAATTCCGCCACCGCCCGGGAAGCCACCGCCTTGTCCACCGCGACCGCCGCCGCCACCGGGGAAGCCGCCGCCTTGTCCACCGCGACCACCGCCTCCCATGCCACCGCCTCCCATGCCACCGCGACCTCCGCCTCCCATACCGCCGCGACCGCCGCCACCCATCCCGCCACGGTTTTGTTGCTGTCGCTGTTGAATTTGTTGCATCAGGTCGGCGAAGGGATTGCCGCCCTGCCCTCCCCCGCCAGCTTGGCCGGGTTGTCCACCGGGGCGATTTGCGCCCGGAGCGCTGGTTGAGGCTGTTTGTTCGGGGACGACAATGTCGATCTTGTCGGGGTACATTGCTTTGAGCATTTGGGCGAGGTCATTGGCATTCATGGAACCTTCGCCGGCAATCATTTTGCGGTCGTTGTCATCGTTGGGGGATTCCTTGACATCGAGCTCCAAGACGAGGTTGTTGATTTGCTCGTAAATGTATTTTGGTCCGGTCACGAGCAGGTAGGACTTTTCCTTGTCGACACCGAGGACCGCCTTGGGCTTCATTTCTTCAGCGTCCTGTCCGCCCCCCCGGCCACCGCGTCCGCCCCCGCCAAGGGCCTGCTGCATGGCTCGCTGCATTTGCTGCATCATTTGAGCTTGTTGCTGAGCAGCCTGAGCAGCCGGGTCGCCGCCACCGGCTCCACCGC
>Ga0315904_10005917_pt1 | contig 16849 bp, 18 predicted proteins | sample LakEriMetagenome_6_FD_203529 | JGI IMG/M metagenome (GOLD analysis project Ga0315904, IMG submission 203529) | Freshwater fungal communities from buoy surface, Lake Erie, Ohio, United States - Buoy 12 MA120 | ecosystem: Environmental > Aquatic > Freshwater > Lake | place: USA: Lake Erie, Ohio...
CAAAATCACTCGTTACAAGGCACAAAAAAAACTATCCAGAAAATACTGGATAGTTTTGATACTGTTTCGCAATTCAGAACGGTGAAGGTTGTTGTGAACGTTGATTTTTATTAGGTTATTGCCAAAGCTCGAACAAGGTCTTCTTTCTTGTTTCGGCTTAAAGGTATTTTTGTAATTCCGATTTCAGCAAATTTACTATTGAAACGTTCTACTTTATCAATATTTATAATATAGGATTTATGTACTCTAATGAATTTGTCTTTTGATAAATCTTTTTCAAAGGACTTCATGGTAGAGAGTACAAGATTGCTATCTTCTTCGGTAACTACTTTTACATAATCACCAAATGCTTCAATCCATTTAATCTTAGAAGTAAATATTTTTAGTTTTTTAAGATTACTCTTAATAAAAATATGTTCTCCATCTTCTTCTTGATTCTCTCTTTTTAATAAATGAAAATCCATAGCACGTTTTACAGAAGCATTAAAACGATCAAGAGCAATTGGTTTTTGTAGGTAATCCGTTGCATCATAATCGAACGCTTTCATGGCGTACTCTGCCTTAGACGTGATAAAGATGATCTGAGGTTTCGTCTTTAATCCGTCTAGAAAATCAAAACCGCTAATAACTGGCATTTCAATATCGAGAAATATCAAGTCAACGGTGTGTACCGACATGCAATTTTTTGCTTCAATTGCATTAGAAAAATCTCCAATTAAATGTAAATTTGGATGATTATTCACTAACTTTGCAATGATCATTCGTTGAATAGAACTATCATCGACTACAACACAATTTAGTTTCATAATTTTATTTTATTATAGATTTGGTTTGACGAAAGTATAACCATTTTTTCAATTAACCTAACGTTTGTCGGTTTTTTTTGCTTTACAACGACAAAAAATCGTTTTTTCTTGTTTATTTAAAAAAAAAGATTAGTTTTGCAAAAATTAACATTTTAATACAAAAATTTTATGAATCATTATGAAACTGTTTTCATTTTAAATCCCGTTTTATCTGAAGTTCAGGTAAAGGAAACAGTGAGCAAATTCGAAGAATTTCTTACGTCCAGAGGAGCAGAAATGATATCAAAAGAGGATTGGGGCTTGAAAAAGATGGCTTACGAAATCCAAAACAAGAAAAGTGGTTTTTACCATTTATTCGAATTCAAAGTAGCACCAGAGGTTTTGCTAGCTTTTGAAACTGAATTTAGAAGAGATGAAAGAGTAATGCGTTTCCTAACTGTAACTATGGATAAACATGCTATCTCTTGGGCAGAAAGAAGAAGAACTAAATTAAAAGCAGCTAAAGCATAACATCATGGCAACATTACAACAATCGGCTTCAGGAAAAAAAGATGGAGATATCAGATATCTTACACCTTTAAATATAGAAACAAACAAAACTAAAAAGTATTGTCGTTTCAAAAAGTCAGGAATTAAGTATGTAGATTATAAAGATGCTGACTTTTTATTGAAATTTGTTAACGAGCAAGGAAAAATTCTTCCTCGTCGTTTAACAGGAACTTCATTGAAATACCAAAGAAAAGTGTCAGTAGCTGTAAAAAGAGCAAGACACTTAGCTTTAATGCCATATGTGGCAGATTTACTAAAATAATAATTAATTAAGTTGTTGCCACGCCATGGGCGGGCTAACTTCTAATAATACAAGGACAACAACATGGAAATTATATTAAAAAAAGACGTTCAAAATGTAGGCTTTAAAGACGATGTGGTATCTGTGAAAGCAGGCTATGGTCGTAACTTTTTAATTCCTCAAGGTTTTGCTCAATTAGCAACTCCTTCTGCAAAAAAAGTTTTAGCTGAAAATTTAAAACAAAAAGCACACAAAGAAGCTAAAATCGTTAGTGATGCAAAAGCATTAGCTGAAACTTTAAAAGCTCTTGAAATAAAAATCGCTGCTAAAGCAGGTGGAGAAAAATTATTTGGTTCAATAACAAATAGTGATATTGCTGAAGCATTAGAAAAAGCAGGTCATGTTATTGATAGAAAATTCATCACTAGCGGAATTGTAAAAAGAACTGGTAAATATTCTGCAACTATCCGTTTACACAGAGATGTTGTTATTGATTTACCTTATGAAATCGTTGCTGAAAAAGCATAATTTTATTTAACAAACAATAAAATCCCGATGTGAGTCGGGATTTTTTTTTGATGTTATTGCCAGGAGAGAAGCAATGGCATCTTTTTTTAATTTTTAATAATTTGGAACGTGATTGCTTCGTTCCTTACAATAACATGACTTGAGCTTGCGAAAGCATGACTCTAAAACAAATAGTATCCGGAATGAAATACACAAGATTAACTAAAGAACAATTTGAGGAATTGCACCCTGAGTTTATCAATTTTTTAGCCACACAAGCTATTGATAAAGCCGAATGGGACAAATTGAAAACAGAAAAACCAGAAGTAGCAGAACAAGAGCTAGATGTTTTCTCCGATTTAATTTGGGAAGGGGTATTAACTAGAGCTGAATTTTTAGAGCATTTTTCTAAGAATCATGTATTTCTTTTTCAATGTTTCGATACCTATATTGACTCAATTGTATTAAAATCGATGGTGCCTGAAGTTGATTTTTTAACAAAAGAAGGACTTCAATGGTTGAGTGATAATATGTTTACTGAGACTATCGAAATGAAAGTAGGTAGAAAAGAGTTTACAGAAGATAGGAACACATCTATTTTTGAGTTGGTACAACAAGGTTCGTTTTTAAGTGACGGACAATTGTATCAGCAAATTAAAACAATCATAGAATCCTAATTTTTTTGTTAAGATTCCTTTAAATTGGTTATTTTAGTACACATTTTTAAATACTAAAATAGCCAATTTTATTTTCATGGATATTCAGCAAACTATTACATCTTTAAGGGAGGAATTAAATCTTCATAATCATAAGTATTATGTTTTAGATAAACCCACTATTTCTGATTTTGAATTTGATTTAAAGTTGAAACAACTCCAAGATTTAGAATCGAAATACCCTGAGTATTTTGATGAAAATTCACCTACACAAAGGGTAGGAGGAGCAATTACCAAAAATTTTCAAACCGTTGCTCACGATTACAGAATGTACTCCTTGGATAATTCCTATTCTAAAGAAGATTTAATAGATTGGGAAAATAGAATTCAGAAAGTTTTAGGAAATGTAGCTATCGATTATACCTGTGAGCTAAAATACGATGGTGCCTCCATAAGCATTACCTATGAAAACGGGAAACTGAAACGAGCAGTTACCCGTGGTGATGGATTTCAAGGTGATGATGTAACGGCCAATATTAAAACGATTAAATCAATTCCGTTGCAACTGAATGGTACAAATTATCCCGAAAAATTTGATATTCGGGGTGAAATCATTCTGCCTTTTGAGGGATTTGAAAAAATGAACCAGGAGCTAATTGAAATAGGAGAGACTCCATATTCCAATCCTAGAAACACAGCTTCAGGAAGTTTAAAATTACAAGACAGCACCGAAGTTGCAAAAAGACCACTGGATTGCTTGTTGTATTTTTTAATTGGAAATAATTTACCTTTTAACAATCAGTTCGAAGGATTAGAAACGGCCAGAGAATGGGGTTTTAAAGTGCCGAAAGAAGCAAGATTAGCTCATACTCTAGATCAAGTATTTGAATATATTAATTATTGGGATGTTCATAGACATAATTTACCGTATGAAACAGATGGAGTAGTTGTAAAGGTGAATCGTTTTCAGTATCAGGAGGAGTTAGGTTATACGGCTAAATCTCCTCGTTGGGCAATAGCTTACAAATTCAAATCAGAACAAGTTTCGACGAAGTTGAGTTCTATTTCGTATCAAGTGGGCAGGACTGGCGCTATAACTCCTGTGGCAAATTTAGAACCTGTACAGTTAGCAGGAACAATTGTGAAGCGAGCTTCTCTGCACAATGCTGATCAAATAGAAAAATTAGATATTCGAATTGGAGATACTGTTTTTGTGGAAAAAGGAGGAGAAATCATTCCAAAAATTATTGCCGTTGATTTATCCAAAAGACAGGGTAATTCCACACCTACAAAATACATTACTCATTGCCCAGAATGCAATACAGAATTAGTTCGAACCGAAGGGGAAGCCAATCATTATTGCCCTAATTTTTATGGTTGTCCACCGCAAATTATTGGTAGAATTCAGCATTTTATTTCCCGAAAAGCTATGGACATTGAAGGTCTTGGCGGCGAAACAGTGGCTTTATTGTTCAATAATGGATTGGTTCTTAATTATGCAGATTTGTATGAGTTAACTGTAGAGCAAATTTTGCCCTTAGAGCGAATGGCCCAAAAATCGGCAGAGAATTTAGTGAAAGGTGTCGAAAAATCTAAGAGTATCCCATTTGAAAATGTTTTATTTGCTTTAGGAATACGTTATGTGGGAGAAACTGTAGCAAAGAAACTAGCAAGGCATTATAAAAATATTGATGCTTTGGGCCGTGCTACTGTAATGGATTTAATATTAGTAGATGAAATTGGAGATAGAATTGCACAAAGTGTAATCGATTTTTTTGACAATCAAGAAAATAGAGTTAGTATTGAACGTTTGAAACAACACGGCGTTCAATTTGAAATTGTTGAGAAAGTAAATCCTAATGCTACTAACAAATTATCAGGTAAGACTTTTGTGGTTTCTGGAGTTTTTGAAAAATTTTCTAGAGACGATTTGAAAAAAGCTATTGAAGACAATGGTGGAAAAGTAGGAAGTTCCATTTCGGCCAAAACAGATTATGTGGTTGCAGGAGAGAATATGGGACCAGCAAAATTAGAAAAAGCAAATCAGTTAAAAATTCCGATTATATCCGAAGATGAATTTATACAATTGATAAATGAAAGTTAGTACCCCTTCTTTGATTTTTTATTTTTTGGTATGTGCATTGACTATTTTTTTTAGTTTGATAGGGGATGATATGTCCTCTATTTATGCAAAGTCACTAGTTGTACCCTCTATTTTTATTTATTTTTTTATTGTAAATAATTATCGATTAAATTTTAAAAAAGCATCCATCTTTTTCTTGAGTTTTATAGGAGAAATCTACTATATACTCGATAATAATTTGACCGAAGTTACTCCGATGATTTGTTTTATGCTCGTATATATTCTCTTGATAAGTATGATGCTTCGCGATCTTGAAACAATCAAATTTATTAAAGAAAAGAGAACACAAATTTTGATTTTAGTGCTGTTTATTAGTGCATTTATACTAACCATTTTGAATTTAAAATTTGAAGATTTACAATTTAATTTTTCCTATTTTATTGTGTACGGTATAGTTCTGGGTATAGTAACACTGTTGACTTTTACAAATTTTATTCTAAAGCCATCCTATTCCTTTTTTAACTTAGTTTTGATGTCTATTTGTTTTGTATTTTCGGATGTCTTTTATTTGATTAATAATTTTTATTTTTCATTAATCGCATTTAAAGTTTTGGGCATCAGCACCCAAGTTTTTTCGTATTATTTTATGGTTCAGTATTTTCAACAACCTAAGTAATTAAAAAAACTGGTTCTATAATTACTCTAATTAATTGTCTATAAAGTTTTTTTTTTCTTAATATTGTTAAAAAAAATAATATATTTTAACATTATCTGAATGAAATTTAACGTAAAATATTTTTAGTGTAATATCATGGGTAAGATAAAATTAGTTTCCAACGAATTAAGAAGAAATGGTTTTGTAAACGGATTGTTGGGCATATATTTCTTTATGGCACTAATTGAAATAGTGGCTGAATATAGTTTTAGTACTTTTTTTGTGCTTATCACTAAACCATTTTTAATGCCTTTACTCTTAATAATGTATCTCATTAAAAGAAGAAAGCCCAACTTGATTTATATAACATCCTTGTTATTTGCTTGGCTATCGGGTGTTTTTTTAATGTTTACACATTACCAATTTGTACTAATTGGTACCTTTTTTTCATTGCTTTTCTTTGGTGCAATTGTTTATCTAGTTTACACGATTTCTAGAATTTCAAATGTTATTTTTTTTGTTATTTGTTGCGCACCATTTTTATTAGGGTATCTTTTTTTTATTGTAATGGCTAATGAACAATTGGAGAACATATATTACTTATTTGTTCTTCAAAGTATTTGTATGATTTTTTTGGGAGGTTTTGCCTCAAGTAGCTATATTTTACATCCCAATAGATCCAATACCTATCTGTTTATTTCTATAACATTATTTATTGTTTCACAGTTAGTTTTAATCTTGAAGCCCAGAGTTTCAATACATTTTTATCAACCAATACAGACAATGTTGTATGTTTTTGCTCAATATATTTTTTACGAATATGTTGTTTTTGAAGAAAAAAGAAGAAGATATTATGAAATTAAAAATGCTATTTAAACAAGTAGCTTTTTTTTGTATTTTTATTGCAAATTAATTTAAGATGAAAAATAATGATAAGACACTAGTTAAGGTAATTAGTAGTTTTTATTTTATAATCGCACTATACGAGATTCTTGCTTATTCTATATTCAACGAGACTTTGGTATTTTCAACTATTTCAATTCCAGTTTTGTTGATTGCTCTTTATTTTTTGTCTTCAGTAAAACAAAATCTTCTTTTTTTTAGTATCCTAATTTTTTTATTAATTGAAAACATTTGGACATTGTTTTATGATTCCAGATTTTCTGTTGGTATTATTTGTTCATCCATCCAAAAGATAGCTCTTATCATATTGATTTTTAAACTCATAAAGGAAAGGAACTATTTATGTCTTACCATTGTTTCTCTTGCTTTTTTGTTAATTTTCCTTTACCTGTTTTCTACAACAAGTGAAACTTCCTATGTTGATTTTAAATTTTTAATGATACAAAACATATTAACATCAGTTCTTGGAGGAATAGCAGTATCCAGTTATATGGTTGATGATAATAGAAAAAACTCTTGTTTATTGATAAGTATTTTATTGTTTATTGGGCTTAGGTTCATGCTTTTTATCCAAAGTTTTTATTTAAACGATTTGACGTTACCCGTTATAAAGCCTATTATTATTACTTTGAATATTTTTGCCTATTTCACTATGTATAAATTCGTTATTGAAGCTGAGAAGAATGAAATTGAATAACTTACTTTTAAAAGGCATTCGCTATGGTGAATTATTTGAAACAAAAGGATAAGTCGGGATTTTTTATAAAATTATATTTTCTAATAACCGCTATTTTGTAGTTGCAGAAACTTTTAAAATATCAAATTTACTGTATTGCAGTAAGCCATTATTAATTCCTTGTTTAGTTGTTGTTTATTTTTCACATTCCAATAACAGAAGTTTTTGGTACTTGCTTTCACTTTTTTTTGCTTTAATTTCAAATATTCTTTTTATCTCGACGGATCAAGATTTTTTATTGTACGGAATTGTATCTTTTTTAATTTACAGAATACTTTCAATAGTAACGATACTAAAACTGACGGATAAAATTTTAATTTTTCCTTTAGTTCTAGCTACACTACCATTTATTTTTATTTTTTCGGGATTGATAAATCTAACCATAAGTACAAGCTCGACTACTTTTTACCCTATTGTTGTTAATGGTTTGTTTATTTCTATTTTTAGCGGTATAGCCTTATCAAATTTTGTTATGAATGATAACAAACAAAACTCATGGTTGATAATTAGTGCATTGTTGTTTATGATGTTAGTATTTTTGTTTATGTTCCAAAAATACTATATCTCAAATATTGTTTTTCAACCTTTGTCTGCTTTAATTTTTTCATCGGCACACTATACCTTTTATAAGTTTGTTGTGGAATCTGAGCAATACATCAAACAAGAATAGCCTTTCCTTCATGAATTTTTGACTGGTCATTATCGAAATAAAAATCAATCCTACCAAGGTTTATACCATAGCATCCTACTTGGTTTACAATTACATCTTTTCCATCAGCATTTTTTAAAATGGTGGGTTTTTCTAAAAAGGTATGAGTATGTCCACCAATTATCAAATCGATATCTTTAGTAAGTGTTGCTAATTTTAAATCACATATTTTATCAGGTTCGTTTTTATACTGATAGCCAAGGTGTGAAAGACAAATAACCAAATCACATTTTTCTCGATGTTTTAATATTCGTGACATATCCTGAGAGATTTCAACAGGATTTAGATATTCAGTTTCTTTATAGTTCTTCTTATCTACAAGTCCAGCTAATTCAACTCCAAGACCAAAGATGCCTACTTTAATTCCGTCTTTATGAATTATCTTGTATGGTTTAACGATTCCGTTTAAAACAGTGTTTTTTAAATCATAATTTGCAGAAACAAAATCAAAATCAGCATTGTGCATTTGCGAATAAAAGCCATCAATTCCATTGTCAAAATCATGATTGCCCAGTGTAGCCAAATCGTATTTCATCATGCTCATCAATTTTAATTCCAATTCACCTCCATAATAATTAAAATAGGGAGTGCCCTGAAAGATATCACCTGCATCAAGTAATAAAACGTTTGGATTTTCTTGTCTTATGCTATCAATCAATGAGGCTCTTCTTGCGACTCCGCCCATATTGGGATTTTTTGGATGATTAGCGGGAAACGGATCGATGTAACTGTGAACATCGTTGGTATGTAAAACTGTTAAGTGTTTCTTTTTAGATGATTCAAAGCTGCTTAGAGATAGCCCTAAACTCATTAGAGCTGTACTTGCAGCAGTTTTTTGAATAAAATCTCTTCTTTTCATAGGATTTTGGTGGTATTTTACTTTGAAATTTTTTAAAATTATTCGACGCTAATTCTTATGTCTTTAGTAAGAGGAACGGTGTCTATTTCTTTAAAGTAATCTATTATGATGTTTCTCAATTTATAGTCAATCGGGTAGGATGCTACTCCTTTTTTAAAGAAACTCATATTGTCTCCACCATTTGCTAAATAGTCTGAAGTAACAACATAATAAACAGCGTTATTTTCTATGGGTTTTCCTTGAATTTGTATATTTTTTGCTGTCTTGTCTTTTCCTATCATAAAGGTCATGCCAGACAAAGGATGTGGTTTTTTTTCTGAAATAATATAGTTGGCAATCTCAAGTATTTGTTCTTCTTTTAGCGCTACAACAATTGCTGCATTTTCAAAAGGCATAATTTCAAAAGCAACTCTTGTAGTAATATCTCCTTTTGGAATAATTGAACGAATTCCACCGTGATTGAGTAAACATAAATCAATCTTTTTATGCTCTCTTGTTGTAAAGATAGAGTTACTTCTTTGTAAAGTGATGTCAGCCAGTAAATTACCAATAGTTGATTGCCATTCTCCATTTTTGTCAATCGTTTCAGGAGCATAGGCCAAAACGGTATTCAAATCTTTATCAATAGTTTCTCTGTAGGGTTTTATAACATTTTCAAATGTCGCTAAATCTTTATTTTCATTGGTAATACCAATTTTTTTACCTTCAATTTTGCTAATATAAATTTTATGATTTGCACATGAAACAAAGAGTAAAAATGTTAAGAATATAACAAAATGTTGTAATGATGAATTATAGTTTTTTAGTTTTGCCATCTTATTTGCAACTTATTTAAGTAATTTTGTAATTCAAGTAAATGTACTATGTTTTTAAATTATCTGAAGAATTTTTTCACAAAAAAAATTGTTAAAGACACCTTATTGAACGTAAAACATATCGAGTCGGATGGTAACATAAAAACGGTAGGAATTATTTTTGATGAGTCCTATTTCTATGAAAAAGAGGCATTAGTACTGGAATTGGTTAAAAATGGAATATTGGAAAGTAACATTAAAATTTTGGTTTTTAAAGACAAGATCAAAAAAAATGAGCTATTCGATTACCCGACCTTTAGCCATAAAGATTTGAGTTGGAGAGCAACTTTTGACAAATCAGAAGTTAAAGATTTTATCGCCCAGAAATTTGATTTGCTGATTAATTATTATGATACTGAAAAATCAGCTTTACTCTTGGTCAGTAATCAATCTAAAGCTAGTTTCAAAGTAGGTTTTTCGTCAATCGATAAAAAGTTAAATCATTTTATGATAGACACCAATGCCGAAAACTATCAAATTTTTATTGAAGAATTATTTAAATACCTAAAAATATTAAACAAAATATAATATGCAATCATTAATTGGAACTGGAGTTGCACTAGTTACACCCTTTAAAAAAGATTTATCTGTTGATTTCGAGGCTTTAAAAGCAATAGTTAACTATCAGATAGATAATGGAGTAGATTATCTAGTTGTTTTAGGAACTACTGCGGAAAATGCTACTTTGAATGAGGAAGAAAAGGAACTGGTTATTCAAACTATAATTGATGCGAATAATGATAAATTGCCTTTAGTACTTGGAGTAGGTGGGAATGATACTCGAGAAATTGTTGCTGAATTGCAAACGAGAGATCTTTCTAAATTTGTTGCAATACTCTCGGTTTCACCTTATTATAACAAACCTTCTCAAGAAGGAATTTACCAGCATTTTAAGGCTATTGCACAAGCATCTCCAATTCCAGTAATTTTATATAACGTTCCAGGGCGAACCGCAAGTAATATGTTGCCGTCAACAGTTATTCGTTTAGCAAATGATTATAAAAATATTGTCGCAATCAAAGAAGCTTCTGGTGATGTAGTTCAAGCAATGAAATTAATTCAAAACAAACCAAAAGATTTCTTAGTAATATCGGGAGACGATATGGTAACTTTACCTATTATTTTAGCAGGTGGAAGTGGCGTAATATCTGTTATTGGCGAGGGTTTTCCAAAGCAAACTTCAGAAATGGTTCACTTGGCTTTAAATCGAAAAGTAGATGAAGCGTACGAACTTCAGTACCTTTTGTCCAATAGTATTGATATGATTTTTGAACAAGGAAATCCTGCTGGAATAAAAGAGATATTCAAATCACTTGGACTATCCGAAAATACGGTTCGATTACCACTTGTAAATGTCGATGATGATTTGGCTCAACGATTGAACAAAGAAGTATCTAGAATTAATAATATGAATTAGATTTTATAGTATTAAATCGCAAATTGTAATAAAAAAAGCGAGCTTCTTTTTATACTCCAATCGAATTGATTTGCTACATTAAAAAAATATTTTGTAGTGTCTAATTATTGACTAAATTTGCAGTTGGTTTTTTAAATACAAAAATCCATAAATAATACAGATCCATTTAGTGAAAATGAATAAATTTTTAAGTCTATTACTTGTTGTAGTTTTTTTCTACTCCTGTAGCGATTATCAGAAAGCATTAAAATCTGAGGATGTATCTGTAAAGTTTGAAATGGCATCAAAGCTTTATGAAGAAGGAAAATACGTTAAAGCCATTCGTCTTTTTGAAGAAATTGCCCCTGCATACAGAGGTAAGCCTCAAGCCGAAAAAATGTTTTATATGTTTTCACAATCCTATTATAAAACACATCAGTATTATTTAGCTGGGTATCAATTTGAAAGTTTTGCTTCTAGTTATCCAAAAAGTGAAAAAGTAGAAGAGGCTGCTTTTTTAGGTGCCAAAAGTTATTCTAAATTGTCTCCAGTGTATAGTTTAGACCAAACCGATACTACAAAGGCTATCAATAAGTTACAAGAATTTATTGACGCATATCCAAATTCTATTTATCTTGCAGAAGCAAATGCGGATTTAAAGAAGCTAACAGATAAAATAGAAAAGAAGGTTTTTGAAAATGCAAAGCAATACAATACGATTTCGGATTATAAATCGGCATTGGTTGCTTTGGATAATTTTATTTCAGATTATCCAGGAACTATTTACAAGGAAGAAGCGTTATATTACAAACTCGATTCTTCTTATCAATTGGCAATAAACAGCATTCCTTCAAAAATGGAAGAGCGATTGAATAATGCCAAAGTTGCTTATCATAATTTGGTACGTGTTAGTGAAAATAAAGAATACAAAGCAAAAGCTGATGAAATGTTAGCTAGAATAGATAAAGATTTACAACAATTTTCTAAATAAATTAAAGTCATGGATTTAAAAAAGACGAATGCTCCAGTAAACACAATAACGTATAATAAAAGTGTTATTGAAGAACCAACTGGTAATGTGTATGAAGCGATAACAATTATGGCTAAACGTGCAAACCAAATTAACTCCGAAATCAAAAAAGAGTTGACTGAAAAGTTAGAAGAGTTTGCTACTTATAACGATAGTTTGGAAGAAGTTTTTGAAAACAAAGAACAAATCGAAGTTTCAAAATTTTATGAAAAACTACCTAAATCTCATGCCTTAGCAGTTCAAGAATGGCTTGACGATAAAATCTATTACAGAGACGCTAACAAATAATACAATGTCAGTTTTAAGCGGTAAAAAAGTAGTGCTGGGTATTTCTGGCGGAATTGCCGCATATAAAACAGCTTCATTGGTTAGACTTTTTATCAAAGCAGGTGCCCAAGTCCAAGTGATTATGACACCTGCTTCTAAAGATTTTGTAACTCCACTTACCTTATCTACACTTTCTAAAAATCCTGTACATTCTACTTTCTATAATGAAGAAGAGGATGGTGCTCAATGGAATAATCACGTAGATTTAGCACTTTGGGCAGATTTTATGCTCATTGCACCAGCAACAGCAAATACATTATCAAAGATGGTCAACGGTAACTGTGACAATCTTTTAATTGCAACCTATTTATCGGCTAAATGTCCTGTATATTTTGCTCCTGCAATGGATTTAGACATGTACAAACATCCTTCAACAATAGCTAGTTTTAAAGCCCTAAAGGCATTTGGGAATACCATAATTCCTGCTGAAAATGGGGAGTTAGCTAGTGGATTATCAGGCGAAGGAAGAATGGCTGAGCCAGAAAACATCATCGCTTTTCTGGAGGCCGATTTAGAAAGTAAATTACCCTTAAAAGGAAAAAAAATACTAATTACCGCAGGTCCCACATACGAAGCTATAGATCCGGTACGTTTTATAGGAAATCATTCTTCAGGAAAAATGGGTTTTGATATTGCAGAAAGTGCGGCAAGTTTTGGTGCTGAAGTTGTTTTGGTATCGGGTCCAACGCATTGTAAATTTAAGAATACCAATATTAAATTAATCTCCGTAGTTTCTGCCCAGCAAATGTTTGATGCTTGTCATTTGTATTTTGATACGGTAGATGTTGCAATTGCCGCTGCAGCTGTAGCTGATTATCGACCAAAAGTTGTGGCAAATCAAAAGATTAAAAAATCAGATGCAAGTTTTATTATTGAATTAGAAAAAACGAAAGATATTTTAGAATCTTTTGGTAAGAGTAAGAAAAATCAGTTTTTAATAGGATTTGCTTTAGAAACTGAAAATGAAATTGAAAATGCAAAGGCAAAAATTCAGAAAAAAAATCTAGATTTGATTGTTCTTAATTCAATGAATGATGAAGGTGCAGGATTTGGAAAATCAACAAATAAGATTACCTTTATAGACAAACATTTTACCATTGAGCAAATGCAATTAAAATCGAAAGAAGAAGTTGCTGCTGACATTATTAATAAAATTATTGTTCACTATGCATAAAATTTTAAGTTTCATTCTATTCTTCTCTCTATCTTTTGCACAAGCTCAGGAATTGAATTGTATTGTAAAAGTTAATGCAGAACAACTTGCAGTATCCAATAATCAAGTGTTTAAAACTCTTGAAAAATCATTGACTGATTTCATTAATAAAACCAATTGGACAAGTCAAGCGTACAAGCAGAATGAAAAAATAAATTGTTCTATGTTTATTAATGTAAACTCGTATGATTCTCAAAATTTTACAGCGTCAATTCAAGTTCAGTCTTCAAGACCAGTTTTTAATTCTACATACTCGTCTCCAGTTTTTAACTATAACGACAAAGATTTTAATTTTTCATATACCGAATTTCAACTTCTGAATTTCAATCCTGCAACCTTCGATTCTAATTTAGTTTCTGTAATTGCCTTTTACAGTTACATAATTATAGGGATGGATGCGGATACCTTTTCTTCAAAAGGAGGTACATCTAATTTTGAAACGGCACAAGAGATTGCTAGTGTAGCTCAAACTAGTGGGTATAAAGGATGGTCACAAGGTGATGGAAATCAAAATAGGTTTCATTTAATAAATGATTTATTATCAAACACGTATAGTCCATTTAGAGAAGCAATGTTTCATTATCACATGCTAGGTCTTGATACCATGACTAAAGATTTGAAATCTGCTAAAACTGAAGTTAAAACAGCAATTAAAATGTTTTCAAAGATTTACTCTGTGAGACCAAATGCTTTTTTAACAAGAATATTTTTTGATGCAAAATCAGATGAAATTGTTTCTATTTTTTCTGGCGGTCCGAGTGTTGCTATAGATGATTTGGTAGACAATTTAAATAAAGTTTCTCCATTAAACTCGGCCAAATGGGTTGAAATAAGATATTAGTTATAAATTCATATTAGTTTACTTTCTCTGAACCTCAACTGTAAATGATAACGTCGCTTTCTATTGAAAACTTTGCTTTGATTGAAAAATTGTCGATCGATTTTTCTAGTGGATTTTCGACAATAACTGGTGAAACAGGTGCGGGTAAATCCATTTTACTAGGAGCGTTAGGATTAGTTTTAGGTAAAAGAGCCGATTTGACATCTTTAAAGAATAAAAATGAGAAATGCATTATTGAGGCTCATTTCCAAATTACAAACTACAATTTACACTCTTTTTTTTCATCTAATGATTTAGATTATGAAGAGGAAACTATCATAAGAAGAGAAATTTTACCTTCTGGAAAATCACGTGCTTTTATCAATGATACTCCAGTTAATCTTCAGGAACTGCAAGATTTAAGTTTGTTTTTGATTGATATTCATTCACAACATCAAACACAGGAGTTGTCTGAGGAAGATTTTCAGTTTCAAATTATTGATTCTATTGCCAACAATCAAGATTTGATTTCTAAATATGATTCTCAATTAAAGTTATATAAAAAACAGAAAAGCGATTTGTCGCAATTGAATTTACAAATTCAAAACGCTTTAAACGAACAGGATTATAATACCTTTTTGTTAAAGGAATTAGTAGAAGCAGATTTAGCAAACTGTGACCAATCTGAATTAGAAGCTACGTTAGAGAAACTCAGTAATGTTGAAAGTATAAAAGAAAATTTACTAAAAGCCGAATTGTTAGCTCACGAGGAACAGTTTGGAGTGTTACATAATTTAAAAGAAATGAGAGTTGCACTGCAAAAAGCGTCTGGTTTTTCAGCAACCTATCACTCTCTATTTGAAAGATTAAACAGTGTCTTGATTGAATTGGACGATATATCTAGAGATTTAAAAAATGAATCTGAAAATTTGATAAATGATCCTGAGTTATTGGAAAATGTGAATCATAAATTACAATTAATTTATTCACTTCAAAAAAAACACCAAGTTCTCACTCTTGATGAACTGCTTGTGATTCAAAATGAATTAGATAGAAAAATAATTTCAATAGCTGATGTAGAAGCACAAATACAATTTTTAGAAAAAAGCATCAAAGAAAATGGATTTCAGTTAAATCAACTAGCACACGAAATTCATGAAAATAGAGTAAAAGTTATCCCGATTTTAGTAGAAAAATTAATCCAAATTTTAGAGCAGCTAGGAATGCCAAATGCACGTTTCGATATTAAAATTAACGAAACAGCTTCTTACTTTAAGAACGGTAAGGATGAATTACAATTCTTATTTTCTGCAAATAAGGGGTCTGATTTTGGAGTTGTAAAAAAAGTAGCCTCTGGTGGAGAACTATCAAGAATTATGCTTGCAGTAAAAGCGATTTTAGCAAAATATTCAAAATTACCAACTATCATTTTTGACGAGATTGATACAGGGGTTTCTGGTGAAATTGCAAATAAAATGGGGGACATAATGAAGGAAATGAGCCAAACAATGCAGGTTTTTACAATAACGCATCTTCCACAAATTGCAGCAAAAGGAAGCACTCATTTCAAGGTTTTTAAAACCGTTTTAAATGAGCAAACCCATTCTGAATTGAAACGATTATCTAACGAGGAAAGAGTTTTAGAAATTGCTCAAATGCTATCAGGAATGCAAGTTTCTGATTCAGCTATAAATCATGCTAAAGCCTTGCTAGACTAAAAAAATGAGCTATATTTACACACTAAATATTCAATAAATTCCATCTAGAATAAACAAAATAACGATACAAGTATGATTATAGAACCAAGAATGAGAGGATTCATTTGTTTAACATCACACCCAAAAGGATGTGAGCAAAATGTAATCAATCAAATCGAATACGTAAAATCAAAAGGAGCTATCAATGGTGCAAAAAAGGTATTAGTAATTGGTGCTTCGACAGGATTTGGTTTAGCATCCAGAATTACAAGTGCTTTTGGTTCAGATGCAGCCACCATTGGTGTGTTTTTTGAAAAACCACCAACAGAAGGAAAAACAGCTTCGCCGGGCTGGTATAATTCAGCAGCTTTCGAAAATGAAGCTCACAAAGCAGGATTATACGCCAAAAGTATCAACGGAGATGCTTTTTCAGATGAAATAAAAAGACAAACACTAGATTTGATTAAAGCTGATTTGGGTCAGGTAGATTTGGTAATTTACAGTCTGGCTTCTCCAGTTCGTCTTCACCCAAAAACCGGAGTATTACATCGTTCCGTTTTGAAACCAATTGGTAAAACCTTTTCAAATAAAACAGTTGATTTTCATTCAGGAGTAGTTTCTGATGTTTCAATTGAACCATGCAATGACGAAGATATAAGTAATACAGTTGCCGTAATGGGTGGTGAGGATTGGTCCATGTGGATTGATGCACTAAAAGCAGAAAATTTGTTAGCTGATGGAGCCGTTACAGTAGCTTATTCGTATATAGGTCCATCATTGACAGAGGCTGTTTATAGAAAAGGAACCA
>Ga0315904_10005921_pt1 | contig 16836 bp, 2 predicted proteins | sample LakEriMetagenome_6_FD_203529 | JGI IMG/M metagenome (GOLD analysis project Ga0315904, IMG submission 203529) | Freshwater fungal communities from buoy surface, Lake Erie, Ohio, United States - Buoy 12 MA120 | ecosystem: Environmental > Aquatic > Freshwater > Lake | place: USA: Lake Erie, Ohio...
GGATATTATACTAACACAACTCAAGGAGAAATTCAAAGCCATCATGATTTAACATTTTCTGATGTTCCTGATACACCAGTAGATCCAGACTGTCAATGTACTGATCCTAATAAACCAAACTATGGTCAATATAAAGATGCTGCTGGAAATTGTAGTTGTACTCCTCCAGATGTTCCAAAAGATAAACCAAAGAATTGCCCATGTAGAAAGTCTGATGGAACAGAAATAAACATGACTCCTGATAAAGATGGTAACTGTCCTCCTTGTACAGAAGAACAAACTATTGAAACTCCTGCACCTCCTGCTGAATGGTGGTTACAAGATACTATTAAAACTACTGGTGCATTTGGAGACTTAATGGGTATTAAAAAATATATGCCGTGGGCACCAGGAGTTGAACTTGGAACACCAAGACCAACTTTTATGGATCCTACAAGAGAACTTGCTGCTAATGCAGAACAAGCAAACATCCAAACCCAAGGTATGGCACAGTTTGCAGGACCTCAAGCATTGTCTGCAAGATCATCTGGTATACAAGGTCAAGCTGCTAAGAATGCTGCTGATGTACTTGCTAAGTATAATAATGCTAATGTTAATGTTGCAAATCAATTTGAAATGAAAGCAAATGACATTAGAAATCAAGAGAGTATGTTAAAACAAGCAACTGCTCAAAGAGTCTATGATCAGAATACAGTTGCTAACCAACAGTTTGATAATGCTAAGTTGGCAATGAGAAATCAGTTAAGAAACTACTATACTAATGCAATTACTAACAGATGGAAAACAGATGCTCTTAATCAAATGTTCCCTAACTATGCTGTATCTGCTGGAGTAGGTGGAAGAATGGATTATAGACCTTCAGAAAGAACTCCTAACCCAACACAGACTACAGGTAAAACTAGAGAAGAGTGGTTCATGTGGTGTAAAAACAATGGAGATCCTAATCCTTCTGCATGTGCTCAAAGAATGATGGATAATAAAGGAAGTTCAAGTAGTAGCAGTGATGGGGCAGATGCAAACATGATTAAAACTATGTATGGTCAATATGGTGGGGCTATGTATCCAGATGATGATTTTTATGAAGATGGAGGATATGTACATGTTAATTCATGGCTACCATTTATAATGTAAACTTTACAAGTTTATTAAACTTAAAAAATTTTAATAGTTTTACACAAACATAAATTATGGCAACGTATTTACAAGGAGTCACAGATTATATACCAGATTATCAGCCGTTTCAGCCGGATTTAAATTTCTATTCTAATCTATTACAGGCTAAACAAAGTCAATATGATACTAATTGGAAACAATTAAATAATCTTTATGGTCAATTATATGGTGCTGATTTAACTCATGATATGAATATCAAGAAGAAAGATGAACTATTAAAACAAATTGACTTTAATCTTAAAAGAGTATCTGGGTTAGATCTTTCTCTAGAGCAGAATGTAGATCAAGCAACACAAGTATTTAGACCATTTTATGAAGATCAATATCTTATGAAAGATATGGCTTGGACTAAAAACTGGAAAAATACATATCAGTATGCTGAAGGTTTAAGAAAGTCACAAGATAAAAAACAAAGAGAACAGTGGTGGAAAGAAGGTGTTCAAGGTCTTGAGTTAAGAAGACAAATGTTTAAAGATGCAAATCTTGAAGAAACATTAGGAATGGCAAATGCTGAATATACACCCTTTGTCAATGCTGGTCAAACATACTTTGATCTTGCTAAAAAATATAATGTAGGAAAGATAGAGGAAAAACCTGATTCTTCTGGATTATATATGGTAAGAAAAAAGAATGGAGAACTTATTCTTCCTACATTACAAAATATGTTTTTAGCTGAATATGCAAATAATCCTGGAATACAGGACATGTATAGAGAAGCTGCTTTTGTAGAAAGGATGAACTATGCTTATCAAAATAAAGATAAATTTGGTAGTGTACTTGAAGCAGAAAAAGATTACATTAAAACTAAGTATGATTATATTAAAAATTATGCTTCAAAAAATAATGCTAAAGCTCAAGATGAGTTAAGTGTTACTAAAAACTTACAAGGTTCATTAGAAGAAGATGTTAAAAAAGGAAATGTTAATCCTCAGCAAAGCAATTATGGTAAGTCTTTAGAAGAGTTATTTATAGTTAATGCTGCTGTAGCAGACAATGCTGAAAAAGTAAATAGTCAAATTAATGATAAACAAGCTACTACTACACAAAAAGGTTATGATGAAGATATACTATCTGATTTAGACTTAGCAAGATTAAAAGTTGATGCTGGATTTGCATCTATAAGAGCAGAACAAGATATACTAGGTGCTGCAAATAATTATGCAGATCTAAATAGTGAATTTATAGTTAAAGCAAATCCTGTTGGTCTTGAGTTCTTAAGACATAAACATGCTACTCAAAGACAAGCACAATCAGCTAGAGATAGACAAGCAGAGATACAACAGAGACATGAGAATGCAATGTTTCAAAAAGCTGTTGATTATAATGTGAGTAGAAATTACTGGTCATTTGATGAGAATGGTAAATTAAATACTAACCCTCAAGCAAATGGATTTAATTCCACATTTACAACTCCAGATGGAACAAATACTGAAGGTAAATTTACTTTTGATGCTTTGCAAAAAATGGCAAGAGAACAGTTAATTAAAAATAATGCTGCTGGTGGTGTTGATGCTTTAATGAAAATGATTCATGCAGGTGTTACTAGTAATGGAGGTTCACAATTTACTGCAGCTCAATTAGCAAAAATGATAACTAAAATTAATCCTAGTGATCCTACTGCTAAAAGAATTCTTAAAGAAGGAAGTACTCCAGAGAATTTAAAACAAATTCAACAAGTATGGAATAATGTTTGGAATAGTTATAAAAAAGATCCTAATGGTTTCACAATGAGAACAGCAAGTTCAGGACAAATTCATAATCTACATGAGGTTATGAAAAACTGGGCTGGTGCACATTCTGCTACATCATTAGCACAAGACTTTAGTAAGAATCAATCTTTAATTCAATTAGAGCAACTTGGAAGAGCTGACATGGCACTGAATGAAACACGTAATAAAAACTATGACAATATTAAAGCTAAGTTTTCACAAGACTTAAATTATATAGTTAAGAAAGTTAAAGAAAAAGATCCTAAAGCATATGCTAATGTAACAGATGCTAAAATAGAGCAAGCTGTTAATTTAATGATTAATAGATATGTTCTTGATGGTAAAGGTCATACAGAAGAGTTTAACAAAATTGCTCCTGAAATAGATAGACAAGTGTCAGCAATACTTGGATTTAATATTGGTAAAAGTACTAATCAAGCTTCAGAAGCTAAATGGTATAACTATGTGTTTCCTTTAACTAATATACCAAGAATTCTTGGTGACGGAAGAGAAACTGTAGAAGGTTCAGCATCATGGGTAGCTGATGTATTTGATCAATCTTTTGATGAACTTACAAATTTAGATCCTGATAATGGTGGTTTAACACCTTATTTTCCTAATATTAAAAAGTCAGGAGATGATAATCAATATGGTCTTGCTACTGAAACAACAAATATAAAAGTTGCTCCAGGAGTTAATTGGGATCCAGGAAATCAATCTGCATCAGGTATGTTCTCTACAATTTTAGGAACTCTTTGGGATCAAGATATAAATCAATATAGGATAACATTGGAAGGTAATCAATTACCAGCAGACGTAGAAGCTCCAACAGGTATTGATAAATCTGAAGCACTTGCAATTGTAAGAGAACTTCAAGGAAGATTAAATACTGATGATAAACTAGAACCATTTTTTATAGGTGCAACATCTATGTCAATGGAAAGTGAAAAGCTAGGTTCTATGAAATTAATGGCACCAAGAGATGTTATTGAAAAAGTTATTAAAAGTATGGCTGGTGATGATGTTAAAGAATTAGATATAAAAGCTAAAATAGATAATATTTATCAGAAAGGTATTACATTTATTGCTCCTAAACAAACTTGGGAAAGTAATAGATTATTTAACATGCAATTTGCTACTCCTACAGAAGCAGCATTAAGAGTTGGACCAATTAAATATGAGGATCCTAATGGTAACGGTAGATACAGAATTGAGAAAGTACCAGGTTCTGGAGACTATATTGGTATAGTTGAATTAAATGAACTTAAACCTAATGGTGAGGTAAATGTCCTTACTAGACAGTGGGATGTAAATGTAAAAAGTGGAAAGACTATTGATTTAAAAGAACAAGAAAGTTTTAACATGATTCAAAGTGCAATTCCATTAAATCTTGATATGTTTAAAAGAATACATCAATCTGGAGATCCTGCTACATTAGAAAAGGCAACTAAAAATCTCGGACAAAGACCTAATAATCCTTTTTGGAACTATAATAAGAAATAAAAATGGCAGAAGAAACAATAGGTGGTGCTGAAAATTTAGAAAGTCAACCATCTGCTTTTGATCAATTACTAGCAAAAAGTGATATGTTAAATCCAGCAAGGATTGAACAACCTATGGCTCCAAAAGTTAATTGGCAAGATAACTTTGTTAACCCAACTAATTATATAAAAGATAATACTGCAGGTGTATCTCCTAACTATCCTCCTTCAGAAGTAAAAGCTGCACAAAGAAGTGGTGCAATGGGTGGTAGTTTTGAAGCAATCCTAGATAAAGGGATGGCTAAAATTAATGGTATGTCTGACGTAGGTTCATATGCAGAACCTTATGCATATGATACATCTCCTAAAGGTACATTTAGAGATAGATACAAAGGATATGGTCAAGAAACATTTAATAAAATTGGATTTCATCCACTTATAGATAATGAAACTTGGTTTAATCAGAATACTACATTTGGTGATGATTTAAAAAGATGGTCAACTAATTCTCTTTGGCCAATGGTTTCTAAAGGATTTATGGATCCTATTAAATCATATCAAAGTATAATGAATGGTGATGGTCTTTTCAATGCAGATGAACAAAGTGCAAGAGACTATGAATATTATAATGCAATTGGTGCATCAACTAAAGGTGGTCTAGGTGGGTTTACTGTAAACTTACTTAACTCTGCATCTTATTCTATGGGTATCTTACTTGAAGGTGCTGTAGAAGGAGCACTAATTGGAGGAATGTTTAGTGGTGGTAATCCAACTGCTGGTGCATTAGAAGGAGGTGCTGCATTTGCAAGAAAGTTAGGTAGTTTACCTAAGTCATTAATAGATGCTACAAAAGCAACTGGTAAGTTACTTTCTAGTGTAAAAAATTATTCCAACTTAGCAAAAGCAAAAGAACTATATAAATCTGCCGGCTCAAGTTTTGGAAATTTTATAAATCCATTACATAATACATTTGAAGCATATCATCAATTAAAAAATACTGATAACATAACAAACCTTGCAAGAAGTTCTGCTACTGCAGGAGCACTTTGGCATGATATGATGTCTATGAACCTAGCACTTTCAGAAGGTAAACTTGAAGGTGGTTTTACAAGATATCAAGGATATGATAAATTATATAATGAATTTATGGCTGATCCTAAGAATGGGGGTAAACCTCCTTCATTAGAAGAGCAAGAGTCAATGATGAGACAGGCATCTAAAGGTGCATGGTTAAATACTACTCTTAACACAGGCCTTATATTTCTTAGTAATAAAATAGCATTCCCATCTATTACAAATGCAAGTTTTCTAAAAGGAGTTCCTAAGTTTGCTTTTGGTAAAGTTGTTGGTAATGTTGGAAAAGAGTATCAAATATTATTTGATCCTGGTAAAAAAGCTTTAGAAGGTGTATTTGCAAAACAAAAAATAAGTTTTGGAAATGCAATTAAATCATTAGCAAAACCAGCAACATATGGTAAAGTAGGTTTAAACTATTTTAAAGCCAATGTTGTTGAAGGTGGTCAAGAAGTTTCTCAAGATGTATTACAAGAAGCAGTTCAAGATTATTATGTTCAATCTTATAAAAACAAAGATGCAAGAAATTATAGATACGGTGCTGGTTTATTAGGTAGTGCAATCAGTAAACAATGGAACACTCAAGGTCTTGAAACATTTCTTTCTGGTTTTTTAATGGGTAGTATATTACAAGCTCCTGGAAAAATTAAGAGTTATGCAACAATGGGGTATAATGATTACTTTAAAAAAGATGCAAGTTATCAAGAATATATAAAAGGTAGAGAACAAGTTGCTGATGATGTAGTAAATGAATTAAACACCATGTACAAAAGTGGTGATTATTTCTTTGATCCAAGAATTAATAACTATGCTAATCAAGCACTAGCTGCTAATGTAGTAGATGATCCAGATAGTCATACTACAAAAGAAATAAAAGATACTGAATTTGCTGCTTTCCAATCAGCTGTACTTGGTTCATTACAAAGAGGAACATTTGATATGTTCTTAAATCATTATAAGGGTTACAAACAAGCAACTCCAGAAGATATTGAACAAGCATGGAATTTAAAACCAGGTGAAGGTGTAAAAGCATTAGAAAGATTTGACAAAGCAATAGAAAATGCAGAAAAAATCCGTGATAGATGGAACACTGCAAAAGACAAAATGAAATTCATGGCAAATCTTGATGACTATGAAGAAGGTAGTGATGAGTATAAGATAGCTGAAATTTATAACAAAGCATATAATCAGTCTTTATATAATTATGTTTTCTTACATAACTCATATGATGACAATGTCAATAGATTAGGTAAGCTGTATCAAAATCTTTCTTCTTTATCTGTAATAAAAAATTCTACTTTCTCTGACTTTGTGGGGTTAGTTGATTCTAACAGACTGTCTCAAGAAATTGAAATGCTTAAAACAGAAGTAGAAAGTTTAGAAAGTTTTGGAACAACAGAAGCACTTACTGAAGCTGCAAGAAAAAGAGGATTATCTGAATTGTATTCAAAATTTCAAGAGAAACAAGAGGAACTTGTAGATTTGTTTGTAAACAAAAGTTTCCTTGACAATATTGTTAATGAAATAAAACAAGAAGATCCAGATCTTACTGATAATCAGGCTACTATAAAAGCAATTAATAAAGTAGTTGATGATTATGATCAAGGTAAAAGTAATGAGTTCATAGAATATAAAGAAGCATTTTCTGAATTACTTTATGGAATGGCTGAGACTCCTGAAAAGAAACTAAAACTTGAGGAGGAAATACAAAATGTTGGTGGTATTGATGTTCTATTTGATGAACTTTTAGATACACATATTCTTAAAAATGAAAATGCAAGATTAATTCAATATGTTAATACACTTGCAAATCCAAGAGAGTTCTATGAACACTTGATGAGAAACTTTAAGTTTATGAAAGACCTCTATGATAATAGAGAGGAAACCATAAAGGAAATTGTAAATGGAGAAATTGAAGCAATTGAGAACAATACTTTATTAAATACATTAGCTGATCAAGGTATATACATTGATCTAGAGGAGTTTGCTAAGTGGGTTGAAAATAAAAGATACTTACCTGAAGAATTTTTTGATGTTAAAAATAAAAGAGTTATTACTAAAGGTTCTGTACTTTATCAAGACATACTAGATATCTTTTTTAGAGCAGCACAACTTGCTGAAAAAAAACCGGCAGGTGATCCTTTAACTCAGAAACAATTACTTGATAAAAAAATTGAGGATCTTGAAAATGATAGAGGTATAGCTTTACAAAAAGAATTTGATAAGTATGTTGAAGCTTTTAAAAAAAGATATGGATTTACTCCAGAAGAATATGAAGCACAAGAAGAAGCAAGAGTTGCTGGAGAAGAACTTACTAATGAACAAAAAGAAGCACTTGATAAAGAGAAGAAACTTTTAACTAGTGCATTAGAAGCATTAAATTCAGATAACTATACTCAAGTACAAGCAGCAGCTGAGGTAATTGCAGATGAAGTTTTTCCTAATCTTAATATAATTGGTGAAGACTTTTTTAATGAACAAGTTCAAATTTATGAAAATGATTCTGAAAAAAATGCAATAATCAGAGAACTGATTAAGAAATTTAATAGTGAAGACATAGCTGATAATGTTGATGCTGCATTAAAATCTCAAATTTATGGAGAGTTTGTATCATCAAGGTTAGCACAAATTGAACAAGAGCTTGCTAAAAAACCTGCAGCACCTACAATAGATGTAGAGAATACCAAAGAATACCTTGCATATCAAGAAGCAATTCAAGCTATCAATGATAAGTTTGATGCTCTTATTTCTGAGGTAAAAGAAACTTTTAGACAAAAAGGAGTAGATGAAAATACTCCAGATGAATATACTACTAAAACTGATTTTGAAGACTTTGATTTACCTTATCAAGAAGAAATAACAAATCTATTTGATCAGTATTTAGTAGATATATTAGGTGAGTCAATTGATATTAAAACCAAAGATCCTCTTGAATATGAAAGATTAAGAACAAACTGGTTGGAACAACAAACACCTTTGATTGCAAAGTTTAATCAACAAGCAAAAGAAATTGCTTTAGAAAAAGCAAGAAAACTTGCTGAACCACCTCAATTAAAATTTATTCCTGATCTTAAAATTAATGCTCAAACTACTACATATACTATAGCTTCTTTAATAAATAGATTTAAAAAGTTTTTAGAAAATGGAGAATATACTGATCCTAAGAGTAAAAAATTAATACAGTTAACTCCTGAAGATATTCAAAATATTAATGATGATATAGAATCATTAAATGGATATCTTAATGCAAGAGTAGCTGTAGCTGCACCAAGAAATATTGCAGAACAAACTATTGACATTATTCAAGAGTATGTGATTAACAAACAAAGTGAACTTGTTGATTTACTTGATGAAGACGGCAATGTAATAGGTAGGACTTTTAAAGACAGAGGTCCTGGAGATCCTGTTCCTGATCGTACTACTCAAGTAGCAGAAGAAATAGAGAATAGTTTAAAGGACAAAGATTCATTTGAGTATAGTCCAATTAAACCTCAAGTAGATAAAGAAGGAAATGTTTCACTTTCTCCTGTTGAAAGATTGTATAATCAGTTTTTTAAAGATCCTGAAATTGTCCCTGAAGATCGTATTAGACTATTCATGGATGCATTTAAGAGAGAAGCATTTAGAGGTTGGAAAGAATTTAGATATCCTGAAAAACTTGAGGCAGTTGAAAATTCATTAAAGACTGTTGGTACATATGATGACTTAAGAAAAACTATAAGTAAATATGCATTTAAAGAATCAGCAGATGCTGGTGATTATGTTGATGGACTAATTAGAATATTCTTAACTCCTAATGCAGCTACAGCATCTAACTTTAGTGAGTTTACTCATGATTCTACTGTACAAATTAAAGGTCGTGATATTAAGGTATCAGATATAATGTCTAGAAAAGCATTTGACAAATTGTTTTCTCCTGTTACTCCAACAAGTCCAGGTGGTATTATTACTAAGTTTAGACTAGGTATTGTAGATGGAACATACATGATTCTTTCTGAAAACGTAAAATTATTTGACAAGTCTTTAAGAAATGGTAAAGGTGTTACAGGTGAGGTAGATTTACTTCTTGTTAGAGAAGATGGTTCAGTAGCTATTGTAGATATTAAAACTAAATCTCTTAAAGAAAGAAAAGGTAAATTAGTTAGTGGTTGGAAAGACTTTGGTAATCCAGATGCTAAATATGAAAGTTCAACATACTTTAGAGCTCAACAATCTATATACGGATATCAGTTTTATAATAATACAGCTATTACTCCTGATCTTAAACTAATGCCATTTGATATGTTGCTTAGTAAAGAGAAGATAGGTTATATAGAAGATATAGATTTAGCAGAGATTCTTGAAGATGGTAAAGATACTATTGACTTAGAATACTTACCAGAGATAGAAAACTTTGGTATTCAAAAGATAACTCCAGAGATCAAAGCTCCAATTAAAAGAGAAGAAGTAGAAGCTAAAGTTGAAGAAGGTCTTCCTGAATCAGATCCTACAATGAACACATTAAAAGACAACTTAAACAAAGCTGTAATCTATAATGGTCGTTCAGGTAAACTAGTAAGAATGCCTGATGGTGGATTTGGTGTTGAAGTAATAACAAATGATGATATAACTACATTACAACTTACATTAGATACATTACAAGCCAATCTTGATATAGAAAAACAATATGGTTCAGAAGAATCTATTGCTGAATTAGAGAGGGATATCAAAAGAATATCTGATGCTATTGAATCTAATAAAGGTATTACAGAAATATTTCCATTACAAGAAAATCTAAATAAAGTTACTAATGGAGATGTTTCTTTTGATAAAGTGGGTCTTCAACTTGTAATACCAATTGATAAAGTAGGCCAGTTGTCAACTGTTAACGGTCAAGTCATTAATGCATCTTTCTCTAATAAAGAAGAAACAATAGCTAGTATTAATGGTGTTAGATATGATGTATTACGTGATGCTTCAGGAAATATAACTACTCTTAGTTATATGATTAATGATCAAGCAATTAGTAAACTAAACAAAGAAATCAAAGATATAAATGATAAGATTACTAAGTTACGTAATAATCAAGCTGTAGAAGAAACAGATGGAACAGTAAGTCGGAATTATAAACAAGATTCAATTATAACACGTATTGCTGATTTACAAAATCAAGTAAGAACTCTTACTGGTAAAAAGACATTTCTTTCAGAAACTAATAAGAAGATGTATCTATATGGTGAGAATGCTAATGATTATATATTTGCATTAAACAGATTACCTAATAACTTTCAAAGATTAACTAAAGAAAATACAAAAGCTCAAGAAACTCAAGATCTTAAATCTATTAGTAACTTATCATTGAGTACAGCTATTGCAGATACTATTACTGAAATACTATCAGAAAACTATCCTGCAGAATTAGATATGTTATTTGATGGTACTTTTGATTACAAGTTTAAAGCTAAACCAAAAATCAACAAGTGGATAGATACATCTATTGAAAAATTATATGCACTAGGTTATACTGTTATAAACAGAGGTGATCTAGTTGATGATATACAAAATCAAATTAATGCTTTGTTAGAATTAAAAAATGATCTAACATTAATTAAATTAACAAGAGAACGTAAAATTAAAAATTATGCAGAAGTCAGAAAAATCTTTACAGAAGGACAACGAGTACAGGAAGGGACTAGTGTACCTAAGAATGAAAGGACTACCAGAGGAAAAACAGAAGGAGTTCCTAGACAAGCTACAAGAGAGGAACTTAAAGACCTTGTCAAACAAGCAAGAGAAGAAATCTTAACTGATGTTTTTGATGAACCAGTAGTATTTGAAGAAGTAGGTACTCTTAGTGAAGCTATGTTAAACGATATAGGTACTATAGAAAATATAGCTAAATTAAATACTATAGAATTAATCTATCAAAAAGCATTTTTAGAGGCACAAGAAAGAGGAGAGGATGCAACTGAACTTACTAAATCATATAAGAAAAGATTGCAAGAATTAAAAACAATTAATGCTGTTTCAAATGTAGAAATTGGAGAGTATCTTATCAGTAAAAATCCTATCTTTACAGATATTTCTGGAGAAATAGTACAAGTAGTAGATATTTTTGATATATATGAAGAAGAAGTTGCTTATCCTCCAGGAACTCAAAGTACTGTTACTTTAAAGAATATTAAAACCGGAGAAGTTAAAGAATTTACAGACGCATTCTTTGCAGAAAATTTTGAAAAAACAACTATGGAAGCAACACAACCAGAACCAGAAGTAGAATTAACACCAGTAGATATAGAAGATTCTAAAGAGTCAAAAGATACTATTGATGATTTAATTAAAAATGGACAAGATGCTATTACTGAAGCTAAAGAAAAAGCAAAAACATCAGATAGTCAATCAAGATGGAATAAATTAGGAAACAACTCAAAATATTGTTAAGATGGCATGTAAACTAGATAAAGATCAAGTATTAGATCTTTATGAAGCACTTTATGGAGAAGTAGCAGATAGATTAAAAGACTCATCGTTACCTCCTGTTGATTTAAATCAATTAGTACAATCAGCATATGCTGTTGTAAAACTTAATTCTGAAGATCAAGTAAAGGCTATGTTATATGCACAGGCTGTTCCTGATGTATTTCATTTAGTAACACAAGACACAGAAGTAAATGATTATTTAGTTGATAATAATTTTGACTTTACTGGTCTTGCAAAAATGAGAAAACAGTTTGCTGATCTTGCTGAAGTTGGTAAAACTGTTGCAACTAAAAAAAAGAGCAAGGACGAAATTGATTCTGAAATAAAAGATACAAATAAAACTAAAAAAGATTTTGTACCTAAGATTGATATTGATAACGAAACACTTTGGTCATATAATGAATACAATGGTGCTAAAGTTACTAGTGCATGGACTACATCTATTCAAATTGCCTACTCTGAAAATCCTGAAGAAGTATCTGAAGAAGACAGGAATAAAATTGATCCAGAAAAAATACTTTTTAGTGATGTAATAAAAGCTATATCTCAAATATCTAAAGATAGAGTTGGTACTGAAGATATACAATATCAAGGTAAAACAATTGCACTTACTGCTCAGTTAACTAGAAGTGTTCCAAAAGAACTTCTTGTACAAAACGATAGAGATCATTTAGAAAAATATCCAAATACTAATGGTGTAATTGCAATTCTTACTGATGAGAAAGGTAACAATTTATACTTTAAACCAGATGGTTCTTTGACTGATAACCCATCTGAGGGTAGGATAGTGTATCAATATTTACGTAGAGTAAATCTTGTAGATGGTAAATTACTGCTTTCTAATAGAAGTAACAGATTATATAATTTAGTTGATCCAGTTAAAATAGCTGAAAGACAAAGAGATCAAATAGTTGAAGCTAAAGGAGAAGTTACTGAAACACAGTTTAAACAACTTGTAAAAGATATTGCTGCCCGTCAAGAAAAAGAACTAAATGATTTATATCAACTTAGAACATTACTAGAATCATCGGAACAAAATCTACAATTAACTCTTCCTATTACAGGAGGAACATTTGGTATTCCAACAACATCAGTTAAAACTGTAACTTTAGAAGAGGCTGGAGTAACTGAAACTGATTTAAAAAGTTATACTCCAATTACTACTGGTGAAAAAAAGGGTCTACAATACATTATTGTAAACAAACAAAAAGCCGGTGGTCTTACAGTTAGTCAACAGTTATTTTTACAACGATCAGATATAGATCCTGAATTAGCAGATAAAATTGCTACTATCTTAACTACCACAGTTGAGTTAAAAGGTAGACAACTTTCTCCAGATGAAAGAAAATCATACTTTGAAATCTTTATTAATAATGCTCGTGCAAAAAAATCTAATACAAACCGTGATAGAATTCAAGCTAAAGTTCTGACTATCAATAATGAGAAAACTTTAGTTGTAGAACTGAATGGTAAAAAAATTGATGATGCTATTCTTTATACTGAAGAAGGTAAACAAATGATTTTAAATCATTTACTTGCAGCTAGACCTAAGAAAGTTAGTAAAGGTAAAGAAGAAGGTTCTAATGGATATTGGCCAGCAAATGTTCAATACAATAATAAATATAGAAACACTACATTCACTGATTATACAATTGAGGATGGTAAGATTACTAGTACAAGTAGAAAATACTTTGATGTAATTAAACCTTATGTAAAGATTACATATACAGATGAGGTATTAGCACAAGAAAAAGGTATTAATGCATATCTTAATTATGTTATCCCAGAAGGAACAATTGAGTATGAAGGATATATACCTGTAGGAAGACCTAAACCAAAAGCTGAACCTGAAAAGAAAACTAAAAAGGATAAGGAAGAAACTAAAAAAGCTCCTAAAAAACAAGCAAGAACTAAACCTGTAACTACTGGTGCATCAAAAGAAGTGTCTGCATATGAGATTTCTATGAAGAAACAAATTAAAGATGCAGGTGGAAAAGTTGAAGGTTATAAAACTAGAATGAAGGTTGCTGATTTAGCTGAAGCAGTTGGATTAACTGAAAAACAAATAACTGAGTTTAGGTCTATTGCATTAGAAGCTACTGCTGATACTAAGACTACAGTAAAACCAGAACCATTAACAGCACCAGAAGTTAAAGAAGTTAATATACAAAGTAATCCTTCTACTAGAATAACATTAGTAGATGATATTATTAATGGTTCTTCTAACTCGGCTTTTTATAAAAGAGATAAACTTAACAGAGATAAACTCCGTAATAAGTTTCTTGATAAAGTATTTACTTCAAAATCAGATAGAGCTGCAGCAGAAAAATGGTGGAATAATTCTCCATTAAGTAAGTTCATTTCTCTTGAAAGAATTACTGAAGTAGTGAACTCTGATGCATTTGCAACATGGTCAGGTTATGGTATTACATTATATGAAGCTGATGGTGGGACATCTGTAGATTTATACCATGAAGCATGGCATGGATTCTCTCAACTATTACTTACTAAAGATGAGAAAGTAAAACTTTATGAAGAAATACAAAGTCTTCCTAAATATAAAGGAAAAAGTTTCTTTGATATAGAAGAAGATTTAGCTGAAGAGTTTAGAGGGTATGCAAAATCTAAAGGTAAAAAAGCAACTCGTGGTTTCTTAGGTAAAATCTTTGATAAGATTTATCAGTTTATACAAAAGCTTTTTGGAAAAACTACTAAGAAAGAAGTAGCAACAAAACTTCAAGATATTGAATCTGTCAAAGAATTATTTGACAAACTATACAGAGCCTCTGAAAATCCAGAGATTCTATCTAATCTAAAACCTTCTATGGATAATGTAATGTTTGGGAAACTAAATAGAAGCAAAGTCATCAATGATAATTTTACATTAGAAGAGTCTAAAGAAATTGCAGATGCTATAGATAGTATGATGGCTGTTATTTTCCAAAACTATAACAGAGACTTTAATACTACATCTGCAGCATTAAAACTTTTAAAAGATCCGGAAAACAAAAAAGATCTTTACAAAGATATTTATGACAGATTTGAAAGACTAAGAATAAAATATGCTGAAGAAGCTGAAAAGAATATTGATCTTATTATTGATCCACAATTTAGCAAAGAGTTTGAATTATTAATTAAGATAACAGACAATTTTGGAAATCTTACTGATTCACTTAGTGGTAAAGAAAAGAATAATGTTATTGCATATCATTTAGAAAAATCTAGATACAAAGTACTTGCTGATGAATATGATGAGATCGAAGATCCAAGTAATATTGAGAAGAGTTATTTGTTTAGATTAAATGAAGGAGGTAATACAGTTTCATCTAAAGAACTTGCTAGTCAAGAAACTATGATGTTATTGGCAAGTATCTTTGATGTAACTAGAGAAAATGGAGAGATCATTTATAATCGAGATGGTTTGTTTGGTCTTCCTAAATTACAAGATATAACTATTACGTGGAATAGACTTGCTAAAATTTTAGAGGGTTCATTTGATGAAATAGATATGTATGTAAGAATTTTTGAAAATTCTGAAAACTATCCTGAGCTACAACAACTTCAGACTTTATTACCCAATCCTTTCTTTACAATTGAAAGTGCTATGGGTATGTATAATCCTTTAGAGTTTGAAGCAGAAACAAATTTCTGGCAAGACTTTAAAAAACCAAGGGTGCCGTTTATTCAATTAAACTTAAATAAGGAAGAAATAAAATCTAAAGATGTACTTGTAAGAGCATTTGAAGCACGGGTTGCAAAAGCAAACTTTGATGTGTATCAAGTAATCCAGGACTGGAAAAATAACTTTACTACTGCAGATTCTACAGTTAATCCATATGTATCTAAACACTCAAAACTAGGTTACAACATTTTAAACACTGGTAAGATTGTAAAAGACTTTGGAGTAAATGGTGTATTTAATTATAAAAAAGCAGATGAATTTTTAAGAGCAATTGGTATAGTACTAGACCCATCTAGTGCAGCTATAAGATCAATTATAAACAGTACGTCAGAACCATTTGGAACTACATTTGGTGTAGACAGAATGTATGAAGTCATTAAAAAAGTAAATAAGAGTACCTCTTCTGATGCATTTCAGTTTAAAAGAGACCCTCTTACATATCTTATTAATGGTTTACCAACTTCACTAAGAGATACTGAAGAAGAAAGTGAAGAGGTACGTGGTAGAATTCGTGCTCTTGCAGAGATACAAAATGCATTCTCTGATAGTTATTCTAACTTTAGTGTTCAGACTCCAGAAGGAAATAGAGTTTGGGAACATATGGTAGACAATACTATTACAAGAATTGTAACTGCAATTAATCATGCAGAGTCTTGGGAAGAACTAACTACTGATGAAGGGGATCCTGCACGTAGATTCCAACATATGATATGGCTAAATGAAAAGAATAATACATTTAGTCCTTTTTCAAAACTACTTAACTCTATCTTTGATTTAGATCCTATGTCAGATACATATGGTCAAAAAATTACTGATACTAAAATACTACTACAACATGTGGCTGGTACTCAAATGGTGAGTAAAAGAAATGAAGGTGGAACTTCTACAGCTGCTATGGATGCAACAAGTAAGTTTTTGCAAGAGTTTCATACAATGTTGTTAAGTGGTGTTGAAGAGTTTATGAGACATGCTTCTAAGAATACATCTATGGGTATGACTCTTGACGGTGAAGTTAAAACATACAATGGTAAAAAAGCTTCTAAATTATATATAGATGTTGAATCTTTCTTAGAGTATGCTGATGGAGAAATAAAAGGGTATGATATTGTTGAAGGATATATTGCTGCAGAAGCAAACAGAATAGTTAGATTCCAACAAGGAATTGATAAGTTTAAAAACTATGCCGGCTACAATAGAAAAGTAAAAAGAAAAGACAATAAAAAAACTCCTGTAATGGCTGGTCAAGCATTTACAGCAT
>Ga0315904_10005922_pt1 | contig 16834 bp, 30 predicted proteins | sample LakEriMetagenome_6_FD_203529 | JGI IMG/M metagenome (GOLD analysis project Ga0315904, IMG submission 203529) | Freshwater fungal communities from buoy surface, Lake Erie, Ohio, United States - Buoy 12 MA120 | ecosystem: Environmental > Aquatic > Freshwater > Lake | place: USA: Lake Erie, Ohio...
ACGCAATGGGGGTATCAGATGGGGAGCTCGTCATCTTGGATCGTTTCAGCCGATGCCTTGAACTTCGCCAGTCCGGTCTTCGCAGATCGGAACAGCTCGTACATCGACTCGGGAAGATCGCCAACAGGCTTGATCGTAAGGCGCTTGTAGCTGTTGCCGGCCTTGTTCTTGTCGTCCTCAGTGCCGAGTTCGTACAGGCCCTTGATGCGACCTGCAGCGGCACGACGGGTATCGAGTGCCATGAGCACCGACTCGAACGCCTTGAGTGCCGTGCCTTTGATGATCCAAGCGTAAGGCCACGGCTCACCTTCGACGAGGATGATGGCGTTGTACTGCTTGCGAGCGACGGGCGGAGTGTCGCCGTCCCAGACGAGATCGCCTGCGGGGATCAAATGCTTTTGATTCGCCTTGTAGGTGTACTCCGGCTCAGGCGAATCCTTCGACCACTTCTGGTAGACCATCTCACCGCCGACGAGCACGATGCGGTTCGTGGCAAGCTTGCGGGCTTCCATCACGTCGATGAAGTCGCCACGCTTGAAGACTCCTTCGCCGTACTTGCTCTGCTCCTGCGCCGTGCCTTGGTAGCACGAAATGCGACCGAGGCGCACGGCGTTCTCTGCGCCGTCGATATCCACGGTTGCGATGAGATCCGCCGGCACTGGAGAGGCGAGCTCCTGCTGATTGTGCTTCACGATGTTCTTCGTACTCATAACGCTGTTTCCTTGCATCCGCTCGATTCACGTTGATCGGATTCTGCCACGTTCGACCACGCCGCCGCTTACGAGCGACGAAAAGCGAGATCGTCATAACCTTCGATGGTAAGACCGTCAGGGAGCGGCACGCCGTTGTCGACGAGCTCAAGCACCTTCGAGTCATTTAGTCTGCGCTGAATCAAGTATGTCATGCCGTTCTGCGCCGCCCAGTTGATGAGCGATTCCCATTGCTCGGGATCGTACTTGGCTCGGAACTTCTTACGGATGGTCAGACTCACGCCGTCTTGCGCAACCGATTCGAGGCCGGCATCCCGCATCTTGGCAAGGATGTCGGCCTCGATATCGTTGAGAAGAGAGCGAGCGGCTTTTGCCTGCGATTCATGAGTTTCCACGATGGTCTTCTGAGACTTCCACCATGTGATCAGATCGCCGAGCGTTGGGTTCGATGATGTTTCCATGTCGATGAGCATAGGTCGCCCGTCCGAGAAAAGCAAACTTGTGGAAAATCTTTCCACATTGACCCAACACCCGCAAGGTGGCATAGACTTCGGCATGAGCACAAACAACCACAACCGACGCAAACGCATCCCGGCAGAATGGCGGCGCATCATCGCCGCCGAGGTACGAGACAAGGCACTGAGGCAAGTCGAGTCCTGCGTGCAGATCTTCAGAGCACCGAAGACCACGCAGAACACACTCATCAAGGGGAAGGTCTTTCGCCTCATGCGTGACTGGCGTGATGTCGATGGAGGCAATCTGAGCCTGCATGAGATCGCTTGGGCCTGCGGCTTGAAGAATCACCAGTCGATCTATTACCCGATGCGCAAGGTGAGTCCTGAATCCGATGCCGACCGGATCGAGTGATCGGCAAAAAGCTACCGCAAGGAAGCAGGAAAGGCCCCGACAATCGCCTCGTCGGGGTTTTTCTTTTTTGCTCAAGTTGACACCGGGAATGTGCCGATGTAAAGTCATGTAAGGCGCAAATAAGGCGCAATGTTCTGGAAGTTTAGAGGAAGTTTACAGGAAGGATGGAAGCAATGAATGAAGCGCATTATCGAGACTACCCGAGCGACCGAGCGATTGATCATCAGGATCAGATGCTGAACCGAATGGAGGATCGTTTCGGAGAACCGAGTGAAGCTGATTTGCGAGCCGCCCGTGAGCGCATCGCCAAGGGCGAATGGATGCTCATCAAGATCGCACCGCACCAGTACCAGTATGTGCGCAAGAGCGAGGTGCAGTCATGATCATCGAAGTCATCAATAATCTAGAGGATCGACTTGATCAGGCTGAGGATTTGTTGCTGATGCAACCGATGCGTCAGCATGAGCACTTCGCCATCGGTTATCTGACTGCACACAAGATCACGCTGATGACGGCGTTGAAGGTTTTGCCTTGTGCTCACGGCACGCCGATGAATCGAGTTGTGTGGGCTTGCTCCGATGAGTTGACACGCCAGCACATCTGCAATGTGGTCTTCTCATGGGAGCCGACAAACCAGAGATGGGGGATGAAGACGATCGACAAGTGCTTCATCGTCTACGCCAACCATGTCTTCAACAATGGCGGAGTGAGAACCTATATGCTCTTGCATCGACCGAACTGCGATACACACAAGCTTTGGATCGGCGATCTGTGCAACGGAAAGCAGAACCACAAAGGCAACTGGCAGATCCCGGTCAGTGAACTTAGCGAGGTAAAGTCATGAAGACCATCTACGCCATGATCATTGTCGCATCGCTCAACGCTGCGGCGTTCGCAGGCCCGAGGCCGCCCGCGCTGACTGATGCACTTCTCGATGCGATTCGCTTCGTCGAATCGACCGACAATCCAAACGTGAAGGACGGGGACAACGGCAAAGCGATCGGCATGTATCAGATCTGGCGAGCCTACTGGCTCGACGCTTGTGAGTTTGATCCGAGCCTGAAGGCAGGCAAGTACGAGGATTGCCGCACCGATGAGAAGTACGCCCGGCGTGTGGTCATTGCGTATCTGTCGAGATACGGCAAGGGCAAGAATGCGGAGCAACTCGCCCGTATCCACAACGGCGGGCCTCGTGGACATCGAAAGGATGCCACGCTGGAATACTGGTCGAAGGTTCAAGATGCGATGGAGAACAAGTAATGAGCGACACACACGATTTCAATGACGGCAACGGCCCAGTCCCGGCGCACCGCCACAGCAACGGCGGCGGATGGGTGGCGGATACAGCGAAGGTTGATGAAAGCGCATATGTCGGATCTGATGCGCAGGTCTATGGCTATGCGCAGGTCAGCAGCGGTGCGTGTGTCTTTGGCAATGCGCAAATCTACGGTAGTGCTAAAGTCTGCGGCGATGCCATGATCTACGGTAATGACAACGCCGCAAAAATCGCTGAGTTGACCCGCAAACTCGATGCACTTCGCAACGAGGTGAAGGCGGCGAGAATACTCGGTGATGCTTCGCCGCTTGCGCTTGAGTTTGCTCGCAAGCAATGGGAAGACGCCAAGGATGTCACCGACACCCTGAACGCATTGGAGGATGAGCGATGAGCGACGAGATGTATCCCGATGTAGGCGTCAATCAGTTGATCTATTCAGCCGCTGACGATCCTTGGCCGTTCGTCAATGACGTATCGAGCGTGACGATCGTGACCAGCGCATCGGACTGGATTGAAGCAGATGCAGAATTCATCATCAAGCAATATCAATCCGAGTAAACTGGCACGGATGCCGGACAGCGACAAGATCAAACGAGCACGCAAGGCCTACTCACTGATGGTCGCATCGTCCGATCAGATGAGGGCCGAGCTCGACGAGTTCACGTCCAAGTTTGATATGTCGCAGTTGATCAGCTTCGCGCTGATGTTCGACGAGAAACGCAAGACGCATCAAGGCACGGCGCTCGAAGTTGCGTTGTGGATCGCCAGCGTGCACATGATGAGCAAGGTCGAGGCGCTCGCCTTGACCACTATAGAAGGGAAGGAAAGCAATGGATCAGGAACCGACACGTGAGGACTTGCAGGCGCTCTTGCATGAGATCCTGCCGACGATGGCGCAGGCGCAGCAGTCGATGGCGGATCTGCGCAAGTCATGCGAGATCTTGCTCGCCGAAGTGACGGCATGGCGTGCGCTCTACTTTGTTGACGGATCGAGACTGCGCACAGAGGCGATCAACGATGCGGTCATCGCAACCAACAAGTCCGGCATCTTGAAGGGCATGAGCCTGAAAGGACAGGATCTGGCATGAGCAACAAGCCCGAGATGGTGTCGGTCGATGCGTATCGCCGAGTGCACGCGCTGATGAACTATTACCGCAAGAAGTGCGAGAAGCTGGAAGCCCGCAAGTCAGGCGAACCGTTGCCGATTCGAGAGAGCCTGCGCCCGAGGCAGAAGGTCGTTACGCTCAAGGAATGGAAGGAAGCGGCCAACACGATCGACGATTTACGCAAGGTCGTCTTGGATTTGAAAGCTGATAAGGCACTGCTCGCAAACGAGGTAATGCGCTGGCGTGCTGCTTATATCGACAAGAACATCGACCTTGATCTGCTCGACTATGCGCCGCTCGTCGAAGCGATCAGCCGCACAAACCGATGCAAGGACGGAACGCGCATTCCCAACGCCAATAACCCGATTATGACTGCGAGGCGAATCCGTGATACAGATACCCTGGCCGCCGAGTCTCAACGCCTATTACCGCAAGTTCCGCAACCATATGGTCATCGCCGAAGCGGGCCGCAAGTACCGGGAAGCGATCAAGGAACTGATCGGGCCTGTGACACCGAGGACTGAGCGCCTTGCTGTCGTGATGATCCTGTGCCCGCCTGACCGTCGCCGCCGTGATGTCGATAACTTCGCCAAGTGCGTCTTCGACGCTTTCACCAAGGCAGGCGTGTGGGTGGACGATTCGCAGATTGACTTCATGTGCATCAGTCGAGGCGGCATCGTGAAAGATGGCGTGATATTCTTGGCGATCTGTGGCATGGATGCTATTGAGACTGAAGGACTTGAGCTCGTTCAATCAGCCGCAGCGGTTGCGGCACGAGCGACACCGAGAGGAAGAGAGGCCGGAGGTGTCGAATCGAAACGCCGAAGATCAAACGCCGTCGCAGGAAGCGAGGCTCAGGCGCTTACACCACGCTCGATGAAGTGGCGGAAATCCTCAAGCTCGAGCGTGAAGTAGTGATTCGCTTGGAAGTCAGCGCGATACAGAAACTCGCCGTGGGTATCTGGGACGAGATCCAGAAAGATCCGCTCTTGCGTGATACCTACGGGCATCTCATCGGCGATCGACCGATGGAGCCCAGTGAACTGCTTGAGTATTCGGATCTCTTCGACCCGTTCGATTAGGCCTTGACTCGATAGCCGGGAACCTTGAAGCGGCGACCCCATGCGTCGGTGATCATCACCATGACGGCATCGAGCTCTCCGCGCTTCATCATCGGCGTGAGGATCGCTCTGATCGTCTTAGGACTCGTCTCTAGCTTCTCGGCGATCTGGCCAACGGTGAAGCCGTCCGACGCTTCAGATCGACTCCTGATGAACTCGATGAGCTCGGCCTGCGTCATACTACATTCCTTTCGGGTGTTCGTGTCCACGGCACGACGACGGGTGCGCTCGATAGATTCCAGTCAATCATCACGCCGCCGATCCTCGGCACAGCATTCGGCACAACCTTCCAACCGTAGCTTGTCAGCGCCTGCCAAGCGGGAGTGACAACGATCTGCGACTCCTCGGTTGAATAGTGCCCGTAGACATGCCGATGCGATCTGATCAGCAGATCGGGCATTTGGTACGACGCAGCGGCGCACTCGGCCCGCTCTTCTTCAAGATTGATGCTCAGGCTTGTGCCTCGCAATGCTCGCCTGCTCGATGTCGAGATATGGTGCTTTGCGCTTACTACCGTGTCCTGCACACGAAACATCCAGTGATGCTTGGCGAAGATCCCGCCGTCACTGACTGCGCCGAGCGTGCGAGCGATCGAGTCCTCAGAGCTGTGCCCGACATGTGCACCAGTGCCACGCACCACATAGATCCTCGTGGCGATGCGTGCAAGCGGCAGCAGGCAATCGACCGCCATGCGAGCGTGAATGCCGGGATCGGCGTGCACGACTTCCTTTGTGCCGTGATGCACGCCCTCGATCAAGTCGCCGTTGAGAAGCAGCACGAGAGGCCGATCATCGGCATAGGTCTTCGCCCACGAAACGAACCCGCTCCACTGTTGCCAGATCCAGTCCTGCACCTTATTGAGCTTCCACGCTCCATCATCGAGCAGAGGGAAGTCTGGCGGAGTCAGGCCGACCGTCGATCCGCAATGCAGATCCGACACGGCAAGCAGTAGCGTTTCATCGTGTTGCATTTCACTCGTTCCATCTGGGTGCTGCGTTCCACTTGTCTCGTGGACAGCATTCGCTTGCGACCTTGGTTTTGCCGGCGGCCTCGACGCTGCCGTTGATCGTCATCGTCACCAAGCATCCGCAAGTCGGATTTGCACCGTGCGTCTCGGTCTTGCCGCAATAGCCTGCGCACACGCCCGCCTTCGATGTCTCAGCGACATCGTGCGCATCGCATCTCGCACAGATCGCCGCGCGGTGTATCTCTTCAATCGGGCTTGCGGTATCGCCGATCGCCACGGCTCGAGCGTATTTCCATGCGCCCTTCAACGCCACCCATAGAAAGCGATGCTCCAACTGGTTCGCCTTGGCGAGTTCAACGATGCGATCCAGTCCGCCTTCGAGAAGCCTTGCGATGCTCATGCTTTCACCTTATCACAGGCCAAATGAAGCTCGGCACTTGTGACATCCTTTCGTGAGATTTCTTTGCCACTTCAACGCTTCAGGATCTTGTGGGATCTCAGGCAGCGGATGTCCGCCATTGCGTTGCCTGTTGATTTGCTCCGGCTCAGGCAATGCGCCTCGAAGATTCTCAAGCGTCGGGCAATAATCACTCGGAAGCGGAGTGATATTCCATCTGAACGATTCTTCTTTCTCGTAGTATCTCAATCCGCTGGCGATTCGTGGTGGAAGACTGCCTAGGCAATTCATCGTTCTCGTCTCTTTGAGCTTGAATGAATAGCCTGACAGGCAATCTATCTCGCTTCTGATCGTGTCTCTTGTTTGATACAAAGGCTCATCTGGTTGTCGATCAGGATTCCCATCGAAGAAGATGGATTTGTTGCAGCAGTTGTCTGGGTCAAACTCACCTAGACCAATACAAAACCAGATCGGAGAAGTAAAGCCGACATACGGCTCATCATCCTGCGTGACTGTTTTTTCTCTGTAGTACGGATCAAGACGCTCATTGATGTACACGATTTGCGAATCGACTGTCGGCATTCCGTTCTGCATGTTGGTGAACGTGAAGCCGTCATTTACAAGAGCGACATTGTCAATAATCTCTGTGAGTGTATATGTCTTGGCTATTTCAAGACACGGAGTACCCCATGGAGCAGGTGTTCGTTCGATGATTCCATCAAATGTCAGAGTGTAATTTCTGCGCCAGATCGTTGGTCGATACACATGAAAGCACTGACTTGGACAGTAAGCATCAGGCGGAGTATCAACACCTGTGACGCAATGCTCGCCGCCTAAAGCTCCCCATGATCGTTCGTAATCTACATATGTGTATCTGAAGCGATACTTCGCACCGACATTGCATCGAAGGAATCCTGTTCGATCTCCATAGCAGTTCGGCAGCGTGAAAGTCTTGCAGCAGAACAGATCGCATGGAGGACATTGTTCGTTCGCGCAAGGTGGCGGCTGTCCCGGCTCAGGCCTTCGTTCTTGCACGCACTCGCCGATCGGTTCGTCTAGGACTTCGACTCCCTGTTCAAGCAGTCGTTCAATGTTGTACGGATTCGTGTAGTTGACACGAAAGCATCCACGCTCTTCTCGAAACAGAACGCAGTTCGGTGTTCCTGAGATCGTTTCGACACCGAGTCCGGTAGCCTTGACGAAGTAGTGCTCACTGGTATCGCAGCAGTTCTGCAGCTTGTATGCGAACTCGTACGGCGGAGGATCGCAACAGCATGAGCGAAAGTCCCAATCGAGGACTCTGGAACCGCTTTGAGCGATCTTGCCGTCCTTCGATAGGATCTTGCTCATGAGTAAGCTTGAATAGTCGGATCTTTGCGGATGTCGTTGGTGACGGTGATGCTTGCGCCCATCGGCTTTGCGCTAATGCGTGCATTGGCGTATCGAGTCAGCGTCGTGATCGTCGTGTCAACACGCAAGCTCGTCAGATCGAGGAACCCGCCGTACTGCGTCACAGCCGTGATCGCCGTTGATCCGTGCCCGATGAGATTCACCGTGCCGCCGTAGATGTTGATGCTCGAAGCAGCCTGAGCGTAGAAAGCATTGATCGTCAATGTTCCTCCGTAGACATTGACTGTCGTGCAAGGACGCTGAAGCGTGTGGTTTCCGCCATGCACATTGATCGTCGTGCTTGCCGTTGACTTCTTGACGATCGTCGCCGATCCGCCGAAGAGATCCGCCTTGGTCAGCGTTGCCGCTTCTTCAACTTGCAGCGTGCCGTTCTTGACTTGCACATTGGCGAAGATGCCGTTGATCATCACAGTCCGGCCAACGCCGAACTGAAAAAGGTTCGATACTTTGGTATTGCCTGCGCCGGCAGTGATGTACAGCGTGCCCGGCCCGTAGTGCTCGATGCGGCTTGAAGTCGCCGCCGATGATGACCACTCGGTATCGGTTGCGTCTGCATCGAGAGTCAGCGGCGTAGCCGCCGTGCCGATGTTGCCGCTGAATCGCTCGGCGAGTTTCAGATAAGCGATGCTCGCCGTTGCGTAGGTAAGACCCGCCGTAACCGATGCGCCGCCCGTGGGGCACACAAGCTCCGCACCATCGACAACGCCAGATCCGGCAACGCCTGCGACTGTCGCCCAGTTAGCGGCTGCGAATGAAGTAGCGCCTTCGTTCAAGTATTCAACGGCCATAGGTCAGATCTCCTTGATTCGGTCACAAGCGTACCACACCGACGAACTAGGCCAGCTCCGCCCTGAGTCTGTCGATCTCGCCCTCTTCCTGCGGATACAACACCCGATACTTCGCATCGAACGCCGCAGGATCTGCGTTGAACTCATCAACATATGGCTGCGTCGATGCGTCGGCCTTGCTTGGATTGCGAATCACGTAGATGATCCATGCGAAGTCCGTCATCGGTGCGTTCCCAGTTTGCAGGCGAATAGGGTGTAGTCAATGAAAAACGCTCTCGTCGTCGTGCCTGCGCTTTTGATCATCGAATAAGCGACACCCGTCAGGCGAGAGCTTCCCGTGAATCCGCTCGGCGTGTGCGTCACAACTCTTCGATCGTTGATATAGAAGTCAACGTTCGTACCAGAGTTGTCCACGATGATCTTCCATCGTGGCATCGGCGAACCGTTCGTCATTGCCGTCGCAGTCTCGCCTGTATCTGTCGCCGTCTCGACGTTGTTGATGCGTGTCACGGCTTGCCACTTGCCGCTGTTCGTGCCATGCGTGTATCGGAAGAAGTGCCCGTCTGTCGGATCGCCTGTTGTCGCATCCATGAAACCGAAGCGAGTCGTAAAGGTATTCGTCGCATCGCTGAGGTTCTGAATGTTTGCCCGTGTCTCAAATATCCACTCGTTTGATCCGAACTGAATGCCGTCTACATGGCTGTTGATCGCCATGCGCCCGGTTGTACCCGTGCCAGTGTAGAGACCGAGCATTCCGATATTCGTGTCATTGGTCACAGCTCCTGACTGAAGCAGCGAACCGCCTGATCCTGACTGAATACACCATGACGGAACGGTCGTCGAGAAGTAGTCCTCGAATACATAGGTATACGCCCGTTCGTTGAACGGCACAAGCATCTGCGGCACATATCGCACAAAGCTCATGTGATCACGCTCGATGCGATCTCTGATCGCCGTGTGTGGAAGAACACATCGAGCAAGCTGTCAGATCCTTCACCCGTCACGACTTCGAGACGAATATATCGTCCGACATGGCCGACGAGTCCGGCTGTCTTTGTGTTCTTGTCGATGCGTAACTGGAGATCCATGAAGTCCGACCATGGCCCGCCGATGTTGTTGCTGTAGTGAAGATGCAGCACCGCCGCCGTGATCGCTGTGCCGGCTGATTCGTAGACTTGACAAGTCCACACATCATCGCCTTCGAGGTCGATGTAGACAGGCGCATCGTTGGTGTCTTTCAACCATCCAACCTTGTTCGTGTTGCATCGACGGAATACATACTCTGCCATTATTCAACGCCTCCCGGCCCGCCAGTTTGCGTGCCGCCTGCTGACGGTGCGCCGCCCGCCGCCTCAGCTCGTGTGCGGATCTCTTCTTCTCTGATGATCTCTGGTTCGAAAGGCCTTCCTGTTGTGCTTGCGCATCCTGCAACGATCGGAGGCTCGAAGAAGTGCCATCGTATATCGTTGTTGACCATCACGCCGATGCATGACTTGTTGACCAGAGCTTCGACGTTGATCTCTTGATTCTCAGGCCACAAACGCACTTCGGGTTTTTGACCATTGAACTCGACAGGCTGAGTAAGACCGGGAATCGTCGCTCGGATCGTATATGACACGCTTCCCGTTGTATAGCCTTGCGTGCCGTCTGGAAGTCCGACGATGCCCGCATATCCCGTGATCTTGCCTATGACGATATTCATTATTCCTCGCGTGTGACTCTGTATGGATCGCCCCAAACATTAGGGGGAGCAGGAATGAGGTTTATTCCGGGAAGACGCTTCCACCCCTCGTCATCGTAATCGTACAACATATAGCCTGTCGGTTTTGGAATCTCAGATTCAGATTCTGCGCCAGCGAGATCGACGCTCGTATATGGAGATCGAATCATGACGGAGTTTTCTGATATTTCTGAGATGAACTGATTCGATGAACTCCCCGATCTAAAACCACAAAGAATACCGACATCCTGTGCAAGATCGTCGATGATCGGACGGTTGACCGCGGAATCTCCAGAGATGTAGAGTTTCATTTTTGGAGAAGCTCGCGCGAACGTACCCTTATCGAGTTCCCATGTGTAAGTGATGAAAAACACTTTCGGATTTTTCGAGTCCTGTTGAACATCTGCGCCGTTGAATAAATACTGCTCGCCATTTATCACATGAAGTTTTCGATCCTGTTGCGCAATGACGTCTAGTTCATTTGAGTTTCTTGATTTGTATTTGACCCTGTAGGTTCTAAGCAGACGAGTTTCTACGATATCGACGGTCTTGGCGAACCAGACATTCTTTGTAACTTCTGCATCGCCAGAGCTCGTCGTGATTGATCCTTGATATAGGAATGGGAGCTTGACCGTGACCTTTCGATATCCCCATCCGAAGAATGAATCGACGACTTTATCGTCTTGCGGTGCGAGGAATCCGCCGAAGCTGGAATAGTTCGCCGTGACGATGAAGACGGTATTTCCGTTCTTGCCTTCGATGCTGACACTATCGAGTACACAAAAAGCGGATGCGCCGGGGAACTGATTAGAGTCTTCGAGTCTGTTGAACTCATTCTTTGCCCCCATTTCATTTGATGCTTGCAATACACGAAAGACTCGTGTCGCAGCTTCCTTGCCGAATCTATCAACCCTGTACTGTCTGGAGTCGATAAGTTCTTTGATGTCTGCCATTTTATCGCTCCGTCTTATCGATGAGAACCTGAATCAGATCGCCGACTCTGTTGATGCTCGATTCCATGTTGCCAGTGTTGAAGAGACTGTTGATCTGGCTCTGAAGCTGACCGAACGCCGCACGCTGCGCTTCGGCGAACGCCTTGGCCTGTTGTCTTGCTTCATTCGCCGCTTGTTCGTTTTGTTTCGCTTTCTCGTCGGCTATCTTTTGATTCGCCTCTTTCTCGGCTTGCTCCTGATCATTGATCTTCTTGTGTGCCGCGAGTCTCTCTGCTTCGATGATCGACAATCGCTTGCTGAGTATGTCTTTGTCATACCCTTCTTCCATCTTGGCGAGTTGTTCAGTGAGCTGCCGCTTTTCTTCAGCCGCCTTGAGATCTATGACTTTGCGCTCATCACCGGCAGCTTGAGCCGCTCGCACTTCATTCTCATATAAGGTAGCCGCTCTCTTTGATGCGAGTCGATCAAGTGAATCCTGTTCAACCTTTGCGATCGCTTTGATTCGTTCAAGTTCAAGTTGTTCAGATCTCTTTCCTGATTCTTCAGTGAGTTCTTGAAGCTTTCTTTGCTTTTCTTCTTTGCTTTGTGAGCTGTTCTGAATGAAGCTAACTTCGGCTTTGTACGCATCACTCTGAAGAGTTTTCGCCTGATCGAAGAACTCCTTGATCTTGGCGAGATCGTTGTCGAGTTGCGTAGGCTGATACAGAATCCCCTCAGCCGTGAAGTTGGCGGTCTTGTTGAACTCTTGAAACGCCTTTTTTGTCGCCTCTAATGCGTTTCGTAGTTCTAAATCTTTCTTTTTCGCTTCTTCTTGCTTGTCTTTGAAATAACTGACGGCGCCAGCAGCCAAAGTAATCGCTGCACCGATTCCGGTGAAGGCTCCGATCGTTCCTGTAATCGCACCGGCAAAACCTCTCAAGCCAGCGGTTGCGTTTGATATTGACTTGCCGATTCCGACTTTCTGAGCGTTCGCTCTGGCCGTCGATGTCGCAAGATTGTTTTGAGCTTGTGTCGCTCGATTTGTTGCTGAAATGTCTTCAGTTATTGCTGCAGCACCACTGACTGACGATGCAGCACCACCACCAACGGCAGCGCCACCTAGCGCCGCTCGTGTCTTTGCTTGTGCTTGTGCGAGGCCCCTCTCAAGCGGTGCGAGGTTTGCACCGATCTCGATTAGGCCTCGGCCTAGTGGCGCATCGGCCATGCCTCACCTCTCAAAGTTATGCCGTCGTGATCGTGTCGAAGATGCGCAAACTACCGTTGATTGCGATCGGGTTGCCCGGCGAAACGCTGATGCTCAGGCTCTTCAAGAACGCCTTGATCGTGTAGGTTCTACCCGAGTACGCCGTCACCACGATCTCGGGCGAAGTCGCATCGGTCCATGAAGGCCCTGTCCACGCCGCAGATCCGCCCGGCGCAATCGTCGCAGGGTCGATGCGAAGCGGATCGTAAGTGTCGCCCTGTTGCTCGGTCACGCCTCCTGAGCCTGAGTACGCATAGGCAAGGACTTGCTTATCTGCCTTGCGGATCGAGTGTCCAAGCGAGCGCAGCAACACATTGCCGCTCAGCGTGTGAGCGTTCGTCGCACCCGTGAAGATCTGGAAGATCGCAGCCGTGCCTGTTGATCCTGCCGCCGTGGGCAACGTCACCTCGTCATCGGTAGCAGATCCGAGTGCGTTGTCCTCGTTCAGCATGTGCACGTTGAAAGTGCCGCCCCATGTGAACAGGCCGCTCGGCATGAACTTCTTGACCGTCGGCGCTGTGGCGTTGAAGCTCGTGATATCGATCTCACCGAAGTCCACGTCCATCGTCCAATCTTGAACGAACCCAACCGTGACTGCGTTGTACTTCAGCAGGCCTGTGTTGCCGATCTTCGGCGCTGCTTTCGGATAGAAGCCGCTGAAGGTCATCGTGCCCGAGCGCAGGCCGCTCAGTCGCTCGACCGCCGCACCGCTTCCCGAGAGCTCGGAGATATCGAACTCGTCCGCCTCGGTGTTGATCGCCACCTCGTTGATCTTGAGCACGTCGAACAAGAACTTCACGTCCGTGCCGGCCGTGACGCTCGTGACTGTTGCCGTACTGCCTGTGATCGGGAATGCCATTCGAGACTCCTATCAGATGTTGGCGGCGAGGTTGCCGACCCGTCCAGAGAATACCAAAGTCGCCTGATTAGCCTGCACCGTTTCGGATGGTGCGATCTCGCTTGAGATCAGCGTCCAACGCTCGCTGTTCGCTCCCTGAATGTTCGTCGCACCCAGTGCAGGCAAGGCGAGCAGATGATTGTGGAAGCCATAAGTCGGCGTGATGCGTGTGCCGCTCGATAGCATCGAATCGCCGATGAGCCTGTCGATGATCGTCTCAAGCCGTGAAGTGCCTTCGGTGTCATCGTCGTACACGGTGAAGGTGATCTCGCATCGACCTTCGAGGCCGTCGAAGGCGTTTGCGTCGGCGCTCCATGTCACGCCGTAGACCAAGAACGGATAGGTCAGGCCGCTCGGGTTTGCCTTGTTGAAGCTTGCGCCTCCTGCCAGAGGCGTCTTCCATGTCGATGTGCCGCTGTCCCAAAGCGTCGTGTCGGCTTTGAGTCTGGTGAGTACCGCTCTTGCGACGACTGCTGCGTTCATATCTTGAACTCCACGCCGAACACTCGCTTGATGTAGTGCTCGACTCCACCCTTGAAGTACCGAAGCGACTCGGGGCCTTTGATGCGATCAAGCGTCGGTTGCACATATGGTCGCTTCTTGATCGTCACCGACTTCGCAAGCCTGAAGACGGGCTCATTCTTCGGTGTCACTCGCACACGCTTGCCCGATGCGTCCTTGTAAAACCCGGCGTTCTGCGTGAATCGACCCGTCAGATACATTCTGCCGCTCTTCAGTTTCTTGAGATCGAAAGGATAGTTTCGCAGGCTTCCCTGCTTCACTTCCGAGAAGCGCCTCGCCGCATCGTTGACAGGCACCACAAGATACTTCGCTCGCTTTGGTCGAATCACGCCGCCACGGTCGAGGATCTTTGCGTATACCGCATCGCTCCAAACCTCGGCGCTGATGTCGCCCTTCGGCCTGACTTGAATCGAACGGCGCAGGAAGCCTCGGCGAATGTTCGGCGGCATTCCCGGCGCTGACGATGTGTATCGGCCCGTCCTGCTGAAGTTGTCACGCATCGAGTTCTGCGCAAGCTTTGCGACGGCCATGTTGCCACGCTTCACGCCTTCACGGACGAGACCCTGAAAGATCTTCATGTTCCTGAAGTCGAAGCGTGCCAAGCATCACACCTCTCTGAAGACATTCATCTGGTACACGACATCATTCGAGCACAGATTCAAGAACTCGCCGTCCGTCTGATAGTCCACGCCGTCGATCGTGATCTTGCTGATGTGATTCAGCTGCGATGCAGGAATCGCCGCATCGCTCGTGGTCTTCGGCATCAAGTACAGAGTGAACAGCGTGCGGCCTGTCTCTTTCTTGTAGATGGCTGATTCGTTCGAGCTCGACGGCTGCAGGCAGCAGAGCACCGTCAGCGTCGTGTTGGTCGTTTGATCCCACGAACCCGCAGTCTCTTGCGAAGTCTGCCGGACTGTGATCGTCGCCGTCTGACGCATAAACCAGATCGGCAGCGGCATCGAGCTGATGGGTAGGAATGGCATTAGCCGTTGACCCTCGCACTACAGAAAGGATCGAGCAAGTCGGCGTTCGCCTGCGCTGCGATCTGTGGTGATGCGTATGTGACTGACCAGCTGCCGAGCGACTGCGATGCGATGCCGTTGTCTTTGCGGATCGAGGCGTACAGGCCGTCAACCATTCGGAAGATCGCAGTCTTGAGATCCGCAGGCGGTGCGCCCGTCACATAGACCACACGCACACGCTGGAAGCTTGGCCGCCAGTCCCAGTTGCTGATCACGCCCGTATTGTGGTAGGTGTCGATGAAGACTCGATTATTCTGCGCACCATTCCAACGTACAATGCCGCTGTCAAGCTCGGCGTAGTAGTCGGTCGAGTCGATCGCATTGCCGAGCGTGTTGTCAAGGTTGAACGGCGTGATGCTCGTAATGCTTGTCAGCGGGAACTCGTTCAGCTGCATCTCGTAGCTATCGACTGTGTAGTCCTCGGTGCGTGTCGCCGCCTCGAATCCGTTGGACAAGTCACGCCCGCAGTAGCGCCGCACAGCGGCGTGCGCTGAGTCGAGCAACACCTGCAGTCGTGTGTCGTCGGTCGATGTCGTGATGCCTGCCCAAGTCTTATAAGCGGCAAGGTTGACGATCTCACCCATGACGATCTCCTATCAAGCGAACGGAGCGTAAGCCATCGGCACATAGCTGATGAAGGCAGCTTCGAGTTGCACAGCGCCTGCGCCCGTGACAGATGCGGGAGTCGTCGTGAGCGCCATCACCCACTTGCATCCACGCAGATCGAACCCGCAGCCGATCGAAAGGCCCGTGCCTGATTGCTCGCCAGTGATCGTGCCGTACTTGTACACGCTGTCTCGAATGTCGTCGCTCGCTCCGGGTGTCATCGTGAATGTCGTGCCCGTTGTGCCGCCGCTTGTCGATGTGTCCAGTCGCGCCCATCGAATAGAGCCGGTATTGTTGAAGACTCCCGTCGATTCGGTGAAAGCGGAATCGTCGCCGTATGCGCCGTACACGATGCACGCAGGCGAAGTCGCCGCCGCCGAGATCGCTGTTGCATAGCGAACTCGAAGCAGTACACGGTTTGCATTCTGAGGCACACGCAGCGGCGTGACGTTCGAGTCCGAGTATGTTCCCGGCTGCACGAGTACCGTGCTCGCCGGGGCCGCCGCCTTCAGATCCGCATGGATGATCGTCCAGTCAGTCTGAGCGAATCCGGGATACACGATGTTGCCTGCCGAGATATCAAGTCCGAGTCGTTTGCCTGCGCCCATATTTAGCCTCGCACCGTTTGGGGTTTGCCTGTCTTCTGATACTCATCGAGATGCTGATTGAGCACTCGCCACTGATTGTCCACCCAAGATACCATGACTTGTAGATGCCCGACGTTCACCCGTGGCGTGACGTAAGTTTGACTGACCGTATTGAGCTTGTGCCAGAACGCCACATCCGCATCGACTCGCCCGTCGCCCCATGTGCCGTCAGGCGCAGGGACATGATGCAGCCAAGGCTTCGACATCTTGCGCAGTACGCTCGTCCGCATGATCGTCAAGCCGAAGTGCGCCGATTTCACATGGAACAGATCGCCGCCAAGCTCGGCCTCGGTGATCGGATCATGCTCGTTTCGAGCGATCAGCGGGATACCTTCGCCGCCTCGCTTGGCTTGCAATGCGGCGATCGCTCCCGCCTCTGGATACAGATCCATCAGCGTCACCAGTCGCTCGATATCCTCGGGCGTGAACACCGTGTCATAGTCGATGGTCAGCACATACTCCTTGTCGAGTCCCGCCTCTAGAGCTCGCTCCATCGCCTGATCGAAGTACGCTCCCGTCATGCAGCGATAGCTCAGGCCCAACGCCACGCAAGCCATCGTCGTATTGTCTCGGTTGTATGT
>Ga0315904_10005923_pt1 | contig 16834 bp, 12 predicted proteins | sample LakEriMetagenome_6_FD_203529 | JGI IMG/M metagenome (GOLD analysis project Ga0315904, IMG submission 203529) | Freshwater fungal communities from buoy surface, Lake Erie, Ohio, United States - Buoy 12 MA120 | ecosystem: Environmental > Aquatic > Freshwater > Lake | place: USA: Lake Erie, Ohio...
CATGGCACGCTACTGAACGGCGTGGCTTTTTATCTAAAAAAAATAAACCCGGCACTCAACGAAGAGCTGTTACCGCGATTTGGGTTGGTTCATCGGATTGATAAGAATACAAGCGGGCTGCTGGTGCTGGCCAAAACAGATATTGCCATGCGGGGACTGGCCAAGCAGTTTTTCGATCACACTGTTCGTCGTCGATACCAGGCACTTGTTTGGGGAGATGTAGAAGCAGACTCCGGCACGATCATCGCACATGTCGGACGCCACCAGCGTTTTCGAAAACTATTTGAAGCTTATCCGGAAGGTGATCATGGGAAAGAAGCTATCACCCATTACCGCGTGCTGGAACGGTTCCGATACGTGACCTTGGTAGAATGTATTTTGGAAACAGGCCGAACCCACCAGATCCGTGTACACATGAAATACATCGGTCACCCCTTATTCAACGATGATTTTTACGGTGGTGAACGAATCGCAAAAGGCACCATCTTCCCCCGCTACAAACAATTTGTAGAAAATTGCTTTGCACTCTGTCCCCGTCAGGCACTACACGCCAAAACCCTCGGATTCAGACATCCTGCGACGCAGGAAGAAATGAATTTTGACACGGAACTGCCAACGGATATGCAAACGGTGGTGGATAAATGGAGACAATACACACAAAGCATCGGACAATAAACTCAAGGCGCATACAGCATCCGGTACTCGGCACCAGCCTTTCCCTTAACAATATCCTGCAACTTCCGCTGCATCAATTTCTTTTTCAGAGGTGATAAATAATCAACGATCAGCTTTCCCTCCAAATGATCGATCTCATGCAGCAACGCACGTGCGGTGAGTCCGACAAAATCTGCTTCCTGCTGCGTGAAAGACTCATCCATATAGGACAACCGAATTTCAACGGGACGAATCACTTCCACGCGTATGCGGGGTAAACTCAGACAACCCTCTTCCTCAACGGCTGTTTCCTCCGTGATCGATAAAATACGGGGATTCATGACAACCGCTTTCAATCCTGGATCCTTCTCCCACCCCGACTCCTTCTTCTCCTCTTCACTCATGCGCTCTATTACCTGATGAGTATCCAACACCAACAACCGAAGCGAATGATTTACCTGTGGTGCTGCCAATCCAAGACCGATCCCCTTTTGATACATGGTTTCCCACATATTGGAGATCAATGTATCCAACCCAGGATGGCTGGGCTGAACCTCGCTTGTAGTTTCACGTAAAACCGGATGGCCGTATGCAACAATTGGAAGGATCACCGTTAGGATTTTTACAAAGTTACCGAATCCTATCACTCTCATCCACCGCTCCGCTGAAGATATTCCTGTAATAAAATAGTGGCAGCGATCTCATCTACCAAGGCCTTATTGCGTCTCTCTTTCTTCTTCAATCCCATTTCCAGCATGGCAGAGCGAGCCATCTTGGAGGTAAATCGCTCGTCCACCTTCTCCACCGGAATACCGGGGAACGATTTAGCAAGTTTAGCAATAAACTTCTCCACCAAAGGAGTCGCATCCGTGGGCGTATCATCCCAATTCATGGGCCATCCAATGATGATCTGATCTACCGTCTCACGCTTGACATAATCCTGCAAAAAATTCATCACCTCGCGGCTCTCCACCGTGGCTAATCCTGTTGCGATGATCCGCAACGGATCCGTAACGGCCAGACCGGTACGTTTTCCTCCATAATCGATGGCCAGGATCCTTCCCATGATCAGTATGTAAATATTAACTCCGCAAGAAAAAAGAGCGCAAAGACCACCGAGCCGATGCCATTGGTTGTCATGAATGCAAGATCGATCCTGGAAAGATCATCCGCACTCACCAAAGCGTGCTGGTAAATTAGGAGTCCTGTAAAAATCAACACGCCCATCCAATACCATAAACCCAAATCCCCCCAAATGCCTGCCAGGAACAAAGCTGCGATCGTGAGAAAATGAAGTGCGGAAGAAACAAGTAAAGCACGCCGTCCCCCTATCCATGCGGGAACGGAGTGAAGCGCTTGCGTCCGATCAAATGATTCATCCTGCATGGCGTAAAGAATATCAAAACCTGACACCCAGGTCAGTACTACAAAAGAAAAAATGATGGGCATCAAGCTGAATGAACCTGTAACAGCTAAGTAGGCTCCGATGACGGAAAGAGAAAGTCCAATCCCTAAAATCAAATGACAAAGTGCTGTGAACCGCTTGGTGTAACTATAACCTAGTACAACCAATAAGGCTACCGGTGATAAAAGAAAACACAAGGGATTGATCAGGCCGGCAGCCGCGACAAACAGAATCGAATTGATCATGGTGAAAGCAAGTGCCCGTTTGGGGCTGATCAGTCCGGCCGGAATCTCCCGCATAGAAGTGCGCGGATTCATGGCGTCAATGTTTCGATCGAGGTAACGATTGAATGCCATCGCCGCACTGCGCGCAAAAACCATACAGGCGACCACACCCAGTCCTTTCCAGATCCAATTGGACAGATCAACATATTGAAAAGATCCCCATTGATCAGTAACGCCCAACCCAAATCCCACACAGGCAAACGGCATGGCGAAAATGGTATGGGAGAATTTGATCAGACTAAGATACTTTTTCATAGACATGGATTCGATTATTGCAATAGCTCACGGTTGCCGGACTGCGAACGTACAAATTCCCAAACCACCACACCCAGTGCCGTTGCCACATTGAGTGAATGTTTCATACCTCCTTGCGGAATCTCGATACATCCGTCAGCGGCCGAAAGTGTTGTGGGTTCTACGCCGGTGACCTCATTCCCAAAAACTAAAGCTGTTCTTTCCGTAAGCTTTGATCCCAATGATTGTAAAAAGACGCTGTTAGTGGTTTGCTCTACCGCCAAAATTTGATAACCGGCCGAACGTGCTCTTTCAATAGCCGATACACCATCCGGAAAATGGCGCCAGGGCACCGAATCTTCAGCGCCAAGTGCTGTTTTTCGTATTTCCTTGTGGGGCGGAAAAGCCGTATAACCCGTCAGGTAGATCGCCTCCACCTGAAAGGCATCTGCCGTTCGAAAGGCACTTCCAACATTATAGGCACTTCGGATATTCTCCAGAATCAGGATCAACGGAAACTTTTCAGCACGACGAGCCTCTTCAACCGTTTTTCTTCCGAGCTCATCCATAGAAAGTTTACGCATGGCACAAAGGTAAGCAGGTCCGCTTCCTGAAAAGAAGGGACCTGCTTGTACCCGATCTATTTTACGATCAAAGGTTAACAATTCGCTTATCGCGCGGATATTTTACGCTATACACAAAGCGATACTTTCTGCTCTCCCCCGGCTTGAGGTCCACCTTCCAGGTCAACACGCCCGTTTCTGGATTCACCTCTGCTTCTCCGGCATCCTCCAAAGAAACCTCCACTTCTTTCACTGCACTCAGCGGATGCTGATCCTTCAATAGCAGCTGTACAGGCGTCACTTTATTGTTCTTGACCGTGATCTCATAGGTGAATACTTGTTTATTCATGCCTCCGCTGGACTTGGCAGGAGCGGTTTCTCTGATCTGTGTCCGCTTCAAGGCAATCCGCTTGTCTCTTCCCAATGAAAGATTCAAGGTATCTGCCGTGGTATTCGGATCGATCTGTGTTTTACCAACATAGGTATCGTCCATAATGATGTTCGCGGTGCCGGGGATCAGATCCAATTGTTGCCAATCACCGATCTCGGCCATCAGATACGCCTCCCGATCCAGTTTTGGAACCGCATAGTTTTTCAAACCCGCATCTACCGACCGCTCCTGAATATTAACCTGTTGAATCTGCCCATCCGCCGGTACATCGTACGGTAGTGAGATCTCATAGCTGGTATTCAATTGCCCTTGACTCAATGTGGTGTAAGCGCCCATGGTGCTGGGATCGACCGGTGCCGGTGATGCCACTTTATACCCCGTACCTGATTCATCCAGATCCAACTTATCGGCTATAACACTTTCCTTTTTCATCGATTGCACCACGTTTGCGTTGACATTTACCGAGCGCATCTGAGACTGACGATACAGCTCGGGTACGTACAACTGCAGATACCAGGGCGTCAGTAAGGGAGCCTGTACACCGAAATTGGGGGTGCCCGTGCTCAATGTCAGTTTGACTTGCTTCCAATTGATACCGGTGGTTTGCGTGAGCGATGCTTTATAGACGAGTTTGACTTTATTCTCTTTTGAATTCACGCGCAGATCGTAATTGGCCGTCCACCCGGCATGCGGAGTATAATATGAAACCTTAACCGGATACTCATCGGCACGAGTGGCCATGACTTGTAAGAAGAGTTGTCCGACCGGATCACCCGGCTTTGACTCTTCTTGCGACCATTGATAGATCTGATTATTGTTTTGCTGGATCTTTTTTTGGATTTTATCCATCTCGGATTGCCACTGAAAGATGGAAAGCTTGGCTTTTTCGATCCGAGCCGTATAGACATCCAGCAGCCGGAGGATATCTGCCGCCAAAACCGGACGTTCTGTCTTGTCCTTGAGTGGCGATTCGATCAACAATCCTGTTTTAACCAGTATTTCCTGATCGATGTTGATCAGATTTTGAAACCGGCTGATTTCTTTTTGAAGAGACCGGTTGCTATCGGTGAGCGCTTCGATCTGCTTTACATATTTGGATGGAGGAATTGGCGGTTGAAAGACCCGAAACTGCTGTGACAACAAGGCCACACCCTCCGGTAAGTTCACTTGTAAACTATTTGGGTCTACCGACGTACTCATCCCATCCAATTGAATGATCCGGGTACCGGCCTCTAGCCGCATGCGGCCTTCATGGGTAAGTTCCGCTCCGTATCCGAAATAGACACTGGCATTTCGAAGTACCGGCCGAAACCGCAGGGTATCCTGGGAAAACAAAAAAATAGACTGGGTAATAAAAAATAAGAAAAGGGGTATCACTCGCATAATGTTGATTTTCCCCTTCAGATGCAGGCTTTTCCCGGGTTACACAAGCCCGAACCCATTATTTTTGTTGGCGTGGCAAAAAGCAGTGGCGATACCCCCATGATGCAGCAGCATCGGATGATCAAGCAAAAACATCCGGATGCCATTCTGTTATTTCGGGTGGGCGATTTTTATGAAACTTTTGGAAATGATGCCGTGATTGCCTCACGCATATTAGGCATCACCCTGACCAAACGGAACAATGGTGCCGCCGCAGAATCTGAACTGGCGGGATTTCCGCACCATGCACTTGATAATTATTTACATAAGCTGGTGAAGGCCGGTCACCGCGTGGCCGTTTGCGACCAGCTGGAAGACCCTAAACAAGCCAAGGGTGTAGTAAAAAGAGGTGTCACGGACCTGGTCAGCCCGGGCACTGCCATTCAGGACAAACTCCTTGAACACCGAACCAACAACTTTCTGGCGGCTTTGCATGTGGGCGGACCAACCACCCTAGGCATAGCCTTTCTGGATCTATCAACCGGCGAATTCTTTCTGGCAGAGGGTAATCGCGACTACGCTGATAAATTGATACAAAGCCTCCGTCCCACCGAGTTGATACTGGCAAAAGACAAACAAAAAGAAATACGCGAGTGGCTTAGCGAGGGCATCTATCAATATGGCCTCGACCCATGGGTATTCGATACTCAATATGGGCAGGAGCAATTAACTAAGCATTTCCAAACACATTCGCTGAAAGGATTCGGGGTGGACGAACTTACCGCTGCCCAAACTGCCGGCGGTGCCATCCTGCATTACCTGCGTGAAACAGAGCATCCGAATCTGCAACACATTCAAAACCTGCAACGGATCGACCGGGATGATTTTTTATGGATGGATCGCTTTACGATCCGAAACCTTGAATTACTGGAGGGGGCATTCGGTCAATCGCACTGCTTACTGTCGGTATTAGATAAGACCCAATCCCCCATGGGAGCGCGGCTGATGAAAAGATGGATCTTATTTCCTCTCAGGGAAAAGGCCAGTATCGACGAGCGACTGGACATGGTTGAAACCTTGATGAACGAACCGGATACGCAAAAAGCTCTCCAAGATCAACTGGGTCGCTGTGGAGATCTGGAACGCCTGGCAGGAAAACTAGCGATGCGAAAGGCCAATCCGAGAGACTTGATTCAACTCGCAAAAGGCTTGGATGCGGTTGGATCCGTCGGTCAATCACTCATCCCGTTAACCACCGGATGGATAGTAAAAAGGAAATCAAAACTGAATGACTGCCCCGAACTCAGATCGATCATTCACGCTACGCTGGAAGATGATGCACCGGCTGCTGTCAATAAAGGCGGACTGATCCGATCCGGCGTGGATGAACGGCTCGATGAGTTGCGATCCATCTCCCGGGACGGAAAATCTTATCTCTCCAAACTGCAGCAACAAGAAGTCATACGCACCGGTATCCCCTCCCTGAAGATCGGCTTCAATAATGTGTTCGGTTATTACCTCGAAGTCACCCATGCACATAAGGATAAGGTGCCGGCAGATTGGATTCGTAAGCAAACGCTTACGAACGCTGAACGTTACGTTACCCCGGAATTGAAAGAATATGAGGAAAAGATTCTGGGAGCAGAAGAAAAGATTCTGTCAATCGAAAGCAGACTATTCGAAGAACTCGTTACGAAGATCCAACCCTATGTTGGTCCCTTGCAACAAACCGCAGCTCTGTTAGGTGAACTGGACTGTATCAGTTGTTTCGCCGAACGATCCACCTCGAACCGATACAGCAAGCCATCACTCACAACTGGCGATGAATTAAAGATCGAGGGCGGACGCCATCCGGTGATCGAAGCGATTCTACCAGCAGGCACTGCTTATATCGATAATGATCTGTATTTGGACCGCAGTACTCAGCAGTTGATCATTCTGACCGGTCCCAATATGAGCGGAAAATCGGCTTTACTACGCCAAACCGCAATCATTACCCTGATGGCACACATGGGATGTTTTGTGCCAGCCCGATCTGCCGAGATCCCCCTTACCGATAAAATATTCACGCGCGTTGGAGCCTCTGACAACCTAAGCGGCGGAGAATCGACTTTTTTGGTGGAAATGAATGAAACGGCTTCTATCCTGAATAACTTGTCACACCGGAGTTTGATCATCTTGGATGAGATCGGTAGAGGTACTGCCACCTATGACGGGATCTCCCTAGCCTGGAGCATCGCTGAGTACCTGCATGATCACCCGGGTAAGCCACTTACCCTATTTGCCACGCACTACCATGAACTGAATGAGCTGGAGAATAAAATGGAGCGTGTGCGGAATTTTCATCTGACCCACCGGGAGTCCGGGAACCGTATCCTGTTTTTACGAAAACTCGCAGCAGGCGGAAGCACCCACAGTTTTGGGATCCATGTGGCCCGGATGGCAGGTATGCCTGGCACACTCCTAAACCGGGCTTCGGAAGTGATGAAAAAACTGGAAAACAATCACTTAAGCGATTCAATAGAAGCAAATAAGCAAGTCTTATCTGAGCTTCCGAACTCCCCAAAGGAGCAATTCCAGCTCTCCATTTTTGACGCGCACAGTGAAACCTTCGGTGAGATCCGGTCGCTGGTGGAGGGCCTAGATATTGACCGGTTGACTCCTGTGGAGGCCTTATTGAAATTGCAGGAGATTCAGCGTAAGATCTCAGGCCAATAGTCGGTCTTTAAAGCGCTTGCCTGATATCCGAAACTCCCTTATTTTTACGTCAAATTAACTGCTCATGAAATTCCTCCGGTTTTCTGCCTTGGTATTGACCGCTTCGCTTTTGTTGACCGCATGTAAGCGCGATACCGAATTCACTAAGATTACTGAATTCAGAAAGAATAACATCGCCATGACCGGAGCCCTGAATGTTCCGCAAACACCTTCAACGGCGCTGGGTACAATGGACATCTGGTACTCTCGTGAAACACGTATTCTGACATACACCCTGAACTGGTCTGGTTTGACTGGAGCTGTAACCTCTGCAGGCATTATGGGCCCTGCCCCTGCCGGATTCGCTTCTGCATCTGTTTTGCAAAGCATCAGCACTACGCCAATTGTACGCTGCGCAACCGTAGCCAACACATCTTGCGGTTCACTTCGTGGCACGTTGCTGGTTGATGGCTTCGTCGTAACTGAGGAAAACCTGCTTGCCGGTATCTACTACCTTACTCTTCGTACAGCAGCTTACCCTGCTACCGGTGAGATCCGCGGTCAAATCAAATTCGACTGATAAAATCTACTTAATACAGATAGAAGCCCTCCCATCGGAGGGCTTTTTTTAATTCGACTCGAACCAAACAGGACTGGTATTATCATGATCGCCCTGATAATTAATGAATAATTCCTCCCCGGCCTCAATATCCCGAACGGCTCGGATCCGGATTAACTCTGTATCCCATTCCATCTCATATTCGCAATTACTGGGCGAACGATGATTGTACATCGGTACATAGCCCAATGCCATTGCACACTGATCCGAATGCTCGCCCCAGAGAAAAATATAATCATGCAATCGGGTCTGGTCGATGAATGCCCGTTCGTTGGAGGAGAGCACGATCACGGGTGCGATCTCCAGAATGGTGCCATTATCGATTGGGACTTCAGTAAATACACCTCGTCCGCGGCCGGGCGAAGGGGCCAGAAAAAGTGTTGGAAGGATCATACTCAAAGCTACACCCGCAGGAGCACGAAATTCATATTCGCCGAGCAGTGGTTTCCGTAATTTCGCGGCATGTCGGCTGAAATCAACCAAGTGAGTCTGCGGGAGGAATTCCTCCGGATCCGTGAGCAAGGAGATACCTTGCTCCTGCGCGACTATTTGGACGATCAGAACATCAGTGATATCGCAGCCTGTTTGGATGAAGAGACTGAACTCGCAACGGATATCATCGCGGCCATGTCCATGCACCGGGCCGTCAGTGTATTCAAAATACTTGACCTCAGCCTGCAAAAACAAGTCATCCGCGAACTCCCCGCCAACCTCACTGCCAATCTGCTCAACGAATTACCTGCGGATGACCGAACCGACTTCCTCGAAGAATTACCCAGCAATGTCGTTCGTGAACTCATCAAACTTCTAGAGCCTGAGGAAAGAAAGATCACCCTTTCGCTTTTAGGTTATCCGGAAAACTCCATTGGTCGTTTGATGACACCTGATTACGTATACGTCTACCCGCACAATACCATTGAAGAGGTTTTTGCCACCATCCGGAAGTATGGAAAGGACAGTGAAACGATCAATGTTATATATGTCATCAACGAAAAAGGTGAACTAATCGATGACATCCGCATCCGCGACATTATCCTGAATGCTCCTGAAAAAAGAATATCTGAACTGATCGACGGACGATTCATTGCCCTCACTCCGGAAGAGGATCAGGAGACCGCTAGTGAGATCTTCAAAATGAATAACCGGGTGGCACTGCCGGTGATCAGTCGCAGCAATAAACTATTGGGGATCGTGACCATCGATGACATTCTTTGGGTTGCACAAGAAGAATTTACGGAAGACATGCAGAAAATGGGGGGAACGGAAGCCCTCGATGAACCCTACCTCGACGTACCCTTACTCAAACTGTACAGAAAGCGAATCGTATGGCTGCTGATCCTTTTCATCGGCGAAACCATGACCATCGCGGCCATGTCCGGGTTTCAGCAAACGCTCGAACACGTGTTGGTCCTGTCAACCTTCATCCCTCTGATCATATCGAGTGGAGGTAATAGTGGCTCACAAGCAGCCACACTGATCATTCAAGCCATGGCATTGGGAGAGATCACCGTGAAAGACTGGTGGTCGATCGCAAGAAGAGAAATCATTTCGGGACTGATCATGGGCGTTACCCTGGGGATCATCGGGTACCTCATCGTATTCGGAGGACATGAATTTTTCGATCTATTTGGAGAACATTTCCGAAGAGTCGGGATGGCCATCGGCGTCTCCTTGGTGGGCGTTGTACTATGGGGAACCCTAATGGGATCCATGTTGCCCTTATTACTGAAACGTCTGGGGGCTGATCCCGCCACCTCCTCCACCCCGTTCATTGCCACACTGGTAGATGTGACAGGTCTATTGATCTACTTCGGAACCGCCTATTGGCTGCTGAAAGGGATTCTACTTTGATCCAAGCCAACGAAGAAATTCACTCGCTTTTTCGATGAACAGTTGAAGTTCTTTTTCCTGTGATAAGAGAAATGAATTCTCTGAAAACTTGCCGACTACTTTATCCATCTCCTCTTGCGTATCATACATCATACGCCGAAAAGCTTGTTGATGATCTTTGGCTCTGGATTGACGGATCATTTCCATCATCCAGATCTTAGTCTCGATCGCTTCTTTCAACCAACTGATAAGTGTTGACTTTGGAACGGTTGCCGGTTTCAATCCCTCTATCGAGCAGGCTGCTGCAAATGCATGCATGGCCTTTTTATGAGCATACAGGCTGGCCTCTTCGTCATAAAAAGCATGTATCGATGGCCAGTCATTGATCTTATCCTGCCGAATTTTCTTCATCAAAAGCGCCAAGGATGGCTCCGGCATAAGTTGTCCGCCTACATTCCGCCAGGCACACAAAGCAGCCTTTTCGAACCGCTTTCGGAATAGGAGAAATTGTGTAGATGGCTTATCGAACCAGGATGTCATCAACTGCTCGGCCGCATGATAACGGATTAGTCTGCGAAACAGATCGTAGGACTGGTCCGCCTTGATTAGCCTTACCTCACGCTTACTATTCTCTATGCCCTCAAGACTTACAGTCAACTTCGCTACTTGACCAGGATTGGACAGCAATAGTTTTTTACCGATCTGAGAGGGAGTCTCGCCGGAATGCTTTTTCGGATTTGCTCGTTGCCAGGCATCTCCAACAGATTCCTCGATGCGTCTCAAAGCATGTAGTAATTCATTGATCGTATCGGGCGCCAAGTAATCATATTCGATGAGGCGAGATGTATTCGTTCGTTTATCGCGCTGTTTGTATTTAAGCACGTTCCTGGAAAGTGCATACTGGTTATGCAGGAACCAATAACCCGGCATGATGATAAGTCGGTCATTGGCCAGATCGTTTGAAACCAGCGAGAAAGGCAGATCGATGTTCAGCTCAGCGGGGTAATCGCCTTTTGCCAACAAAGTATAGGATGCAAATTTGGAATTGTGTTTAAGGCTGACGCAAAGACCAGGCCAGAAACCCCTGCCGGCAAGCAGTTCTCCGTCTGCCGATCGGGAGTTGTGGTTGGAACCGATTGTAGCACCGGCCGCGAGATTACTTTGTCCGAGTAAAACAGATGCACACAAGAACGAGTTATTATGATGCTGTTCATGACCTGGATAAATCAATGAATTCAGCACCTCACAGCAAGATATCGTGGAGTTCTCTCCTAAATAGGAGTTGATCAGACGAGCACCGTATTTCAGTTGAGAGTGTGCTCCCATGATAAATCGAACCGCCTTTACACCATAAAAGGCTCGGCACCCGGGCCCCATGATCCCATTCACCAACTCAGAACCCTCACCCACTTGAACTGGCGCGTCTGCAGAAGAATCAATGGTCAGATTTTTGAGTTTGTTCGCCCCCTTGATATACGCATCGCTTCCAACCCAAACATCTTTCAGGATGTGACAATTTTTGATGACTGTTCGCTCCCCCACTTTCCCATAGTAACCTCTTTTCACATCAAACAGATCATCTGTGAATTGAAGAAGTTTATTCATTAATTCTTCATCATCCCGATATTTTGACCAGATCCATGCATCACCAGATTCCATGCCCTTGAATGGAAGTATAGCACGTGCGCCATTTTCATTAGCGATCTCCATCCAGATACGGACGGATTCAGACTCACCGACTTTCACTACTCCATTACCGAATTTGGCATGATCGGTGGTAGCCATCTCATGAATATTCACTAGCATGGCATCATCCCCGATGATATAGTGACTCATAAATCGAACGTTCTCCACTACTACATTATCCCCGAAATCACAACTGATCACCGTACTGTTATAGATTCCAACCGGCAGACGCAGATTATTGAACTCGTGATAATATGGCTCAAGCCTTCCAATTCGGATCATTCCAAAAAAACTGGAGCGCTTGATCAAGCGAGCATCGAAAGGATCCAGTACCGTGATGTTCTTCCAGTCATCAGCACTATTGTCATTTTTCTCCAGTATAAGGATCTCCTTGGGAGTTAGTGCGCGATACCCACTCAGCTTGCGATGCTGTCTGTTGCGCAGGTAAAACTCATCCTTGCCCTTTGGGAGATATTTGGGATCGATGAATCCGAATCCCAGTGAATCGATCGAGCGGCGCTTGATGATGTTCATAGTATTATTCTACGGTAACAGACTTGGCCAGATTTCGAGGCTTATCAACATCAAGCCCTTTAGCGACACCGATGTAGTAAGCCAATAACTGCAAGGGTATCACACTAAGTATGGGTGCGATCACTTCATCACAGGCCGGAATTTCGATAAAAGATTCAGTCAGACTGGCCGCCCACTCATCCCCTTCGGTGATCACGGCGATGACACGACCTTTTCGAGCTTTTATCTCCTGCATATTACTGACCACTTTTTCATGGTAGGCATCGCGAGTAGCCACGAATACCACTGGCAACTGATCGTCCACCAGGGCGATCGGTCCGTGCTTCATTTCAGCTGCAGGATATCCTTCTGCATGTATGTACGAGATCTCTTTCAATTTAAGAGCTCCCTCTAAGGCTACCGGGAAATTGTATCCTCTTCCCAGATAAAGAAAATCGCGGGCGGATTCGTATCGAAGAGACAGGTCCCGAATCGATTTGCTTTTGGAAAGGATTGACTGTGCTTTTTCTGGGACAGTAGCCAGTTCCTCCAGTAATAGTTGCTTGCGATCGTCAGATAAGCAACCTCTCCAAGATCCCAACTGAATGGCCATGAGATACAACACCGCCAGTTGAGCCGTGAAGGCCTTTGTGGACGCTACGCCAATCTCGGGACCGGCATGGGTGTAACATCCGGCATGACTGATTCGGGCGATGGATGATCCCACTACATTGACAACGCCGAGTATGATCGCTCCCTGTTCTTTCGCCCGCTCGATGGCCACCAAGGTGTCAGCTGTTTCACCACTTTGAGAAATGGCGATGATCACGTCTCCGGGATGGATCACCGGGTTCCGGTAGCGGAATTCGGAAGCATATTCAACTTCTACATTGACACGCGCCAGTTCCTCGAATACATATTCGGCAACCAGACCGGCATGCCAGCTGGTACCACAGGCCACGATCACAATCCTGTTCGCGGCGATCAATTCTTGTTTGTACGTTTCCAAACCGCTAAGCGTGACTGTGGATTCGGTCGTATCCATACGTCCCCGCAGTGAATCGTAGATCGTTTTAGGTTGCTCGAAAATCTCTTTGAGCATGAAATGGTCGAAGCCACCTTTTTCAATGGCGGCCAGCTCCAGATCGAGTTGTTGTACGTAGGGGGTGAGGGTCTCATTCCCGAGATTCTTGAGGATCAATTCATCCGGACGAACAATGGCCAGCTCATAATCATTCACATAAACTACCTGCTTGGTATACTCCAACATCGGAGAGGCATCGGATCCTAAGAAATGTTCGTGCTGACCGACTCCGATAACAAGCGGGCTTCCTTTTCTCGCGGCGATGATGGTTCCGGGATCCTCCTCATTCAATAACAAGATCACATACGCACCGGTTACCCTTTTCAAGGCAACCCGCAAGGCTTCTTCTAATGTGCAGTTGTTATTGCGTTGGATCTCCTCAATGAAATTCAGCAATACTTCCGTATCGGTATCACTATGAAATTGATACCCTTTTGTAGTCAGTTCCTGTTTGAGCTGGTGATAATTTTCAATGATGCCGTTATGGATCATGGCCAGTTTACCGCTGGCAGAACGATGTGGATGTGCGTTACGGTCACTCGGCTCCCCATGGGTGGCCCACCGGGTGTGACCGATCGCTGTACCTCCTTGGATATCTTGTCCGATGACGGACTCCTCGAGTTGAGCAACCTTTCCTTTTTTCTTATAGACTCGAATAGGACCGACCATGTCCTGTATAGCTACGCCCGCACTGTCATAGCCCCTATACTCCAGTCGTTTCAAACCTTTGACCACGACAGGATAGGCATGACGCGGACCCGTATAGCCCACGATACCACACATAAGCAAGTGTTTGAGCCAAGATATGAAAAACCTCGATTATAAAGGAATCCTTACTTTTTCCGAAAGAATAATCGGACAGGCACACCCGTAAAATCAAAATGCTGACGCAATTGGTTCTCCAGATAATTCTTGTACGGCTGCTTGATGTCGTCAGGAAAATTGCAGAAAAATGCAAAGGATGGAACCGCAGTAGGCAATTGAGTGACGAACTTAATCTTGATCGGATGCCCTCGAACCACGGGCGGATGATACGCTTGTATAGCTTGCAGCATCACATCATTGAGAGCAGAGGTTGGTACTTTACGTTGACGATTCTCGTATACGTCCAATGCCGTTTCAACCGCTTTGAAAATGCGGGTCTTTTCTAAAGCTGATATGAAGAGAATGGGCACATCACTGAAGGGTGCCAATCGTTTTTTCAGTTCTTTCTCATAGATCACAGCCGTCTGGGTTTCCTTTTCTACCAGATCCCATTTGTTCACCAGCACAACTACCCCCTTGCCTTTTCGAACGGCCAGGCTGAAAATATTCAAGTCCTGCGCCGCAATACCTTTTTGAGCATCCAACAACAACAAGCAAACATTGGCTTCATCCAATGCTTTGATCGCCCGGATCACGGAATAGAACTCCAGATCTTCATGCACCTTTGATTTTCTTCGAATACCGGCGGTATCAATCAGGATGAATTCCTTTTGAAATAGTTTGTAATGGGTATGAATGGTGTCGCGTGTTGTTCCTGCAATATCGCTGACAATGGTCCGCTCCTCTCCGATCAACGCATTCAATAAAGATGATTTCCCGGTGTTCGGCTGACCAATGATAGCGATGCGAGGCAGATCAGCTTCCGCTTTGATCTCCTCCGTGGCTGAAGCAGGCATACCCTCTGTCAAGGCATCGAGCAATTCGCCGGTACCGCTGCCGCTGGCTGAGGCGATGAAAAACATCTTATCAAATCCCAAGCTATAGAACTCAGAGGCTTCTAGTAATCGTTGGCTATCGTCAACCTTGTTGACGGTCAAGAAAACCGGCTTGGGACTTTTCCGGAGCACACGAGCCATCGCATCATCCAACTCGGTAAGTCCTGTTGTGGCGTCAACTACAAAAATCACGGCATGTGATTCCTCTACCGCAACCATCACCTGCTTGGCGATCTCTTTTTCAAATACATCCTCACTTCCATGTACAAACCCACCCGTATCGATCACATTGAATGATTTGCCGTTCCAATCGGCTACGCCATATTGACGATCGCGGGTTACACCGCTGACATCGTCCACGATCGCTTTACGCTGCTCGAGCAATCGGTTGAACAGGGTGCTTTTCCCAACATTCGGTCTTCCCACAATGGCAACTGTATACGACATAATAAACGTTTCAATCTTATCAATAATACGATAAATCAATACCCATACTCATCCAGGAACAATTCGCTTTCTCTCCACTTGGGCCGTACTTTAACGAACAGTTCCAAAAAAACTTTACGACCAATAAAGGCCTCGATGGAGTGGCGGGATTCGGTTCCCAATTTTTTGATCATCGCACCTCCCTCCCCGATCAAAATAGCCTTCTGGCTTTCACGATGTACCACAATATCCGCCACGATCTTCACCAAGGTCGTTTTCTCCTGAAATTCCCTAACCACTACTGTCGTGTGATAAGGAATTTCCTCACTGGTCAGGTCAAACACCTTTTCCCGGATCAGTTCCGATGCAAAGAAACGCGTTTGCGCGTCGCTTATCTCGTCAGCCGGGAAATAGGCCGGTCCTTCCGGGAGAACCGCTTCAAATTCATTGAGCAAACGGTCTCTGTCAGCAGGCCGCTGAACAGATACCCCCAACACCTTCTTGGCGTAAGACTTCCCACTGAAAAACTCAATGGCCTCCCTTACCTTTTCCATCTTACAGGTGTCGGTTTTCGTGATCAACACCCATGCCTGGTTGCGCAACTTGAGTTCACTGAAAATCCGATCAGACTCACCCCAATCCGAACCCACATCCACCAATAGCAAAGAGATATCTCCATCCTCTAAAGCTGACCGGACCGCTTCCATCATTCTTTTGTGCAACGGATATTTCGGATCGATGATTCCCGGCGTATCAGAGAAGACCATCTGATACGCATCCTCGGTGAGGATCCCTTTGATCCGGTGACGAGTAGTTTGCACCTTGGAGGAAACAATGGCCAATTTTTCTCCCATCAGAAAATTCAGCAAGCTGCTTTTTCCGGCGTTGGGCCGACCAAAGAAATTGATGAATCCGGATCGCATAACTGGACAGGGTTGAAGAAAAAATCCGCCCGAAGGCGGATGATGTTGCGAAGGGGAGGATCGAACTCCCGACCTTTGGGTTATGAGCCCAACGAGCTACCGCTGCTCTACTTCGCGTTGCAAAGATAAGGGAATCAAGACTCTGAACAAAATGGTACAGTGCTTGTTTTAGAACCGTAATTTTGTGTAAACCACGCTTCCGGGGTGCTGTTGTTCATAGAACATCGGCTGAGATCAAACCCGTAGAACCTGTCCAGGATAATGCCTGCGAAGGGAGGAGAAGGAATCTTACCCAGTATTCCCGGTAGCGATAAATCCATTTCAATGAACGGATATCGTCTACTGACACTGCTACTCATTTCCCCTCTTCTTTCCCTTGCGCAGGCAGAAAAAAAAGACAGTTTTTATGTCATGAGCCCCGTTGAGGTTCAAGCTGTACGCGCTGGTGATGAGGCTCCATTTT
>Ga0315904_10005925_pt1 | contig 16833 bp, 17 predicted proteins | sample LakEriMetagenome_6_FD_203529 | JGI IMG/M metagenome (GOLD analysis project Ga0315904, IMG submission 203529) | Freshwater fungal communities from buoy surface, Lake Erie, Ohio, United States - Buoy 12 MA120 | ecosystem: Environmental > Aquatic > Freshwater > Lake | place: USA: Lake Erie, Ohio...
GTGGGCGTCCAACGCCTGTTTGCATGCGAGTTGTGCACATCGCACCTGGGCCAACTCCTACCTTAACGATGTCAGCACCCGCTGCAATGAGATCGCGAGTGCCATCTGCAGTGACAACATTGCCGGCGACAATTGGAATTGTTGGGTTGAGTGCACGGATAATCTTGAGCGCTTCGATCATCTTCTTTTGGTGTCCATGTGCGGTATCAACAACTAAAACATCAACACCTGAATCGATCAGTGCCTTTGCCTTTGCTGCTACATCACCATTGATTCCAACAGCTGCAGCAATACGTAATCTGCCCTTGCTATCAAGGGCTGGCGTATAAAGGGTTGCACGTAATGCCCCAACGCGGGTCAAGATGCCGACTAGCTCGCCGGATGCATTAACAACTGGTGCAACCGAGCGACGATGTTCGTGCAGAAAATCAAATGCTTGTCTTGGATTAAATGAATCAGAGATAACAAATGGATTTTTTGTCATTACCTGAGAGAGCTGGGTAAATCGATCAACGGATGTGCAATCATCTTCAGTAATAATGCCTACGGGCTTATTGTTTTCAACGACAACTATTGCGCCATGTGCTCGCTTATTGATCAAACTAATAGCATCTGCAACAGTTTCATTTGGTGCAAGAGTGATTGCTGTATCAAAAAATGGATGACGTGATTTCACCCAAGAGATCACATCATGTACAACTGAGTGTGGGATGTCTTGTGGAATCACAGCAATTCCACCGCGACGTGCAACTGTCTCAGCCATTCTCCGGCCAGAGATCGCCGTCATATTCGCAACCACGATTGGGATTGTTGTTCCTGATCCGTCTACTGACGAGAGATCGACATCCATTCGGCTAAGAAGATCTGAGGCACTTGGCACCATGAAAACATCGTCATAGGTGAGGTCAAAGGTGGGTGTATTGAGGAATCGCACGTAGGGAAACTATACGGGTAATTACATGCGAACGAGAAAATCACAGCGTGCAACACCTGCCTCAATCAGCTCTGCGTTGACTTGGTCTGTCCCTTTTGCCCAAGCCTTGGCTCTCTCAGGATCTTTACCGAAGGCGATGTGGCGCGAAATCAAACGTGAGATCCGGACATCCTCGTCGAGGTAGGCATACCAGCACTGATTAAGTAAAGGTGAGACATCCTGCCAACCATCGCGATCATGCATGAGGTAATTACCTTCAACAATAACAACGCGAGTGCTCGGTAAAACTACTCCTTGGGCTGCTATCGACTCTTCGATAGAACGATCAAAGATCGGGTAGTAGATCGAATTATTGTGCTCCTGTATCACTCTCTCGAGTACGCGCGTAAACCCTTTCACATCAAAGGTATCGGGTGCACCTTTTCTTTCAGACCGACCTAATGATTTCAAAACTTTATTACTCAGATGAAATCCATCCATAGGTAACACTGAGACAAGCGAAGGATCTGCACCCTTAAGTAAAAACTTTGAGAGTGTGGATTTTCCACCACCAGGCTTTCCAACTATTCCAATAATTGTGCGAACTGAACCTGCTGCAAGAGTTGTGACGATTTCTTTCGCTTCTTCTTTACTTATCTCTTTAGACATCTGCTAGATACCTACTTACCATAGGCCGCGCGAGAAATTTCACGACGGCGTTCTTGATAAGCTGGAGATGCGCTAGCGATCATATGCTCAAAGCGTTGATTTCCCTTGATATGTGTGCGCAGGAATTCTGCGCCAGTTTCTCTACTAAACAAGGTTTCGGATTCATTGATTGGGATTGCCTTCTTATAAGGACGTATTAGTCTGTACATGTACGTCGCTTTATGAATTCCTTGTGTCGCAATCATTCTCAGCGCTTGCATTGAATGTTTTGATCTCGTTTTTGTTGTCGATAAAGATATGAGTAAGTCTGCGATTTCTTTTCCACCCGAAGTGTCTTTGAGCGATCCACACTTATCTGCAAGTGCAGTGCGAACACTTGAATCCTGTAACTTTTTCACCATCAACGTGATATTCGAGAGAACTGAATGGTCTGCACGCAGCGCATATCCATGATCATGGCACCATCTTGCTCGGGCATCTTGATCATCGGTACCTCGAATATTTGAAATCAGGACAGTAGGAATTTGTGCAGGTAACAATTCGTGAACGCTGTTATAGCCAGTTGCGGCAATCGCGCCATCAAATGCTGCAAGTACATTTGCAAGGGGGAAATAGCGCTGAACTTTGATTTCCAACCCAGCTGGAACAAGACTTTTACCTGCACTATCAACTGGATCTTTCAGCAAAATAACCTGTAGTCGTTGCCAACCGATTAATCCAGAGAGGGCGGCAGTCATCTTCTCGTTCATATCGCTATCACCTGTACCCAATTGAACAAGAACAGCAGGGCGATCAAGGTCTAAGCCGAGAGCCTTTCGCGCATCTACGCGACTCATTGCACGTGCGGTCGAATAAAGCGAAACAGGTGAAGTAATCACTGCATCGCTTCGATCAGATGTAGGTCCCTGATCATACGAACGCGCAACATCTCCAGGTTCAATAATCTGATCGACCAGACGAGATTGCAGAGGCAAAGCGAACCTCAGAATATTTCTCTGCCACAGCCCGCGTCTGACCCACACAATTTTCAAATCCGGTCTCTTTAGCTTCGTTGCGATAAATCCTGGATAAGGAACTACCCCGTCAAATGAGATAACCGAGGCTCCAGTTTCATCAGCAATGGCAATTAACCGATCTCGGAAATATCTATCCCAACGATGCGAAGGCATCCAGCGTCGTGTTTTCCCAGGAATGTATTCGCATGGAATACCCATAGTCGATGGAATTTCAGCAATACCGCCTGCGACTGAAACCAATATTGGATTAGCTCTATCCTTAAGTTCTAGCGCAATCGCTGAAGCTCGAGCCAAGTGCCCCATTCCGATTCCGTTGCTTGTCGCAAGGATGATCGTTGGCTTATCCACGGCCTAACACTTTTCTTAAAACAAGAGATGCAATTTTCTTCACAAAAATTATAAGTTGCAATGGTGAATTTACCTTCTTGCCTTCTCGTTTGAGATATCGAGCAAATCGACGTATCCGATTATGTTGTCCTTGATTGAGAGCCGCAAATTGATCATCGCTCATCCAGAGAACGCCCCATTGCCTAGCAATGCTGCGATACAGCGAACCTTCGCTCTCTAATGCGCGACCCAGAGCCGGGGCAAATAGCACAAATGCTCTTTTATCTAATTTATCTGCAACGCCTACTAGTCCCTGTTCGCTCACAAGAAGTTGATCCACCAAATCTTTGAGATCGATACCTATTTGTGCTTCAGCAAAGATGTAATAAGGGGTTGCACCATGAGTGAATCTCTCGAGAATCTCCTCGATCGAGATCTCTTTATCGATTTCGATTTCAGCTAATGAATATTGAGGATCTCCCTGCAACCAATTCCTGATCTCACGCAGATCAGCATAGATATCACCGACGGGTGAATACCGCTTAGACAGCAACTTCCACGGTGCCAGCAAAGTGAACTGTGCATTTGTTCCTGGTAGAGCAAGAAGTTTTGAACGTAAATCTAGGAATTGTGAAAGCGTTGTATCGCGCACATCAACAAATGCTTGATAAGTTGGAACGGACCAGCTGAAATTACTCTTTGCTCGAACGCTATGCATCTGTGGAATCACCTGTGCGAGAGAAGGATCGTTATGGCGATGAATCTGATCCTTGTTGGTCTCAACAGTGCTATATCCAAGATGCCATGAATGTGCTCTCTGGTCCACAACTGTACGTAGACCCTGAGTAAAAATTCGCCAACCCAGCTCGATATCTTCACCAGTAATCAAATTACGGTTATACCCATCAAGCTCACGCCAGCGATCGTTCGTGATGGAAAAAGTCGCGCCAACAAATGCACGATAACCATCGAGAGCGGGATTAATTAAATAATTAGTCCGTCTCACGCGTTCTTCCCAGAGATCTTTTCCCCAGCTCTCTTCGTGCAGGTGATCAAATGCTCCACCCTTGAGTGCCTTCAGGAGTGACTCCGGGTTATAAGGCCATTTTTTTACAAAACGTTTCCAACCAAGGACCGCGTAGTCATCGCTATCGTGATGCCACTTCATGTGGTGGGCTAAATGATCAGGTTCAAAAACCATGTCGGCATCAATAAACCAGAGCACATCTTCGCGCAGCCGGGCAACACAATCATTAGTTGCTGCTGTCTTGCCCCACTTTCCAGGGCTGTTTTTATAAGAAATAAGTTTCGTTTTGAGAGGTTTTATCGCCGGCAGAACTAGCGCTTTAGCGCTTCCATCATCGATAACGTAGACCGATGTGAGCGCTGCTGGATAACTTTGCGCAGCAAGAGAGGCCAACACAAGATCAAGTTTTTCTTGCCCATCGCGACAGGCAATAACAACAGCGACCGAAAGCTTTGGTTTTGCGACCAGTGTGAGATTGTCGGGGCGGTTAAAGCGATAAGGCTCGTAACTCATCGTTGCCCTCCAAAAACTGGATGATCCCAAAGACCTATTGTTTGCTCGTTGGCACCGTTGAGGTATTTTGAGTAGTGAGTTACATAGGTATGAAAAGTGAAGGTACGACGATAGATGTATCCGGCCCCGAATGTGCGCCAGATTTTTCCACCGTTATTGGTAACACCACTTAAGAGAAAGCGATCCACGGCGGTATTTCCTGAACCAAACCATCCAGCAGCCTGCGCGCTTTCGCGCTTTGCCAGAATTGTCCCTCCACAAACCCAATCACTCCAAAGCTCAACTGCCTGAGTTCCGTGGGGCGCAAAGCGACGAACAGTTACATCGAGCGGTTCAAGGTAGACATAGTTCATGGCTCGACCAACAACATCAGCACCAGTACTCAGTGCAGCATCGAGTAGATCTCGTAAATGCTCGGGGCCGTAATAATCGTCATCATCCATTTTGGCGATAAATTCGCTCGCTGATGATTCTGCCAGAGCGGTGAGAATTTCTCCTAAAACCTTATCTTTTGAAAACTTCTCTGTTGTGACTTTAACTTTACGACGATTGAGTGCAGTAATTTGTCGTTTATGAGATGGCAACAAATCAAATCCATGTAAGCCAAGTAATAGCTCAAAGGATGGAAGAGTTTGATTGTGGAGTTGAGTAAGTAAGCTAGAGAGATCGTCCGGTCGAAGTGTGGAGACAAGCACGCTCACTGTAGGATATTTTTTTATCTTGGATCGGCGTGAGTTACGAACCGCCTCAAGGGCTTGAATTTCCTGTGAAAATGAGGTGAATCGATCCAACGTATTGATTGGATTCGATGCCATGTGCCAAGACTACCAAGAATCAAATAGGCCACTGATAAGATCGGAAAATGTCCGATAAGCGCAGAGATGGCAGAAAGCCCGCTCAATCTGACGTAATTCTCACCACTAAAAAGGCTCTTTTGAATCTCAAGGCCCTGCCTAAGTATTTCTATACACGGTACATCAAGAAGCCAGTTCCGGTGAAATCAAAGATTGTATTTGTTGTATCTTTCCCACGTTCTGGAACGCATGCCATTGGCAGCCTACTATCGAATGAAAAAGTTGGCTTTAGGTATTACGGTGAATTCTTCATATTTAACGCCTGGAATTCACAGATCGAACGAATTAATCGCTTCTATCCGTTTTTCTCACTTCGTTATTCACTCAATCTTCGTAAGCAGCGCAAAAGCTGGAAGTACTATAAATTTGAAACAACATCTTTAGATGCCCATCGTACGATGGCTGCGATCCAAAGTTTGCCTGGAATACATATCATCAAGATATTCCCACAACATTTATCTGATCCTATTTTGCAATCAATTATCGCCGAATTTAAGCCGCACATTATTTTTCTCAGGCGCAATCATCTCGATCGTTTTGTTTCTCACAAAAAAGCAAATGCATCAGGAAAATGGCACACTGCCAGTACTTCAGATCTTGTGATCAATCTTGATCCTCATGAATTTGAAACATTTATAAACAACTACACAAAGTTTTACACTGATTATTTACATTTCGCCAAAGAGCAAAACTGCCCTATTCTGGATGTAGATTTTGTCGATCTACAGAACCCTGAAAAGGTGCGAGAGATTCAGAAGTTCGCACAGTTTGATGACTTTTCTGATTGGGATCAATTAACTCTCGCGCCAACAACGGTAAAGCAGGATAAATCGAGTAAAGTGCAGGAAGATTTCCTCTTACATATTGGAAAAGAAATTTCTGATTACAACTTTAAGGCTGTGAGGGTATGAGTAAAATCCCAGCAATTCTCAAAGAGCTAGAGAATGAATCTATTGAGATTTTACGTGAAACGGCCTCTGGATTTAAGAAGCCGGTAATGATGTACTCGATCGGCAAAGATTCTTCTGTCTTGCTCCATCTTGCCCGTAAGGCGTTTTACCCAGCTCCGATTCCATTCCCCTTGCTCCATGTTGATACAACGTGGAAATTTAAGGAGATGATCTCTTTCCGAGATCGGATTGCTGCCGAGACCAATTCGAAGCTGATAGTTCATACCAACCAAGAAGGCGTGCAATCTGGAATCAATCCTTTTAACACAAATGCCTCTGAATACACACGCGTGATGAAGACAGTGGCACTTCGCCAAGCGCTAGATATGCATGGCTTTGATGCCGCAATCGGTGGATCACGCCGCGATGAAGAGAAGAGCAGGGCGAAAGAGCGCATCTTTAGCGTGCGCGATCCTGGTCATCGATGGAATCCACGTGAACAACGCCCTGAGTTATGGCGCACCTACAACACACGACTAGCCCCAGATCAGACCATGCGCGTCTTTCCAATTTCTGATTGGACGGAGGCTGATATTTGGCACTACATCTTGCAGGAGCAGATTGAAGTAAATCCACTCTATTTCGCAAAAGAGCGTCCTATGGTTGCCCGCGGCGATCAGATGATTATGGTCGATGATGATCGTTTCCAGCTTCGCGATAATGAAACGCCAATAATGAAGATGGTTCGCTTTCGCACATTGGGCTGTTATCCCCTAACCGCAGGGGTTGAATCAACTGCAACCACATTGGAAGAAGTCGTTGAGGAAGTCTTACAAGTAAAACTCAGTGAGCGAGCAACTCGTCTTATTGATGGTGAGAATGAAGATTCAATGGAGAAGAAAAAGACGGAGGGTTACTTCTAATGAGCGGAGCAATCGTTCGACTTCTCACATGTGGAAGCGTTGATGATGGCAAAAGCACGCTCATTGGTCGCTTACTTGTTGAAACCGACAGTATCCCTCACGACACTATCGGTGCGGCGCGCAAGGTTCGTCGCAGTGGTTCAACTATTCCGGCCGGTGAAATCGACTTCAGCTTACTTACAGATGGCCTTGAAGCAGAGCGTGAACAAGGAATCACCATTGACGTTGCTTACCGTTCAATGACGCTGCTTGATGGCAAGCGTCTTATCATCAGCGATGCCCCAGGCCACGAGCAGTACACACGAAACATGGTGGTTGCCGCATCACGAGCAGACATTGGATTGGTCTTAATCGATGCGATGAAAGGTGTCCGGACGCAGACTCTGCGCCACCTCACTATTTGTTCGTTAATGGGCGTATCTCGAATCATCATTGCAATCAACAAATTAGATGCAATGGATTACAAGCAAGAAGTATTTGATGCTATTTCCACCGATATCCAGCGTGCGGTGGAACGTTTAAATGTGAAGGATATTCATATCGTTCCGCTGAGCGCACTAGCCGGTGACAATGTGGTCTATCCAAGTACCAATATGCCTTGGTACAAGGGCCAAACTTTGCAGGATGCTATCCAAAGCTGGCAGAAGCCCAAGGATGTTTCGGCAAGTGGTCTGATGCGTATCCAAATGATCGCCCGTGCAGATAACTTCCGTGGCGTATCCGGAACAGTGCGACGTGGAACATTTACTCAGGGTGAAGAAATTACGATTTTTCCTAGTAATCAGAAGGCAAATATTTCATCGATTGTTACCTTCGAAAATGAAGTTACAAAGGCTGACACCGATGATGCCGTCACTTTAGTACTTACTCCAGAAGTTGATGCCACTCGCGGTGATGTGATCGCAGCTTCAAAGGATGATCTTGAAGCAGCAGATCGATTTGCCGCCCACGTTGTCTGGCTCAATGAAGATGCACTCATTCATAGCCGCTCATATTTAATGATTAGTGGGCCTTCTACAACGCCAGCCATCATTACCAAGATTCGCCATAAGATCGATGTGAATACGGGCGAACATATCTCAACCGATACCCTAAAAATGAATGAGATTGGTGACGTCGAGGTTGCATCTGATGTTCCTTTGGTGATGCGTCCATATGCCGATGATCGCGAATTTGGAAACTTTATCCTTGTAGATCGCCTCACGCTAAAAACTGTTGGGGCAGGAATGATTCGTCACTCTCTTCGTCGATCATCAAATGTCACACACCAGGATTATGAAGTAGATAAGGCCCAGAGAAGTGCACAGAAGAATCAGAGAGCACGTGCAATCTGGTTAACAGGATTATCGGGCTCTGGAAAATCCACCATTGCAAATGCCCTAGAAAAGCGTCTCTTTGCCCAAGGTGCACATGCCTACGTTCTTGACGGTGACAACCTTCGCCTGGGACTTAATATGGATCTTGGTTTTACGCCAGAAGATCGTGCCGAAAACGTTCGACGTGTATCTGAAGTTGCGAAACTTATGGTCGATTCAGGTTTGATTGTGATCTCTGCGCTAGTGAGTCCCTTTGAAGTTGATCGTCAACGCGCGAAAAGTATCTTTGAAGATGGCGAGTTCTTAGAGATTTTTGTCGATACTCCAGTTGAAATCTGTCGCAGCAGAGATCCAAAAGGGCTCTATAAGAAGTCTGCTGCGGGTGAAATTCCTAACTTCACCGGCGTAGGGCAAGATTATGAACGCCCATCAAGTCCTGATTTAGTGATCGATGGCACCGCGCCGATTGAAGAAAGCGTTGAGAAGATCCTTAAGATTCTCTTATGAATTGGATTCTCTTTGCATTTGTCGGAACTATCGCACAACTCATCGATGGTTCACTCGGCATGGGTTTTGGACTCACCAGCTCCACTTTATTAGTCACACTGGGGGCATCAGCCGCTGTTGCATCAGCGGCAGTGCACTTTGCTGAAATCGGTACAACCTTAGCTTCTGGCGCTTCACACTGGCACGCTGAAAACATTGATAAGAAGATCTTGCTGCGCCTTGCAATCCCAGGTGGAATCGGTGCATTCCTTGGGGCAACATTTTTATCATTTATCGACCTCTCAAGTTCAAAGATCTTTATCTCCACGCTTCTTCTCTTCCTTGGTTTTCTTCTCCTGTATCGCAATGTCTTTAAGGGCGAAGGCCAAGTCAATATGGTTGAGATTAAGAACCCACGTTTTCTCAGCTACCTCGGATTCACGGGTGGTTTTATCGATGCATCTGGCGGTGGCGGATGGGGACCAGTTGTGACTCCGACGCTAATTTCTACAACAGCAACTGAGCCACGAAAAGTTATCGGCACTGTCAGCGCTGCAGAATTTGTTGTTGCAGTTGCGGCTTCTGTCGGATTTCTTGCCCAGATCGGTCGCATAGATATTGATTGGTCGATTGTTGGTGGCCTTGCACTCGGCGGAACACTTGCCGCACCTTTTGCCGCAAAACTTGTTGGAATTCTTCCTGCCAAGCAACTTGGAATTGTTGTTGCTGTTGCGATAATTACCTTGAATGCCGTAGCCATTATTCGCGCATAGTGAGGAGAGAGCCATGCGATTCTTACTTTCCGTCATCGATTCAGCTTCACGCACTGCAACATCTGATGAGATAACTGCTATCGATATCTTCAACGAGAAGCTGCAGCAGAATGATCATTGGATTTTTGCCTGCGGTATTGGTGCACCATCAACTGCCAGCCTCATCGATAATCGCGCGGGTGCAGGTGTGGTCCTTAAAGGTTCTTACATCGAAAGCGATGATTTCCAAAGCGGTTTCTGGATTATCAACGCCTCAGATAGCGAGCAAGCAATTGCACTAGCCCTTGAAGGTTCACAGGCGTGCAACCGCAAGGTTGAAGTTCGCCCGTTGCTTGGATAGCGAACCCAGAGAGGCGAGATCGTGGCAGAGAAAGGCTATCGATTCCAGAGGCAGAATTCGATAGGGTTTAGCCGTGATGAGAAAGCTGTTGATCCTCGATGCTCGCGACAATGTGGCGGTTTGCCTAGTAGATCTAGAAGTTGGCGATCTTATTGAGCAAGACAATATTAATATCAAAGTGATTAGCCGCATAGCGCGTGGTCACAAGATTGCCTCTAGAGAAATTGCTAAAGGTGAGGGAATCATCAAATATGGCGAACGTATGGGCCATGCCGTTGCCCCTATCGCAATAGGTGAGCATGTACATGTTCACAATATTCTTGGTGATCGACTTTCGACGGAGAAGCCATGAGTCCTGTAACAACCGGATTTAGCCACGGTAACCGTGGCGTCGGTATTCGTAACCATCAGCTCATTCTTCCGTCGGTAGTCTGCTCGACTCATGTAGCGCGCCGCATCGCTGAAGCAGTTGAGGGCGTTACCTTCGCACACCAGCACGGTTGCGGCATCATCGGTGAAGATGTAGCTGGAATCGATAACTTCTTTATTCAACTAGCCGATCACCCAAATGTGAATTCAGTCCTTGTTATCGCACTCGGCTGCGAGACTATTCAAGGGCAAGAGTTAGCCGCTAAATTACTTCAGAGCAATGAATCAACGCAGTACCGCATTATTCAAGAGAGCGGTGGCGTGGAGGGCACTGTCGCTGCCGGAGTGAAGGCAGCGGGTGAACTCAATGTTGCTTATCCTGCAGCCTCTGCCGAAATTGCGAATCTACGAGTTGGGATTGATCTGGCTCGCCCAGTAAAAGAGTCAATCGCTCTTGAAAAGTTATTGAACGATGCGGGTTATGAAGTTGTTACATCACAATCAGAATCTAGCTCTGCGCAGAGTTTTTCGCGCCTGGCACAAGAGAAGGCTCACATCATTGTCAGCTTTCCAGATGATTCACAGCCGGCATCAGGATTCCCGTTGATTCCAGTAATTAACGTAGCCGGCAGCGGATTTTTACACCAAGCGATCACAGGCGATTTTGATATCCAAGAAAGTAATCTGCTTGCCGAGATTCTTCCCTTGATTGCACAGGTGGCAGCCGGTAGCCACACTGTCGCCGAGCGAAACAAAAGTGGTGAGATTCGCGCACCACGAGTTGTCAGGAGCGTTTGATGAGTAGCGAGCTAAGAGCATTTAAGCGCGATAACGGACAGTGGGGCCTTCGTAACCACGTCTTGATCTTGCCTCTGCATTCAGCCCTTTCAGCAACTGCTCGTGCGATCGCCGATGGTTCCAATGGCGCAGTTGCGATTAGCCACGACTGGTCGGGTGAAATTGATAACGATCTCCCGCGCATCATCTTTACCTTTAGCGGTTATGCCGCTAATCCAAATAACTTTGCAGTCGTCTTTCTTACTGTTGGTTCGGATAATGAAAATGAAATCATCTCTAACGCGCAGACACTTGGGCTCAAGCGCTTTACCAACGTCGCACTTCCAGAGATTGGCTCGATGGAAGGGCTGCGCGTAAAGGCAATTGAAGTCGCCAATCAGTACTGCACCGAAGCCGCTCAAGAGAAACGAGTACCTGCACCTTGGAGCGCTCTCGTTCTAGGTTTAGAGTGCGGCGGTTCCGATGCGCTCTCTGGAATTACTGCCAATCCAGCACTCGGCGTAGCAAGTGATCGCTTAGTTGAATTGGGAGCGACATCGGTACTTGGCGAAACAACTGAAATTTTAGGTGCAGAACATCTCTTAGCCGCTCGCGCAATTGATCCTGATGTCGGCAAGCGAATTGTGGCGATGGTTTCGCGCTACGAAGCATCCATTAATTATGAAGGTATTGATATTCGCGGTGCTCAACCATCGCGTGGAAATATTGAGGGTGGGCTTTCGACTTTGGAAGAGAAGTCACTTGGTGCGGCGAAAAAGGCTGGCAATGCGCCTTTAACCGGCGTCTTGGAATTTGGGGAGCGACCAAAAACTTCCGGACTTTACTTTATGGATACTCCTGGCCATGACATCGAACAACTGGCAGGTTTTGGTGCAGGTCATATCAATATCGTTGTCTTCACATCAGGACGTGGAACGCCGACGGGATCAGCGATTATGCCGACGATTAAGGTTTCAACAAATACCCCGATGTATCAAGCAATTCCAGATTTAATTGATCTGGATGCCGGCACTATCGCAGATGGTATTGAAACTCTGGCGCAAGTTGGTGATCGCATATTTAATGAAATTCTCGCTGTTGCTAATGGGCAAGAGACTAAGGCAGAACTTGGCGGACACCACGAGTTCTCACTCTCTCGCATGTACAAGACCACAGTTGAGAGCACCGAACGATTTATCGCTGCTCAATAGGTTGTTTTCATTATGCGCCACTCAGAATTAGTTTCTATTCATGGCACTGATGTTCAGGTCTCGCGCTTAAGTTTGGGTACCGCACCTCTTGGAGGACTATTCAAGAAGGTAGCTGAGAGCGAAAGTGATGCCGTCATTGACCACGCACTCCAAACTGGAATTAACTACATCGATACCGCTCCACTGTACGGCTACGGTGTGGGTGAAGTACGCGTTGGACGTGGCATCCGTGGTCATAGACCGCAGCCAACTTTATCTACAAAGGTAGGACGTTTGTTTCGACCTGGCAAAAATCAAGAGCAAGATAAATACCCTGACTCTGATCCCACCATTGAAATCTATATCGATAACTCCCCCACTGGAATCAGAAAATCTCTCGAAGAGAGCTTACGCAGACTGGGGCGAGACTCAATTGAAATTGTCTATATCCATGATGCAGAAGAATGGGTTTCGCAAGCTATCAATGTTGTCTATCCCGAACTTCATAAGATGCGTGAAGAAGGACTACTCAAAGCTATCGGTATCGGTATGAATTGGTGCCCGCCTGCAGTCTCAATTATGCAAGACACCGATCTCAATATTGCACTCATTGCTGGACGCTTCACGCTGCTCGATCAGAGCGCACAAGATGTGCTGTATCCGCTAGCTCTCAAGAAACAAGTTTCAATTATTGCCGCCGGTGTCTTTAACTCAGGAGTCTTAGCTAACCCAGTTGCCGGCGCACACTATGACTATGAACCCGCTCCACCAGAGATTATTGAACGAGCCCGTGCAATAGGTGCATTTCTTCAAGATTGTGGAACCACACTTACTGATGCTGCGATGCAATTTCCACTGCGTCATCCTGCAGTGGCATCAGTACTCACAGGGGCTGCATCACTGGCAGAACTCAAGGCAAATATCGCATCCTTTAATGCCGAACTTCCTTCAAATCTCTGGAGCGAAATGGAACGCGCTGGCCTTATTGCGCCAATAAACCTTCGTTAAATCAGTCCCGAGTAACTTCCTGTAAATCCGCAAACACTTTATCAATCTCTTTCTTTACCTCATCGCTCAAGATTGTGTTAACAGGCCCACGCTGGCGAGTAGAAGTAAATATTCCCTGCTTCACAAGTAAGTACTTTTCAACAGCTACGTAAGCATCTATCGTCTTTTGAAACCCTACTAATTGCGTAATTACTCCATGAATCGCTCTAGCTTTTTCTACATCATTTGCCTCAAGGCAATCCCAGAGCTTTACAAGTGCCCATGGAATTTCACCTCCTGGCATAGTGCCTGCTAAACCTACGGGATGCGTTTCCATTAATTCTAGACCGCTCTGTCCTTCGTAAATCTTTGCTCGACCCCCTGCAATTTTCTGAAGCGCAATCGCTCTATCCTTTACCGGCTTTGCTTCTGGTTTGAATTGAACTCGATCAGTTCCATATTGATCAATTAATCTTCCATACAATTCAAGATCAAGTGGTTGACCCATATAGTTACTAGCATCTTGCACTATAAGTGGAATTTTTGTTGCAGCCAATATAGAAGAGTAATAATTGAAGATTTCCTCTGACGTTGCAGGAAAGTTAGATGGTGGAGTAGCCATTAAGGCTGTGGCTCCATCTGCCTCTGCTAATTTCGCTAGCCGTACCGCTATCGCCGTACTCTCACCGCCAACGCTCACAATCAGAGGCACACGTTTATCAATTATCTTTAGAACTAATTGCCATTGAATACGACGTTCATCTGCGCTAAATCGCATCACTTCTGACACCATCGCTAGTACTAGGCCTTTAACGCCGCATTGGATCAGCCAGTTGATCTCGCGTTCAAAAATGCCATTATCAATATTCTCATGCTCATCTAGCGGGGTTGAAATTACAGAATATACGCCGCGATCCATAATTCTCACCTGCCTTCAGTTAACTTAATCGTAAGGAGTAGATCTTATTGTACAAAAATAAAAATACTATGTGTGAAAGGATTCGAATCTCTAACACCCTGATCTGTAGGCCCTAAGATTGTAATTGGATTCGCTTCGGGTGAAAAATTCATGCACGTCATGCTGGATAGATTTATCTATCTGTATAGTAATTTAGATCGATAGAGGCTAAAATTTAGCGATGAAAAACCAGTATGCATTTGTAGTGAGGATCATTCCGGTTTTTCTCCTCGGATTTACAGTGACTGGTTGTTCTGATCTCCAGAAATCAGCCGAACCTAACATTTATGAACTCTCCCGCAATGGAGTATCGTTCAGTTGGAGTAGCCCAATTTCAAGAACTTATGAAGGTTGCTCAGAGTTTTTCTTTCAAGTAACTAATCGCAGTACAAGCAATTTAATTGATGTAACTGTTGATTTATTGCCGTCAGGGCCTTCCTTGCTCCTTTCAGATATCGCTGTTGGTCAAACGAAGGTGAGAGAAATTGATTGTGTGACAAATGTAAGTCCCGAGGGCAGCACGATCGTGGTGTTTTATAATTCAAAGGATAATCTGCAAGGAGAAGTCTTCGAGGAATTTATCTCCACAGAGGAACCTTCGGAGTGAAAGGCACAGAGAGCTTAACTCGCGCGTGAGGGCACTGAAGGGTGCCTTACTTGCTAGATTTGGACGTGCTTTCCAAAAAAGGTAAGCAACGAGCGATTAGCGGTCATCATGTCAAATGTTTACCTAGAACCAAATGGTTCACTAAGTTGGAAATTCAGTTGGGAGTGAAATTGAAATTTAGAAATCTTTTTATTATTACTTCTTTTTCTCTTTCATTGACTTCGTGTGCAGTTGGTGATGGCACTCAGATTAGCTCTGAGGAAGTAATTGAATTCCGACAGGTTCTGAGTGTGTCTAGTGCCGAGTCAGAAATCGAAGCTTACGGCCAGAAATTTAGTGATATTGATTGCCAAAACCCTCCTAACAACTTTGAACCACCAATTGATCTCATTGGATGTAGTAGTGACGAGCAACAAATCTATCTTCTCGGAGTATCTGAATTAGATGGCAACTCAATTGAACAGGCAAAACCCTCTCGTGATGAATTCTCATGGTACGTAACAATCGACTTCGACGATATTGGAACTAAAAAATTTGCAGAATTCACTAGAAGGGTCACAACTCTCCCATCGCCAAATAACCAAATTGCAATAACTTCAGGCAACCTTGTAATCACCGCGCCGGCCATTAATGAAGAGATTAGTGCTGGTTCAGCACTAATAACGGGTAGTTTCACCGCGCAAGAAGCTCGCGAGTTATCCAAGGCAATTAAGAATAGAAGCGCTATTCCTCTATTTCTCAGATGGCGCGAATAGCAAAAAGAAAAGCCCCCGGTGTGAAAGGCACCGAGAGCTTAACTCGTGCGCGCGAAGGGATTCGAACCCCTAACCTTCTGATCCGTAGTCAGATGCTCTATCCGTTGAGCTACGCACGCTTGAACCACATACTACAGGGAAACTAGAGCCCTCCCAAATGTAATAAATCGTCCCAGGCCACAGCCTTATGACGCGGTTTACCCTTTAACTCACCCGCTGCCACTTCTGCTGCATTGATAGATTCCCAGTGGCTTTGGTTTATCACTCGTGCGCCACCGAGTACATCGGCAATGTCACTGTGAGGTTTAGGATCTTTCAAATCTTCCACGAGTAGTTTCATCACATCAGAAGAATCTGATTTGTTGGTTCCAATCACACCGGATGGACCACGTTTTGCCCAACCAACAACGTAGAGGTTTTCACCTACGCGACCATCAGCATTTTTCACTTTGCCTTTCTCAAAATCAATTCCTTCAAGCGGCGAAGCTTCGTATCCAATAGCTGTAATCACTAAGCCGCACTTAATTGAGAACTCTTCATCCGTTCCAGTCTTCGTAAAGACGACTTCTTCAACTTTATCTCTACCGCGAATCTCTTTGGGTGTAGCGAGGAATTGAAACTTCATAGTGCGCTCGTGTCCAGCAGGGATTTGATCAGCAATTAGCGCCATCGCTTCAAGGTTGCTCTTCACATCTTTTTCAACATCTTCACCAGCGCGAATAAGTGCGGCATCAATGTCGCTTTTTTCAATAATGACATTGGTATGTTCAAGCTTTGGTAGCTCGCGCAATTCAGGTGAAGTGAAAGCGGCATGTTCTGCCCCACGACGAGCGCTAACAATCACAGTTCGTACCGCACTTGCCTTAAATGCATCGATTGCGTGATCGGCCGTGTCCGTTGGATCGAGTTCAGAAGGTTCAAGTGCCAACATACGAGCGACATCCATCGCCACATTTCCAGCACCGATAACAATGGCTGTCGAAGTCGAAAGATCGATACTCTCATCTTTAAAATCCGGGTGTGCGTTATACCAAGGAACAAAAGTTGCGGCGGACATCGATCCTGGTAAATCTTCACCAGGGATTCCCAGCTTCTTTCCAATCGATGAGCCGGTTGCAATAACGACGGCGTCATAAGCGTTTT
>Ga0315904_10005929_pt1 | contig 16823 bp, 26 predicted proteins | sample LakEriMetagenome_6_FD_203529 | JGI IMG/M metagenome (GOLD analysis project Ga0315904, IMG submission 203529) | Freshwater fungal communities from buoy surface, Lake Erie, Ohio, United States - Buoy 12 MA120 | ecosystem: Environmental > Aquatic > Freshwater > Lake | place: USA: Lake Erie, Ohio...
AGTCGCCGACAGAAAGGACCAGCGGCGTTTTTGACGTTGCTCATGGTTCTTCTTTCTTGTTCGGCAGGTTCTCCGTGAGATCGAGAATCTCCGACGGCGGGATGTTCTTCTCTCGCACCGCATCAACAAATTTGCGGAAGGCGAGGCTGTATTGGGCGTCTTGCCCGATGAGTTCCTCCATCTGCCTGGATGGCGGACGGGTTGAATATTTGAGCAGATCTTCGAGATCCGTCTCCAAGGCGGCGGCCAATTTCTCGACCAGTGCTTCGGATGGCTGGCGGTTTCCCATCTCCACATCGCGGATGTGAGGGGCGGATGCTCCCACCTTGTCGCCAAGTTCACGCAACGACAGACCCGCCTCGTGGCGAAGCACTGCCAGACGTTCTCCCAGCGAAATCTGAAGCATGTAAGCAGTCTTGCTAACGTGGCGGGGGGGCGTCAATCCGATTTGTCGCAAAAATTCTGATTTTTTTGCCGGGGCGGACGGGGTTTCACACTCCTAATTCGGCATGTGTGAAAATTTCACACCACCCCGCGCCAGCAGACGCGGAACCTCCGACTGTTAAACATCAATCAGTTACAATGGAATCGGAGTCCATGTGTGAAAAAATCCGGTCTCGTTGTGAACGTTCACACAGAGGCGAAGCGACGGCGGTCATTTGACACCCCGCCGCATTCGCCAAGATGCAAACCACAACCAAATCGACCAATCCCCTGGCCATCCGCCGGGGCCGAATCCCCCGACCTCAGAAGGTCGTCATTTACGGACCCGAAGGCGTCGGCAAATCGACGCTGGCCGGTCAAGCGCCGGAACCCGTCTTCCTCGATACGGAGGGCGGCACCCACCACCTCGACGTTGCCCGCTTCGATGCGGTGGCGACTTGGGAGGAAATCACCGCAGCCGTCACCCAGCTCGCCAAGACGGATCATCCGTTCAAGACGCTGGTGATCGACACCGCGGACTGGTTAGAAAAAAGGCTGGCCGAACACCTGTGCCGGAAGACCAACAAGGAATCCATCGAGGATTTTGGTTATGGCAAAGGCTGGGTGATCCTCTCCGAAGAATTCGCCCGGTTCCTCACCTCCCTCGATGCGCTGACCGATCGCGGTATGCACGTCGTGTTCCTCGCCCACTCGACGGTGAAGAAGTTCGAGGCTCCGGACCAGGCGGGCAGCTACGACCGTTTCGAGCTGAAGCTGAGCAAGCAGAACGCGCCATTGCTCAAGGAATGGGCCGATCTGGTTCTGTTTGGCAACTTCGTCACCAAGGTCGCGGAAAAGGACAACGGCAAAATGCGTGGGGTTGGTGGCAAAGAGCGGGTGCTCTTCGCCAACCACAGCGCGGCATACGACGCGAAGAATCGTCACGGCCTACCAGACAAACTTCCGTTCACCATCGAGGCTCTGGCCCCGGTGTTCGGTGCGGCGGCGACGGTGTCGGGGGGCACTGTCGTCGCCAAACCGGAAGCGGTCGCCCAAGCGGCCTCACCCGCCCCGGCCCCGGTCGAGTCTCTCACCGACCGGATCTTCGCCGCGTTCCAGCACAAGGCGGACATGGCCAACGTAGTCGATTTCTTGGTCGCCCGCGGCCAACTTGGCTACACTCAGGAAGGGCCGCTCGAATCCATCGACAACCTCGATCCGGACTACGCGGCCCGGATGCTGACGGAACCTGACCGGTTCGTCGCCACCGTCAACGAGTGGGCCGCCGCCAACCGGAAGGAGGAAACGCCGTGAGCGCTCTTCGTCCATCCAACCTGCCGAAGCTGGCGGTGTGTCCGTGCTACGAAAGCAATCCCGTGGCCGGTCCGGCAGCTGAGCGCGGAACATTGTTAGACACGGCGTTCCGTGCTGAACTACTCGGTCTTGAAGAACGCTTCGTGATCGCCGCCAAGCTGACGGCTGACGAGATCGCCGCCGTTTCCTGGTCGGTCTCGATGGTCCGGGCGATGTCGGGCCGCGAGCGGGTGCTTGCCCGCGAGGATGACTGCCGGGTGAAGATCCTCAATCTTACCGGCACGGCAGACGCCATCGTGCCGACCAAGCTCACCCACTTCGATCTGAAGACCGGGGCGCGGCGGAACTACCGCGAGCAAATGGCGGCATACGCGCTCGGATTGATGGGCGCTCACTTTGCCGGCGAGTGGACTGCGCATCTCTTGTTCTGCGACCAGCGTGAGATCGAGACGCACAAGTTCACCTACGAGGAAGCGCACGCTATCGTCGATCAGGTCGTCAAATCGTTCAACGATCCGGCGAAGAAGCCAAGCCCGTGCGAATACTGCGGCTGGTGCGCCAAGGCGGATACCTGTCCGGCGCGGTTGGCGATGGTTGGCGAGACCCTGACCGTCACGGACCCCGGCTTCGATTTCGATGCCGTGCTCGCCGATCCGGAAAAACTCGGACGTTTTCTATCAGCCTGCGCGGTGGTCGAGGATTTCCGCGACCGGGCGAAGCAGATCGCCACCGAACGACTCAAGACCGGTGGGGAAGTCGCCGGTTGGAAGCTCGTCACGCGCAAGGGCAGCGAGTTCGTCGATTGCGAAACCGTCGGCCACCACATCTCCGCGATGGGTTTCGGCCCGGTGCTCGCGGCCTACGGCAATCTATCAGCCTCGAAGTTCCGCGACCTGTGGAGCCAGCGGATGACGAGTGAGAAGCCATTCCCCGAGGAGTCGGTGAAGCACGCCGCGCCATCGACCTACCTTAAGCAATCCAAAACCAAGCCGAAGCTATGAGATCTAACGCAGCTCAACGGCCGATTCTCAGGAAGACGACGGCGCGAGCCTATTACCTGCGAATCGCGGTGGAGTGGATGACGGGCAGGAAGCGGTTTCCATCCGCAGTCCTCGCCGATGCCGAAAAGGCCGCCCGTGGCGTCCTGGCCCGTCATGCCTGCCAGCCGAAAGCACACGTCACCCCCCCGCTCTCCGGGCGGAGCGATGAGACATCCACCAATTCATAAACATGCCATTCACCAATCTCAAACCAACCAAACAGAACTAACATCATGCCATCATACACCGCATCCACCCCGACCGAACGTCCCGATTTCGTTGATCCGGGCGACTATCAGGTCGAAGTCATCGACGCCATCGAGACGGTTTCCAAAACCGGCCATGAGATGATCGAACTCAAGCTCAAGACGCTGCTTGGAAGTTACCTCTACGACTTCCTCGTCTTTATCCCGAACGCGTTCTGGAAAATCGACAGCTTCCGCGCCGCCACCGGCGAGGAGGTTTCACCGGAGCAGGAAGTCGAAATCATCGCGGACGACCTGATCGGCCGCACCGGCAAAGCCCGCCTCACCGTCGAGGAATACAACGGCAAGAAGCGCAACAAAGTCGTCGCGTGGCTGACCTCCAAGCCCGGCGCGTCCGCAGCACCGAAGTCCACCTCGAAACCCGCACCCCGCAATTCCAATGAACCGTTCTAACTCCAAGCCCAGGAACCTTGGCCGACGGCTGGCAAAGATCGCCCGCAAGACTGAACTCAACGAGGCGGACCGGAAGGCGTTGGTCCAAGCATCCCGCCTCCTTGTGGACATCCACGGCCTGCTTCTTGTCCACGTTCGCCGCTTTGCGCGAGCTGCCGCCGATCCCCTCGGTGTGGAGTTTCGGCATGCATGCGGCCGGCATCCTAATGGCCCGGCTGACGCGCTCACGCTTCTCGGCCGTGAGGCATTCCGGATCGACGCCTGCATCGGGCTCGACTGCTCGGAAAAACCACCGGTCTTGGAATTGGCCAAGTTCATTGTCTCTGAAAGGAGGTTCGTATGAGCGAAGCTCCCAAAATGGGCCTGCGGGCCTATCAGATGAAAGCCCGGCAGGACATCCACAAGGGTTTTGAGAATTTCGACCGACAGCTCGGAGTGCTCCCGACCGGTGGTGGCAAGACCATCCTCTTCAGCCGACTGGCTCAGGACTATCAACCGTCGCGCACGCTGATCCTCGCCCACCGCGAGGAACTCATCACCCAGGCTGTGGACAAGCTCCGCAGTTCCACTGGCCTTGAAGCCCAAGTGGAAATGGGTGAAGAGCGGGCGTCGCTCGATGCTCCGGTGGTCGTTGCCTCGGTTCAGACGCTCATGCGTGAAAAGCGCCGTGAGCGGTGGCCGCGGGATCACTTCGGACTGGTGGTCGTTGATGAAGCACACCATGCGCTCGCCGACAGCTATCTCAACACGCTGGGTCATTTCGACGATCACGCGAAGGTGTTAGGTGTCACCGCGACGCCTGACCGCGGAGACAAGAAGAACCTCGGAAAATACTTCGAGAACATCGCTTGCGAGGTAACCTTGTTGGATCTGGTCAACCAGGGATGGCTGTCACCAATCCGGGTGAAAACGGTTCCGCTCGAAATGAGCCTTCGCGGCGTTCGGACCACGGCGGGTGATTTCAGCGCCGATGACCTCGGCCATGCGCTCGAACCGTATCTCGAAAAAATCGCCGACGTCTTGGTCGAGCACCGGCACCGCAAGACACTCGTTTTCCTGCCATTGATCGCGGTGTCGAAACGCTTCGCGCAATTGTGTCGCGACCGTGGTTTGCTGGCTGAGCATGTCGATGGCCAGACGACCGAGCGGCAGGCGGCGCTTGAGCGGTTCAAGTGCGACGAGACGCGCATTCTCACCAACGCAATGCTGCTCACCGAAGGATACGACGAACCGTCCATCGACTGTGTCGTGTGCCTGCGGCCAACCAAAATCCGTGCGCTGTATTCGCAGATCATCGGTCGCGGCACGCGCATCTGGCCGGGCAAGGATCACCTGCTCGTGCTCGATTTCCTCTGGCAGGCGGAAGAGCTCAGCCTGATGCGTCCGGCAAACTTAATCGCCGAAGACGATGTGGATGCGAAGGCCCTCACCGACAAGCTTGGTGCTGAGGGCGACCTCGAAGAGGCACGCGAGGAGGTGAACGCGGATCGTACCCGTTCGCTCACCGAGCGGCTCAATGAGAACCGGTCCCGTCGCGGCAGTGTGCTTGATCCACTGGAGCTTGCCGTCTCCCTCAACGAAGCCGCCTTGGCCGACTATGTCCCGACCATGCAATGGCAGGCGGACGCGCCCACGGCGAAGCAGATCGATGTGCTGGCCAAGTTCGGACTGGATACCGGGGGCATCCAGACCAAGGGGCACGCGTCGCTGATCCTCGACCGCCTCATCACTCGTCGCAAGCTAGGTCTGGCGACGCCGAAACAAGTCCGCGTGATGCGCCGCTATGGCCACCAGCGCCCAGAACTCGCCACCTTTGAGGAAGCCAAGGCGTTCCTCGACACCCAATTTGCGCATCGCTGATCCCCATGGCACGATACCGATCACCTGGGCTAACCATGGCCTTGCCGCGTCGCACGCTGGAATATCTCCAGCGCGGCGCGAGCGAGGGCATGCGCAATGCCGAACTCTTTGATGCGACCTGCCAGTTCCGCGACGCCGGCCACCCGCTGGAGGAAACGGAAGGTCAACTTCTCGCCCGCGCACTGGCCGACGGGCTTACCGAAGCCGAGGCGCGGACGACCATTCGCTCGGTCTATGCCCGCACATCACGGGAACCGCTCGGCACGGGCATGGCACCGACACCGAAAATGTCGTCGCCTATTCCGCCCCGACGTCCGTCACCGGCTCCGGTTCACCGCGAGCGATCCACGATGGCGCTGCCGGTTACCATCGACGATGGATTTGTTAGGCTGATCGACTCGTGCTTCCAGCCGGATGAATTCGTCGCTATCTCCCCGGCGGCGGAAAACGAGGAGGGCGAGATCGTTCCTCGCCGTGGTGTGACGCTCACGGCATCCGAGTGGAAATCCAAGGTGGCGAGCAAGGGCGGTATCGACCGTGTTTTTGGCACCAAGCTCGGTTTGTTCCTTCGCATCAATCCGATGGCGAAGGGCGGGGCGAAGAACGACGATGTAACAGCGTTCCGCCATGTGCTGGTCGAGTTTGACCGCGACGAAACCGGCAAGCCGATCCCCAAGGAAGAGCAATACCATGCGGTGATCGCCAGTGGCATGCCGGTCGCGGCCTTGATCGACTCAGGCAACAAGAGCCTGCACGCGTGGATACGAGTCGATGCACCGGACTCCAAGGAATACGCCCGCCGCGTCGAAATCATCTGGGGCTGGTTTTCCGGCATCAATCTGGACAAGCAGAACCGGAACCCGTCGCGTCTGTCGCGTTGTCCAGACGGCTGGCGCACAGTTGATGGTGATGTCCGTCGCCAGTCATTGCTCGCGCTGGAATTCGGCGCGGAGTCGTGGACGGCGTGGGAGGCTGCACACTCAAATTCAGATCTGCCGCCGATCCTCCCTGGTCATGCGTTCATGGGCCAACCGGAACCGGAGCCGCCGCAGCTCGTCGATGGCATTCTCCATCAGGGGGCGAAGATGGTGTTAGGTGGCCCGTCCAAGGCACGCAAGAGCTGGTCGTTGATCGACCTGATGCTCTCGGTGTCCACCGGCACGCCGTGGTGGGGATTTCCAACACGTCCCGGTCGTGCTCTCTATCTGAACTTCGAGCTTCCACCGTTCGCGCTCCAATACCGGATCACCAAGATCGCGGCGGCGAAGGAGATCGAGGACTTCACTGGCTTCGACATCTGGAATCTCCGCGGCCATGCCACCGACTTCTCTGCACTCATTCCCAAGATTCTCGGCCGAATCCGCGATACCGGGTATTCCCTGATTCTGATCGACCCGATCTACAAGGGCCTCGGCGCACGGAATGAAAACGACGCCGGCGACATCGCCAGCCTGCTCAATGAAGTCGAGCAACTCGCGGCGAAGTCCGGAGCAGCAGCCGTCTTCGGCGCGCACTTCTCCAAGGGCAACCAGGCGGGCAAGGAGTCCATCGACCGGATCGGCGGGTCAGGTGTGTTCGCCCGCGACCCCGACGTGATCCTGACCATGACGCCTCATCAGGAAGACGACGCCCATGTCATCGACCTCACGCTGCGCGCCCTGCCTCCCGTCAAGCCGTTCGTCGTCCGCTGGTGCGAGTCTATCTTCATCACCGACCGGAACGCAGACCCTGCCCAGCTCAAGGCTCCCCAGGGCAATCCCAAGAGCGAGAAGGCGAAGGCAACCTACAAGATGGGCAGCGCGGCCGACCGCTACGCCAGCGCAGTTGAAACCATGCCGCCGCTCGCCAATGGCAAGGTCCCCCAGGAATCCGCCGTCCTAGCCTATGTCTCCGACCGGATCGCTGAGATCGACGGTGACTGCACGCTCAAGGAAGCCCAGCGGGTTTTCCACTGCCTCGCCAACATGCGGAAGGGGTCGCCCTTCGTTTTCGACAAAGCAACCCGCCTGTGGAGGGGGAGTCGCCATGGAATTTGAACCTGTCATTTCAACAGGGTTTGAACCCCGGATTCAAATTGGTTTGAACCTGTTTGAATCCGTCGCGTCTAACAGAACCGCGCGGCTTATAAGCAACAAGCTGATTAGCATGCTGATTGGCATGATGATGGTTTACCTAAAGGTAAACAGAGCGCGAATCGGTAAACCGAGATTCGCGCGCTCTGGTTCTCCCTTTCAGGGACCAGCGCCATCAGTTTCAGATCGGCTGAAAGGAGGTTCAAAATGAACTCCGACGACTACGCCAAAAAGCAGGCGAAGAAGGATGCCCAATACGAACGGGACTACGAGGCCTGGGTGAAGTCCATGACACTCGAAGAACGTCGGGAAGCCGAGAAACTCGGTCTGCTCAAACCCTGCCTGCAACGCCACGGCAATGGTTCGCCGGACCACGACATGGCCGAATCATCGAGAGCCAGCCACACGCCGGACATCGCGGCCTTGGTCGATCACGAGGAAGATCCGAACCAGGAGGTGATCGCGGCAGGCATGGCCGAGGCGAACCGGATTCTACGGCACCTTGTTGCCGACCTCATCGACGCGGAAAACATGCGACTCACTATCGAGTGTTTAGCGGCCTCACTTGGCCTCAGCGCCTACAATGGCGAGAGCATGACCTCCATAGCCAAACGATGCGGAGTGACCCGCGCCGCCGTCAGCAAGCGCTGCGTTGACATCACCAAACGGCTGAAGGTTCTGCCGTCGAGGGCAATGCGCAGCGAGAAGGCACGCAAGATCTACCAGAAAGCTCAAATCAAACAGCACCTCAAAAACAATCCATGAACACCCTTGCCATCAACGACCCGAAATTCGCAATCACCCCCACGGGCATTCAATTCAACGAAGAACTCAGCTTCGAGGAGTGGGACGATCTCGGGCAAAAGCTCGCGCCCATTGGCAAATCCATCGGATTCATTATCGGTGACTGGATCAACTATGGTGAAAAGCGATGGGGTGACAAATACGAAGAAGCGATCAAGCGGACTGGCATGGCCTATCAGACGCTTGCGAACTATGCCTATGTCGCTCGCAAGATCCAATTTTCATGCCGGCATGAAAAACTCGGCTTCGAACACCACTACGTTGTGGCCAAGCTCAAGACCGACGAGGAAAAGCAGCATTGGCTCGAAATGGCGGTGAAGCACAATCTCGGCAAGCGTCGCCTTCAGAAATCGATCAACTTCGGCCGCCTGGCCACCGAACAGGAAGTCGCGGGTGATCCACACGATAAGCGCCACACGACCTATCTCTCACTCCTGAACAAGATCCGTCGTTGGTGGCAGGAGCAGACTGAGACAGCCCCAGTCGATGAGTGGGACGAAGAACGTCGGCAGGCGCTCAAAGAGGACTTCGAATTCGTGAAGGACATCTACGAGGCGCTCTAACCAATCGCAGGGAGGGACGGTCCCAGGCGAGTCTCATACCCTCGCCCCTGCGGGTTCAACTCCCGCCCCTGCAACCACTCACCCCATCATGACCACACCAATCCAGCGACTCACGCGCCTCCTCAATGAAGGGGCGCGGTTCATGATTGAACTGCCAGGGCAAACGTCCATCGACCTCACACCGGACGTGATTGCCGCGATGGCACAAGCTCAAACCTGCAACGCGCAGTGCGCCAAGATAACGATCACGATTGAAGCGAATCGAAGGGGCGAAGAGTAATGCAGATGACGTTCGACATATTCGAGACGAAGTCACCGGGCATGTGCATTGGCGAAGAGAACTGGAAGCCCATCACTTCCGCCCCTGGATACGAGGTTTCGACGTTTGGCAGATTCAGGCACCAAATCAGAGGCTCGCTCAAAGGGACCAAAGCTCACAACGGCTACATCCACATCGGGTTGATGATCGACGGCTATCAGAAGTGGATGCTGGCACACAGGGTCGTGGCCATGGAGTTTCTGGAAAATCCGAAGGACCATCCCGTGGTCAATCACATTGACGGCAACAGGGAAAACAATCGTGTCGATAACCTTGAGTGGGCAAGCAGATCCCACAACGCCCGCGACATGTGGGCACGGAAGAAGGGGCATGCCTGAGTATTGCCTGAATCAGTTAGGGAGTCTTCTAGCCGTCCAGACTGCTGGCGGGGATGTCCCGACCCTCGTTGAATTTACGTGCAAAATCATTTTTTTCATTTCCCACATAACGGAGGGGTCGGCGGTGGTGCCAGGCACGCGGGAAACCTAGTAAAATCAATGGTTTCCGCCGTTTTCAGCTTCGGGTGAAACGCCCAAAAATGTGGGAAATCGGGGTGTCTATTTCCCACCTGCTTCCCATCGCCGCAGACTGGCAACTTCCCATCGTCGGGTTGACTTGACGGGCCGAATCAAATGGCAGGCTCCAAGCTCGAATCCCGGTTTCTCTTCCTCTGGCGCGTGGCGCAAGGCCCGCCTCTGGAGCGGGAAGTCCGGTTCCACTCCACCCGGAAATGGCGGGCGGATTTCGGGCACCTGGAAAGCCGCACGCTGATCGAAATCGAGGGCGGAATCTTCATCCCTGGCGGCGGTCGGCACAGCCGTGGACCAGGTTACGCCAAGGACGCCGAGAAGTATCTCGAAGCGGTGTTGGCGGGCTGGACCGTCATCCGGCTGACTGAAAAGCAGCTCGATCTCGACTTCATCGAGCGCATCGTCGCGTGGATCAATACTCCTCGGGCAGTAAAATGCACGTCGATTGGCGCCCAGCTTCCGTGATGATGTAGATGCGCCGGCCGCCGCCGAGCTTATAGTGGCTGAGGATGCGGTCGCCGTGGATCAGCGCATCCTCGTTCGCTTGCTTGTCGCATTCGTCCAGATCGCCCCAATCGCCGCAGTGGTGGCGGTGCATGTAGGATGCCAGGTCGATGCCCAGCGCCATCGCTCCGGGAGTGGCGACTGTCCTCCCGAGCGGGAAGCGTGGTTCCATGATTCGGTATGCCATGGCGGTTCAGTCGTTGGTGGTTCCCCATTCCGGATGGCACTTGCCGGTGGCGATCAGGCCAGAGGCGAGCATGTCTTCGACCAGGGCCTTCGGCGGCCACGGGCGGTGCGGTTTCCCGGTCTGCATCTTGGATGCGCGGGCGGTGGCCCGGCAGTAGGATGGCAGGTCGGCTTCCGGGTTGAAACTGTCCTGACGGAGCTTGGTCATCAGGTCAGTCGGATCGGTGGCGGAGAATGTCGCGCCGTCGATGGTGTGGTATTCGGTGTTCATGGTGGTCATTGTCATTGGTGGAAATCAGGCGGCCAGTTTTTTGGCGCGGGCGGTGTAGAATTTCGTCAGTCCTCTGGCGTCGATGGCTTGGAAGAACCACTTCATGCGGGGCATTCCGACTCCGTTGTCTTCCGGGCGGTTGCGGACGGTGGCGGCGGATTCGGCGGCATCGAACATGCGGGCCATCAGTCGCACCCAGTTGGTGATCTTCGCGGGATCGGTGGTGCCTGAATGGTGACGGACTTCGAGTGTCTGGTGGCGGAAGTAGGAATGGATGTTCAGCTTCCGGTAGCGGCAGGGGTAGAGTGCCTTCATTTCCTCCATGCTGCGGCAGGCGTCGATCTTGCGGAACATCTCTGAGCATTGGCCCCGGTGATTGCCGGCGTCGATGATGCTGTGGTCGAGGTTCGTGCGGCAGTAGGTGTTGTTATTGCCCCGGCGTGACTGCGGCTGGAACGTATCCAGAACATCCTCGAATTTCAGCCAGAGTTTGAAGAGGTTCTTCGCCGCCTTGAGCGACATCGTGCGGGCGTCGAAATGGACGTGAAGTCCGCAGCGCTTGTCCACTTGGGCACCGGCGGCTTCGAGTGCGGCGGCGGCGATCCTGACTTCCTCGATGCCGGCCTCGCCTTCGAGAACTGGTGAGACGAGTTCCAAACCGCAGGAGCCGTCGGTGACGATCTTCCAATGCGGTGTCGTATCGTGGGTGTAGTAGGAGGATTCGACCCGGATGCCTGCTGCTCTCAGGCTCATGACGGCCTGCTCTTTGGTGATGGTGGAGAGGAATTCGATCTCGACTCCGAAGCGGCGGGACATGGTTGGCGTTGTCATGGGTAATATCTGCCATGGTGCCACCTCACGTCCATGGCTAAGTGGAGTTAGAGGAAAAAAGACATAATTGGCACACGTCGTGGCACCCATGAAACGTGCCAATCAAAACAGATTCGGAGCGCTCCGAATGACATGGAATTGGCACGCGTTGTGACGCCCAGGATATGTGCCAATCGGGCATCTATCGGAGAGGTGATAACTCCGAAAGAAAGACGAAAAATGACATGGACTCAAGTTGTCAGACTGGCAGATGAAGGACGATGAAAGCAAACACACCGAACCTAACGACGAAGCCGCCGATGCTGGCGAAGAACTGGGACAAGACCATGCGGCCGGACGGCTGGTGGATGTCAGAGAAACTCGACGGAGTCCGCGCCATTTGGGACGGCGAACATTTCCGCTCCCGTGGCGGCAACATCTTCCACGCCCCGGCATGGTTCAAAGCGGGACTGCCCGCGCTGCCGCTGGACGGCGAGCTGTTCGTCGGTCGCGGGAAGTTCAACGACGCGGTGAGCATCGTTCGGTCCATGACCGCCGACTGGTCACCGGTTAAATATTTGGTCTTTGATGTTCAAGCCGACGGCCCGACCGAAGACCGGCAACGCACGTTGCTAGCCCTGCAGCTCCCCGGCCATGTCTCGATAGTCGAGCAGGTGCTCTGTCAGTCCGACAACGCCTTGCTTGATTTCGAGCGTTCCATCCTCAACGGCAAAGGCGAGGGTGTCATGCTCCGCGCCCCGCGTTCACCTTACGAATTCAAGCGGTCCGGTCACCTTCGCAAGCTCAAGCGATTCATCGACGACGAGGCCACCGTGATCGGCCACCAGGACGGTGAAGGCAAACACGAAGGACGACTTGGGGCGCTTGTCTGCCAACTCAGAGACGGCACCACGTTCCGCGCCGGGTCCGGGTTCACCGACGCCGAAAGGGAAACCCCGCCGGCCATCGGTGCCATCGTGACTGTCCGCTACTTCGAACTGACTCCTGATGGAGTCCCGCGATTCCCAACATTCCTTGCCGTCCGCAACTACGAATAGATCCCATGAAATCCGAATCCGAAATCCTTATTCGGAGCGTGTGAAATGACGCGTGATTGGCACGCATTATGACGCTCATGCACCATGCCAAAATATTATCTAACTGGCATTTGGAACAGGATGAAAAAAGACGAAAAAAGACATGGACTCAAGTTGTCAGACTGGCAGATGAGAGACGATGAAAGGGACTACCAACACAGCCAATGACACCCCATACGTCACCGGAATGTTGGTCCTGATCCGCCCCGATTGGGATGGAGACGACACGCTCCATGTGATTGCCGAATGGAACGGCGACCGCGGATTCATCCGGCCTGTCGAATGGCCGAACGGCGGGATCATCCCGACCGAACTCGTTACCGCTGAAATGATCCAACCCGCAACCATCAACCCCTGAAACCACCATGTACACCGCCAGTGAAATAGACGCCATGACCATCGAGGAAATCGAACAAGTCGCCGAACTGCTCACCGATGAAGCCCGCGAGGAATGGGCTGCCGCCGGATATTCCGGCGAGTCCTACTGCAATCTCGGAATGAACGACGCCGAGAAATCCATCAACTCCCACTGAACTGACCAACCCCAACCACACACCACCATGGACATCGAATACATCAAGCAACACCGCCGCCTGACCCTCGAATTCGGGTGCGGCGAAACCTACCGCTCCAACAATCCGACACTCTACGGTCACTCGACCTACGGACGCAACTCGGTTCTCGCCGGTCGCCCGCGTCGGGTCTTTCTCGAAAGCTGGGACGATCTGGACACCGCCCGCGCCGAACTCAAAGCCGCCAAGATCCGCTATGCCGACCTTTGCGACACGCACGGCTCCACCCACATCCCGGTGGATGTCATCACCGCAGGCCTCCCCGACGAGGACATTTAACCCCCAACCCCTGAGATCCAATGAAATCCGAATCCGACATCCTCGATAAAATCCGCAAGCTCCTGCGACTGGCCGACCGCTCCCGCGGTTCCACCGAGAACGAAGCAAAGGTTGCGCTGGCCAAGGCACAGGAATTGATGACCCGCCACAACATCGACTCGGCGCTGCTCCGCATGGAACGCGGCGAATCCGGCGACGCGGGCTTCACCGTCAACAAGGGCAAGGTCGATCTGCCGAAGACTCTCAACCCCGCGGACATTATGATCCTGTCGCTGCTCCAGTCGCACTTCAACGTGAAGACGATCCTGATGCCCGATGGTCGCGGAACGCCCGTGGACATCATCGGTGCCGCCGCCGACATCGACTTCGCCATCTATGCCTTCAACTTCCTGCGGCAGACATTCTTCCGCTGTTGGAACGAGTTCAAGCGGACCCACGCCAACCCGGACAAGGCATCCTACTACCGGGGCTTGCGCGACGGCCTGAACGCCGAACTCAAAGCGGCGAAACAACGGGCCGAACAATCCTACGCCAGCGACCAGCGCCAAACATACGGACTGGTCGTCGTGGACCAGCAGGCGGTCATCACCCGATACGTCGAGGACAATTACGGCAAGCTCCGCAATCGCAACACCCGTTCACGCCGCCTGCATTCCGGCAGCTATGTCGCCGGGGAAACAAAAGGCCGGACCATCCAAATCAACCGCCCGCTTCCATCATGAGAACCATCCAACAGAAAGACGAAAAAAGACATGGACGTGCCCAATCAGACGGGCAGATGAGGGATGCTATGACAACAGCATCACAGACTAACAACTACCTGACCAAGGCGATGCAACAAGGCATTCGCGGATTCGAGAAGAACGGCTTCACCGCTCGGCGCATCATGCCGGTCGATCCGATGGCCGGCATCCACGCCCGCGAATTCCGAGCCGACTTCGCCAAGCAAACTCCCACCGGACTGCTGGCGTTCAGCGTCCGGATCGACACCGACGGCAACGTCACCAACACCAAACCATAACCTAACACCACCATGAACAAACTGTATTACATCGTCTGCGACGACAAGGAAACCAACGTATTCGAAGGCCGCTACCAGGGCCGCACCCGAGGCGAGGCATTGAAGTTCCTCAAGCAGTCCATCGGGCGAAAGACGCTCAACGGACTGGTCTTCACCATCACCGAAATCCCGGTGCCACTGATCCGCGAGATCGTCGCGGAAATCCTCGCCGGGGGTGATGGCAATGTCACGCCAGCCGCGAACGTCGTGCCACTCACCCGTCCAGAACCCGAGGCCAGCCCGGGACGTTACGACGCGTTCGCCGACGCGGCTGAGCCCGAACCAACGCCAGCGGAGACCACGCCACCCAAGGCCAAGGCATCCAAGGCCAAGGCATCCAAGGCAAAAGCATCCAAGCCCGCCAAGAAGGCCGGCAATCCCGGCCACGGTGACGAACAGTGGTCGCAGGTCCGGGCTCATTGGGAGGAATGCCGCAGCGTGAAGCAGACCGCCGAGCACTTCGGCCTTTCGCCCAACACGATCAAGACCCGCAGTCGGAGGGAGGGCTGGGGCAAATGAGCGCACCCGACTGGACACCTGCCGTCGGAGGTGGCGCGACCGTCTGCCACTACTCCGACCGCACCGCCTGCACGGTGATCCGCATCAGCCCCAGTGGTAAGACCCTCTGGATGCAGGAGGACACCGCCGTTCTCGACGACTGGAAACCCGAGTTCGTCGCCGGTGGGTTTGGCGGTCATTGCACCAACAACACCGAGCAGACCTACCAATACTCGCTCAATCCCGAAGGGGCGACACACCGCGCCAGCCGCCGCAAGGATGGTTGGTTCCGCACCACCAACGGCGAGCCGGTCATTCCCGGCCGCCGCCAATTCCACGACTACAACTTCTGATGAAGGTCGCAGTCGAAAAATACCGCAAACCCGATGGCTACGCCACGCGCTACTGGTCGGTGATCGTTGATGGCGAACTACTCGCCGTCACCCTCTACCGCAAGGGCGCGGTGGCCGTCGCCAGGGCCATCACCAATTCCAACCAAGATCCCCATGTCACAACTCTTCAAGATTCTGCCGAACCCTACACCGTGCCCCGCAAGCTCTCCGCTGGCGTGGCGACCTACCGGACCCGATGACCTCTGCGGCCCCGCCGCCACCGTCGCACGCCGACTCGTCGCCAAGGCGCGCAAGCTCCACGATGATCCTGCCGTTCCGGTGAAGATTCTACTCTACGGCCCGCCGGGTGTCGGCAAGACCAGCATCGCCGACATGGTAGCCGATGCCTTATCCGGCACGCGCTTCGCCATCGAGGAATACAACGGCAAGCTCGTCACCGTCGAAACCGTGAAACAGTGGATGGGCACGCTCGGTGTCTGTTCGCTGTTCGGTGTCTATTCGGTGAAGATCATCAACGAAATGGATCGCTGCACGCGGGATGCACAGGACTTGCTTCTGAGTTATCTCGACCGTCTTCCACCAGGGCGGGCGGTGGTCGGCACGAGCAATCTGCAGCTCGACCTGCTCACCGAGCGGTTTCAGACGCGCTTCCAGTCGATCAAGCTCGCCGCTCCGTCCACTGAGGAAATCGCCACGATGCTCCGCCGACATTGGCCGGTCGATGAACAGACGTCATTGCGGATCGCGGTGGGCAGCGGCGGATGCGTCCGGGCCGCACTCGCCGATCTGGAATCCTGGCTGGACGCGGAGGGGCTATCGTGAAGGCGCGAATCCATCAGATCACCTTCGACCGTAGCGGTCGTCTCGCCCGTGCCGTCTTCCGATACCGCTCGCCGGACATGCGGCGGGAAACACCGGTCACCGTCGAATGGCGCGACGTGGCTGGCAGCCGCGAATGGTTTGCCCTCGGATGGTGCCCGCCGGATGCGTGGAAGGAAATCCTCCCGCTGCTCGCGCAAGTCACCCATGCCGTTGACACCATCCAAAGCGACGATGACGGATGATTCTCCCAAAGCTCGCACACTCGCCAATGGCATCGAAGTCTGGTGCAGCTTCGACAAGCTCGTGCCGGTCGGTGAATTGAAACCCAATCCGCGCAACCCGAACACCCACCCGCAGCGGCAGATCGAACTGCTCGCCAAAAACATCCGCTACTTCGGATGGCGGCAAACAATCACCGTTTCCAATCTCACCGGCCTGATCGTTTCCGGTCACGGCCGCTTGATGGCTGCCAAGCACCTCGGCGCGGAAGTCGTGCCGGTGGACTATCAGGACTTCGCCAGCGAGAACGATGAACTCGCCGTGCTGGTGGCAGACAATCGTTTGGCCGAACTTTCCACGGTCGATCTCAACGAACTCGAAAAAATCGCCAGCGAGTGGAAAGCCATCGACTTCGATACGATCCTCGCGGGCTTCGAACCCGCCGACATCGAGGGACTGCTCAATCCGGGTGGCAATGACGATGACGAGGATGACGACGACCGCCACGACAAGGAACTCGACAAGAGCGACGTCACCGTCGCGGTCGGACTCTATCGGTTCCGCATCA
>Ga0315904_10005931_pt1 | contig 16823 bp, 10 predicted proteins | sample LakEriMetagenome_6_FD_203529 | JGI IMG/M metagenome (GOLD analysis project Ga0315904, IMG submission 203529) | Freshwater fungal communities from buoy surface, Lake Erie, Ohio, United States - Buoy 12 MA120 | ecosystem: Environmental > Aquatic > Freshwater > Lake | place: USA: Lake Erie, Ohio...
AGGCCGCACTCGCGGCCGTTGCCGAAGCCGATCAGCGTCAGCAGGCTTTCGACGTGGTGATGCTGGACTGGCAGATGCCGGACATGGACGGAATGGAAGTCGGTCTGCGTCTTCGCCAGATGCCACTGGAGCACCCGCCCAAGCGCATGCTGGTGACGGGCTATGGCGCCGAGGAGGTGTCCAAGCATGCGAAGGAGGCTGATTTCGCTGCTGTGCTGCTCAAGCCCGTCAACCCGTCCATGCTGCTGGATCACCTGATGCGGGTGATCCACCCCGCGTCGGGCGGGACGCGGCCCACCCGGGGCTCGGCAAGCGGTGATGTCCTCGGGCTCGCGTCTTCAGGCCCGGCCGGGAGCGGGGGTCTGCCCGACATGGAGGGCCTGCGCGGCGCGCGCATCCTGGCCGTGGACGACAACGAGGTCAATCTGCAGATCGCCCGTGAACTGCTGGAGGACATTGGCATCCAGGTAGATCTGGCGGAGAACGGCCACGAAGCCCTGCAAAAGGTGCGCTCCACCGCCTACGACCTGGTGCTGATGGACATGCAGATGCCCGTCATGGACGGGTTGGAGGCCACGCGAGCGATTCGGGCCATGCCCGGCCGTGCCAGCCTGCCCATCGTGGCCATGACCGCCAACGCCATGGCCCAGGACCGTGACCAGTGCCTGGCCGCGGGCATGAACGACTTCCTGGCCAAGCCCATCGACCCGGTCCGCCTGTTGGCCCTGGTGCAGGCCTGTCTGAAGCCCGCAGGCAAGGGCAAACCGGCTGCCGTGGCCTTGTCGGCCTCCCTATCTGTCGGTGCCACGTCGGACGTTGGGGTGGCCAGTTCGGCATCCGCGGCGGTGTCTGGATCCGCTTTGGGGCCCGACTCCTCGGCTGCATGGGTGTCCTCACCTGCAGAAGCCGGTTCCATCAGCTTGTCCGCTGCGCCTGCGGACCCCATGCTGCCGGTAGCCGAGTGGGCCGACATCCCGGGCCTGGACGTCGCGGCCGGCCTGCGCCGGGTGCTTGGCAACTCGGAGCTGTACCGACGCCTGCTGGCACGCTTCCTGTTCGATCACGCCGAGGCACCGGCCCGCATTGCTGCCGCGCTGCGTGAAGACAACCCGGCACTTGCAGGGCAGATCGTCCACTCGCTCAAGGGCGTGGCGGCCAATATCTCGGCCATGGACGTGGAGCGGACCGCCGCCCAGCTCGACGCCGAACTGCGCGCCGGCGCGGAGCAGCCCGACGCCGCGCTGCAGGGGCTGTCCGATGCGGTGTCCACCCTGCAGCAGGCCCTCCGGGGCCGCCTTGGCCCGTCGCCGGCAGGACCGACCGCCGGCCCTCTCGATGTGGCGGCCTTCCAGGCGCTGGCTGCACGCCTGGCCGACCTGTTGCAAGACGGTGACCCTGCTGCGGTGGAGTTGGCCGCCGCGCAGGAGGCCCTGATGGGCCGCGCCCTGGGCGCCACGGCAGAATCCTTCAAGGACAGCCTGCGGCGCTTCGACTTCGATGACGCACTGGCCCTGCTGGACGATGCCCTTCATCGCCACGGCATCAACGGGCTCTCAGCACCATGACCACGTCACCGTTCTTCGTCTTCCATGAGAAGCCCACCATCCTGGTGGTGGACGACACGCCTGACAACCTCACGCTCATGACGGCCCTGTTGAAAGACGACTACCGCGTCAAGGTGGCCCACAACGGCGAGCGGGCCCTGCGGCTTGTCCAGGGTGGCGACCCGCCGGCCTTGATCTTGCTCGACATCATGATGCCGGGCATGGACGGCTACGAGGTCTGCCGCCGCCTGAAGGCAGACCCTGTCACCGAGTCCATTCCCATCATCTTCCTCACAGCACGCTCCGAGGCGGAGGATGAGACCCGCGGCTTGTCCATGGGGGCGGTGGACTACATCGTCAAGCCCATCAGCCCACCGGTGGTGATGGCGCGCATACGCACCCAGCTGATGCTGAAGTCGGCCAGCGACTTTCTGCGCGGCAAGTCGGATCTGCTGGAGTCGGAGGTGGCCCGGCGTACGGCCGAGATCCAGGACCTGCAGGACGCGATGGTGCTGTCCATGGCCTCACTCGCCGAGACGCGTGACAACGAGACCGGCAACCACCTGCGCCGCACACAGCACTACGTCAAGCGCTTGGCGCAGCAGTTGCGGCTGAACCCGCGCTACGCCAGCGAACTGGATGACCGGCGCATCGACCTGCTGTTCAAGTCAGCGCCGCTGCATGACATCGGCAAGGTGGGCATCCCGGACAGCATCCTGCTCAAGCCCTCGCGCCTGGACGCCCAGGAGTTCGCGATCATGAAGACCCACACCACGCTCGGGCGCGACGCCATCGTGCATGCCGAGCAGGCCCTGGGCCACGAGGTGCCCTTCCTGCGCTTTGCCAAGGAGATCGCGCTGTCCCATCAAGAAAAGTGGGACGGCAGCGGCTACCCGGAAGGGCTGGTCGGCGACGCCATCCCGCTGTCGGCACGCCTCATGGCGCTGGCTGATGTGTATGACGCGCTGATCAGCAAGCGGGTCTACAAGCCCGCGTTCACGCATGAAGACTCGGTGCGCATGATCCTGGAGGGCAACGGCACGCACTTCGACCCCGATGTGGTACAGGCCTTTTGTGCCGTGCAGGAAGACTTCCGCCTCATCGCCGCCCGGTTCTCAGACGAGGATGAGCCTGCGCCCGCTGCTTGAGTTTCATGCTCTGGCCTCAGCCAAGGGCTCAGCCGAGTTTTTGACGTTTGCGCCCGCCGTTGTACGGGTTGCCCGGCAGCGCAGGCTGGTTCTCGGCGCCCACCTCGTCGCCCGTGTCGAAGTACAGCACCATCTGGTGGTGATCTCCGGGGTGGACGGTGGTCACGCCTCGGCGCACCTGCAACGCCCGGCCCGGGTCTGCGCGAAAGCTCGCCTCCACCTGGTAGCGGCCGGGCGGCAGGGCTGCAAACAGCCACGGCCCGGTCATGGTGTGCTCCAGCACCGGATCGTCACCACGCAGGGGGGTGACGCGGACCGCCACGTCCGCCAGGTGGGCCCCACTCTTCAGGGCGGCCGTGGTGAGCCAGAAGCTGTAGTCCTGGCGCTTGGCGTGCAGATCCTGCAACTCGGAGTGGCTCACGCCGCCCGAGGCGTAGGCCACGCCAGCCGGCGACACGCCACGCTCCACGGCCATCACCGATGGAAACCAGACCGCCACGGTCAGCGCCACCACGGCGTGGGCAGGATTGAGCAGGTGCATGGGGGCGTGTCTGAAAGGCATGATTCGGGGTTCAATCGCGTTCAAGGGAAAACGTCATTGCAACCGCCGACAGCCCGTAGGGCTTTGCGTGCGCTCAATTCCCCGGGCGTGCCCTTCTTCAACAGGAGTCTTCAAAGAATGGATCTTCAGCTTCAGGGCCGCACGGCCCTCGTGACGGGGGCCAGCGTGGGCATCGGCCGCGGGATTGCACAGGCCCTGGCCGCTGAAGGGGTGCGCCTTGCATTGACGGCGCGCCGCCTGGACAAGTTGCGTGAGGTGGCCGCCGAGATCGTGGCTGCCGGGGGTGCCGAGCCGGTGATCTTCGAGCAGGACATGCTGGCCGAAGACGCAGCGCCGCGCATTGCGCGACGTGCGCTGGAAGGCCTGGGCAGCGTGGACATCCTGGTCAACAACGCCGGTGGCTCACGCAGCTTCAAGGACCTGCATGTCAGCGAAGAGGCCTGGAACGAGGCCATCACGCTCAACTTTCACCGCCCGCGCCAGTTGGGTGATGCCCTGATCGACCAGATGATCGAGCGCCGCTGGGGCCGCATCATCAACATCACCGGCAAGAGCGAGCCCGACCACGTCAACGGCGCGTTTTGCGCCAAGGCCGGCATGCACAGCTGGGCCAAGGGCCTGTCGCGCATGGTGGGCCCGCACGGCGTGACAGTGAACTGCATCCCGCCCGGGCGCATCCACTCCGAGCAGATCTTCCGCAACTACACGCCCGAGTACCGGCAGTGGCAGTGCGAGAACGAGATCCCCATGGGCCGCTATGGCGAGCCCGAAGACCTGGCGAATCTGGTGTGCTTCCTCGCCAGCCCCAAGGCCAGCTACATCACGGGTGCGGTGATTCCGGTGGACGGCGGGCTGCGCCGTTACCAGTTCTGATCGCTGAGGCCCGCTGCGGCGGGCTGCACCTCCCCCCATCGCTTTGCACACACCACATCACTACCAGGAGACTTCCATGACCCTTCAACGCCGAACCTTGATCAGCGCCGCCGCCCTGGGCGTACCTCTGCTCTCCCGTGCCCAGGCGGCTTGGCCGCGCCAGTCCATCCGCTTTGTGGTGCCCTTTGCTCCCGGAGGTACCTCGGAGATCGTCGCACGCACGGTGGCGCAAGAACTCAGCAAGCAGCTGGGCCAGACCGTGTTCGTGGACAACAAGGGCGGAGGCGCCGGCATCCCGGCCATGACCGATGTGTCCAAGGCGGCGCCCGACGGCCACACCATCATCATGGGACACGTGGGCTCGCTGGCGGTCAACCCCTACATCTTCACCAATCAGCCTTTTGATGTGAACAAGGACTTCGTTCCGGTCACATTGCTGGCGAAGGTGCCCAACCTGTTTTGCATCCACCCGGATGTGCCGGCCAAGGACTTCAAGGAATTCGTGGCCTATGCCAAGAAGAATCCGGGCAAGCTGGACTACGGCTCCGCAGGCAATGCCAGCGCCGGTCACTTGGCCATGGAGTACCTGAAGCTGGTCACGGGCATGTTCCTCACCCACATCCCCTACCGCGGTACCGGGCCGCAGCTGACCGATTTGCTGGCCGGGCGCACCCAGGCCACTTCGGCCGGGCTGCCGGCGCTGCTGCCGCACATCAAGAGCGGCAAGCTGCGCGCCATTGCCGTGGGAACGGCCCAGCGCATTGCCGCGCTGCCCGAGGTGCCCACCGTGGCCGAGATGGGGTTCAAGGACTTCGAGACCTCGCAGTGGTACGGCATCCTGGCGCCGGCGGGCACGCCGCGTGACATCGTCAAGCGCCTGCAGGAGGAGTCGCTCAAGGCGCTGCGGTCCAACTCGGTGACGGCGCGGTTTGCCAATGACGGCGCGGTGGGCGGCGGCGGGCCTCCGGAGGAGTTTGCGGCGTTCATCGCCAACCAGCAGAAGATCTGGAGCGACATCGTCAAGCGGGCCAGCATCAAGCCGGACTGACCGTAGTCTGCGCTTCGCCCCTCCCTGTGCGAGGCTTCCCCGTTCCCCCTTTTGGGTGCCCCCATGCGGGGTGCCTGGGGAGCGTGTGCACCGCAGAGGCGCGTGATAAGGTCATTCGGTCATGCGAACCCTGATCATTGACGACCATCAGCTCTTCAGCGCAGGCCTGCAAATGCTGCTGGGCGCGACCGAAGGCGTGGGCAAGGTGGACTGCGCGGCCAGCGGCGCCGAGGCCTTGCAGCGCGCCGCAGTCGTGCCATACGAGTTGGTGCTGCTGGACTGGCACCTGGGCCGCGAACCCTCCGGCGTCGCGCTCATCACGCAGTTGCGGGACGTGTTGCCTCAAGCCCACGTGGTCATCGTCTCGGGGGAAGTGCATCCCGATCTGGTGCGCACGGCCATCGAGGCCGGCGCGGTGGGCTTTGTGCCCAAGGAGTCGGCGCCCGACGCCATGATCCGCGCGCTGCGCACCGTGGCCCACGGCGGCATCTGCCTGCCCCCGGGCGCGCTGGCAGCGGATGCGGGGCGTTTTCCGAGCCCCGCAGTCCCTGCCGCGCCCGGCGCTTTGCCTGCACCTGCCGTCAAGGGCGCACCGTCATCAGGGGCAGGTCTGCGCGGTGGCGCGGGGGCCGAGTTGACCGAGATCGGCGCGGCCTTTCCACAGCTCACGGTGCGCCATGTGGAGGTGTTGGGGCGCATCGTGCGCGGTCTTTCCAACAAGGAGATCGCGCGCGAGCTCGGCATTGCCGACGGCACGGTCAAGCAGCACGCCAACGCCATCTTCCGCGAGCTGGGCCTGCAGAACCGCACCGAGGCGGTGTACCTGCTGGCGCGCATGGGCGTGCGGTTTCGCTGATCAGCACCAACCGCCCTGTGCGGGCTTGTAGAAGCGCACCACCAGGCCGCCGTCACCCGCGCCCGGCGTCAGGCTGACCCGGGTCCAGCCGTCGCCTGGAGGCGCGAACCGGGTCTTCATCGTGACCCTGGTGCCGCCTGGCGTGACGAAGGTTTCATCTGACAGGTCTGCCGGATGGCCGTTGGCGAAGGGGAAGGGCGCGTAGAGCGCGGAGCTGTGCACCGAGGTCAGTCGGATGGCCTGCAGGCTGGCGGACGCCTGTGCCGCCGGCTCCAGGGTCACTTCGCACACCAGGGCGTGGTGTTCGTCGCCAGAGAGGAACACCGTGTGCTGGATCTGCTCGCGCAGCAGGAAGTCCAGCAGCCGGTGCAGTGAGGCGGGGTAGCCGTCCCAGGCGTCGCTGCGCGGCGCTGCGCTCGGGTCCGCCACCACCTCGGCCCGCCGGGGCAGCAGCAGCGAAGGCGTGGCCACCACTTTCGGTACGTCGCGGTGCTGCGCCAGCCAAGCCTCCAGCCGTTCGAACTGGCTGGGGTTTCCGTCGCCAGTCCAGGTGCTCAGGATGTGCGCCGAGCCTGCATTGGTGCCCAAGCCGCGGGCTTCTCGCCCTGTGCGGGTGTCGGCCAGATAGATGGGCAGGCCTGCGAAGACAAAGTCCTTGTCGGCCAGGTCCCGCTTGGGTTGCTTGCGCAGCTGAGGGCGCAGGCGTTCGTACTTCCAGTAGCCCCAGCGCCCGTCACGCAGCGCGTCCTCCCGCGTGCGCCACAGCGCCAGGCGGGCGTCCGCGTTCTGGGGTCGGGGCTCCCAGTTGTCGACCAACTCATGGTCGTCGAGCAGCATCACGGTGGGCACGCGGGCCAGCACACTGCGCAGTCCGTGCGCGCGCTGGGCCGTCTCGTGCGGCCCTTCGTAGCGCTCGTCGCGCCGCGTGGCGTCCACCAGGCCGGCGGTGGCGTCGGCGTAGACCTGGTCACCAAGAAACAGCGCCAGGTCGAGACCGCCCTCGTCGGCCACGCGTGCCATGCCCTGCAGGCTGGCCTGCGCGGGCCCACGGTCCAGCGGGCCGTGGGGGTACTGGCAACTCGCCACGGCCAGGTGCACGCGCGGTGGCTCTCCTTGGGCGGCCTCCCGCGCTGCACCCGCCGGCGGCTCCGACACGGGGTGCCGCCCATGCCCCCTCGTTGGCCCGTGTCCTCGGACGTGATGCACCACGCGCTGCAGCGCGTCGCGAGGCACCAGGCAGGCTTCAATGTCTTCTGCTGGGGTGGAGCGCAGCCAACGCCGGATGCACAGGCGTGTGGCCTTCAGGCGCTTTCTGCTTGGACCCTTCAGAGCTCCGGCGGGCGTCAGCCCCACCACGGGTGCTCTCCCGTTGAGGCCCGGCCACGGCACATCCATGGGCAGATCCTGCTGCTCGCCCGCGCCGTAGACCATCAGGGCCAACCAGCCGTCTGGCTCTGCAGAGCGCGGGGCTGCGCCAGCGGCGCAACGGTCGGGCTGCAGCAGGCGGTCTGCCTTCACGAACTGCCATTCACGGCTGTGGGCAGGCCGCCGCGAGATGCCAAAGCGCCCGCGGGCCAGGCGCCAGCCATCGGGCGTGCGCCGGGCGGGCACCAGGACGAGGCGGGCCAGCCCGGCGTCCAGCGGCGGCATGGCGGCCACGCGCACCTGCACGCTTTTGTGGACGTCCAGCACGTCCAGCCGCGGGCCCAGCCAGGGGGCGCGGACGGCAAGTGCGTGCGTACGTCCGCGGACTGGGGGCGAGAAGGCCCGTGGTGCTGCCGGTGCGTCCGTGGTCTGGGCCGCCCGCTTTGCCTTGGCAGGCTCGGGCAGCTCCTCTGAGGCCGTGCGCGCGGACGGATCGAAGGCGCCCGACCCTTCTCGCAGGAAGCGCTCGACCTCGGCAAACACCTCGGCAGAACGTGTGCCGATCAGCAGGTCCTGGTGGCCCATGCCATCGAAAGTGCGGGCGACGAAGGGCAGGCCTGCATCACCCAGGTGCAGACCCAGCAGGCGCTGTGTGAAGACGTCTGCCAGGCCGTTGTCGCGGCCGTGCAGAGCCAGGGTCTCGATGCCCGCCCAGCGCTCGCGCAGGCGCTGCGGCGTCACGTAGTCCCCCGCGCCCGTGTGGTCGGTGGCCTGGTCGGCTTGGGTGAAGTGGATGGTCTGCGACACCGTGTCCAGGTGGATGGGCCCGAAGAGATCGTCGATGGCTTCCAGCGTGGCCGGCCGCAGGCCGGTGGCCTCGAAGTCGCGCCCGTACAGCACGTCCATGCGGTGGCGCGTGGCTGTCCACGGCGTGCGCTTCCAGGGACAGCGCGGGTTCTCCACGCGCCAGTCGGCGTCGGGGTAGGGCAGGCTGGCCAGCAGGCGGTCCAGCAACTGCTCGGCGGCCCCCGGCTGCGCCGAGGGACGGAACTGAAAGCCGTCGCGCAGCAGCCAGCGCCGGGCGTACTGCATGAACCAGCCGCGCAGCACGTTGCCGTCCGTGTAGCGCAGCACCGGGCCCTTCTGGCTGAGCACCAGGCGGCGCACGGTGGGGTGGTTGGCCGTGGCGCCCGGTGCGTTCGTGGTCCTCGGGCCGTTGAAGGCGGCCAGCACGGCCTGCTGCGCCACGTCCAGCGGCGGTGAGCGGTCCAGGCGACGGGCCCGCTCCCGGGCCCCCGGTGACCTGCCGCACGTGCAGCAGCACGGCGGGGATGTCCACCAGTGCCACTTCTTCCAGCGTCCAGGGCGCGGTGGCGGTGGGCAGCCCACTGCTGGTGCGCAGGTCCACCACCCACACGTCACGCCCCTGGCGGTGGAACCACTCGGCAGCGCTGGGGCGCAGGCTCTCGTGGGTGAAGGTGTTGCCGCTGACGCTGTAGCCGTGGATCATCACCAGGGCGGGCTGGGGGTGCGGCACGCTGCCGTGGCTCGCGCCGCGGGCTCCCTTGGCCGGTGGGTAGCGCGTCAGCCGGACCCGGGCCTCGGGGCGGCCCGGGCTCGCGGGGGCCACCGTCCACTCGGTGATCTGCGCTGGGGGCAGGCCGCGGATGGCCTGGGGCAGGCGTACGGGCTCTCGCGTGAGGGGTGTGTCGGGCTTGCGGAAGGTCCAGAGGTGAATGGACGCCAGCAGGCGCAGCAGCGTCATGCCCAGCGCGGCCAGATCTGCCAGGGCCTGCACCTGGTCCTGCTGATCGACGATGCGCAGCAGCGGCGTCTGGCGGCTGGCCAGGAAGCGCGGGTCCAGCACCAGGGTGCCGCCGGCCTTGGCGCCTGCAGTGGACAGCCCGGGCATGCGCGTGACCTGCAGCTCGGTGAGCTGGCGCCAGGGGTTGCCCGCGGCCGCGTAGGTCAGGCGCTTGTGGCCTTGCAGCACGTCGCCCGTGCGGATGGGCGCGAGTGCCTGCCCCTCGGCATCGCGCAAGCTGCAGTGCAGCACCCGGCCCACCTCCAGCCGGTAGTCGAAGCGCCGCACCTCGCCGGCGCGGCTGGCGCTGCGCAGCGCGCCGAGAAGCAGCTCCCGCAGTCCGGGCTGGGGCTTGAACTCGGGCGCCTCCAGGCCCAGCGCGCGGCGCAGCTTGCGCAGGCCGAACTGCTCTTCCGCCATGCGTTGATAGAGGTCGCGTCCGCCGCGGTGGCGGGCCCAGGCCCACAGGCCGCGCACCACGCGCAGCAGCGCAAAGGAATCCTCGCGGTGCAGGAAGCGCAGCGTGCCGGACAGCTGAGCCTCCAGCACGGCGTGGCGGTGGCGCCACTCGTCGGTCTGCCCGGCCAGACCCCGCGCCTCCCAGGTCTGCGCGTCGTACAGGCGCAGTCGGCTGTGCGGTGAGCCTTCGTCCACCGTCAGGCAGCGGTTCAGTGGCGCGGTGAGGGTGTCCAGGCGCTCGGGCTGGTAGGCCAGCGTCCACTCCACCACCCAGGGCCGTGCGCCGCCGGGGCGGTCCTGCAGGTCCAGCCACACCGGCCCGGTCAGGCGCTCGATCACGGCCACGCGCGTCGGCAGGGTGGGCGCAGGTCCTGGCAGTGGTGGGCGCAGCTTGCCCATAGGCCGTGGCTGGGGGCCTGGGCTCGGCACCTCGGTGGCCTGGCGCTGCGGACGCTCCCACCCCCACTGCTCACACAAGGCCTCGGACGCCCGCAGTGCCAGCGCCGCGATCGTCAGCGACGGATTGGCGCCCAGGGACTCGGGCACGATGGAGCCGTCCAGCACCACCAGCCCGGTATGCAGGCCCTGGCCCTGCGGGTCAAGCCCGTCAAACACGCGGCCCAGGGCGTTTACCACTCCGTGCAGCGCACTTTGGCCGATCGGGCAGCCGCCGAGCGGGTGCACGGTCAGCACCGGCCCGCGCGGTTGGTCGGCCAGGCTGCTGAGGGCCTCCGGCAGCAGGCGCCACATCGGGTTGGGCACCCAGTGCGGGCCGTCAGGAGGGGTCTTGCCTTGCGTGTCGGCTTCTTCTTCCTGCACGCTGCGCAGGTGGTCCACGCGGCGCTGCACCACCGCGCTGGCGGCATCCAGCGTGCGCGAGTCCCGGGCCTGCGGCCAATGGATGCGCAGGGTGCCCAAGGCAGCGGGGCCAGAGCGCGGCAGGGTCAGCACCCCGTTGGCGTCGTCGTGGCCGATCAGCCCCACCAGCAGGGTGCGGCCCATGGCCTCGTTGTCCACGGCTGCGGGGTCGGTGGCTGGGTCTGCGGTGGCCCCGTGAGCTTGCAGGTCCGCCTGGGGTAGCTGGTGCACGGCATGGCCGGTGGTGACGATCTCCTCGAACAGCCTGCGCAGGGCGCCGGGCACCGAGAACTCCTGCAGCCAGAACGGCCTGCTGCCTTGTTGAGGCAGCGCGCCGAAGGCGATGCCGGCAGTGATGGTGGGCCCCACGCGGCGGGCGTCCAAGGCCGTGGTTTCGTCGGCGCTGCCCTGTGTGGGCTGCGGCAGGCGGTGCACGGCCCCGATGTTGTCGCCGTTGCAGGAGAAGCGCTCGCCCAGGCGCTGCGAGAACGCCAGCTCGGCACTGCGCGAGCGCAGCAGCAGTTCGGTGCTGCCTAAGGTGCCCGCGGCCACGATCACATGGCGTGCGTAGAGCTTCAGCGGGCCGGCCTCGCGGGCCTGCAGGTCGGGCCGGGTGTGCTCCACCTCCACCACCCAGCGGGCTGGCTCAGTCACGGCTACGGGCGCGGCACTCGCTGCGGCCGCCTGCGGGCGGGCGGCTGCGGTGCCTGGGGTCTGGCATGGCTGCACCCGGCTGACGCTGGCGCCGGTGAACAGTTGCGCTCCAGCGTCCACCGCCTGGCGCAGCAGGTTGACGTCCAGGGAGTCCTTGGCGCCCACATTGCAGCCGGTCATGCAGTCGCCGCACAGGGTGCAGGCCGCCAGGTCCACGCCGGCGGCGTTGGGCCCGGGCCGCATGGCCACCGTGATCGGTAACGGCTGGGTGGACTGATGCCGGCCCGCCAGGCCCTGCAAGGCCTGGGCCTTGGCCAGGGGTTGCGCGGCGTGTGTCGGGTGCAGGGCGATGGTGTTCAGCCTGGGCCCGCTGGGCCCGGCGTGTTCTGCGCCCAGTGCCACCCGCGCCCGCCGGTACCAGCCCCCTTGCTGCAGTGCCTGCACCTGGGCCTGAAAGTCGGACCGCCGCAGCTCATCGGCTGCCGGCTCGAGCAGCACGCCGGCGTTGATGAGCGATCCGCCGCCCACGCCGTTGGCCAGCAGCGCGACCACGTCTTCCCCCAGGCGCAGATCGAACAGGCCTTCGGCCTGGCCGCCCACCTCGCCCGAAGCCTGCTGTCCGATGCGCAGGTGGCCGGGCAGGTCGGCCAGGCGCGAGGGGAACTCGCCCGGTCGCCACTCCTGGCCGCGCTCCAGGATGCACACGCGCAGCGGCCTGCGCCGGCCGTCGCCCTCCTGCAAGGTGCAGCCGGCGAAGGTGGCCGCGGCCATGCTCCCGCCGTAGCCTGTGCCGATGACGATGACGTCCCAGGGTTCGTCCGCCGCGAGCGCGTCTGCGCGGGCCTCCAGCGGGCCCTTCGGTCCGGGTTGACCCTGAGTGGGGCCGGGGCAGGACCACAGCGCATGGAGGCCGCGGCTCAGGGGTGGGGCGTCGCCCGGCGTGGTGCTCGCCTGGCCCGCGCCCATCGTCACCTCGGGGCGGGGGGCTCCAGCACGCCCCGCAGGGTGTCCAGGGTGACCGGCTTGTGCAGCAACGGGACACCTGCGCCCTGGGCTTGCCGCAGGCGGTCGGGTGCGGTCTCGCCCGTGATCAAGGCCGCGCGCAGCCCAGGCTGCAGCGCACGCACGGCCTGCAGCACCTGCAGGCCATCGTCACCGGCCTGCAGTCGCAGGTCGGTCAGCAGCACGTCCAGCGGGTGCTGGCGGGCGATGTCGCAGGCCTGCGATGTGCCTGCTGCCACACGGACATGACAGCCCACCTCGCTGAGCAGCATTTCCATGCTCTGCCGTACCTGGGCGTCGTCGTCCACCACCAGCACACGCAGGCCCTTCAATCCGCTGCCCACGCCAGCGGAAGGCCTGGTGGTGTCTGCTGCCGGGGTGCTGCCGTTGTGTTCCAGCGCCAAGGGCATGCGCAGCGTCACCGTGGTGCCCTGGCCAGCAGCCGACTGAAGGTTCACCTGGATGTCCAGCAGCGCCGCCAGGCGCTGCACGATGGACAGCCCCAGGCCCAGACCCTTGGTTCGGTCCCGCTCCACGTTGTCCACCTGGTAGAACTCACGGAAGACCTTGGCCTGTTCTGCATCGTCGATGCCGATGCCGGTGTCAGACACGGCCAGACAGGCTTTTCCCTCCTCGCGCCAAGCGCGCACCGTGACCTCGCCGTTGGGGCGGTTGTACTTGATGGCGTTGTCGGTGAGGTTGCTGACGACGCGCAGCAGCAGGGCGGGGTCGGTCCACACCGGCAGCGAGCCCTGCAGCGTCAGCTGGCAGCTCAGGCCCTTGCTGGCCGCACCCGGCTCCATGAGCTGGTAATGCTCGGCCACCAGGCGCTCCAGCTGCTGGAGGCTGCGTGCCGGGGTAATGGTGCCGGCATCCAGCCGCGAGATGTCCAGCAGCGCGTCCAACTGCGCGGCCAGAGTTTGATTGACAGTGCCCAACAGGCGGGTGATATCGCGTGAGCGGTCGTCCAGGTCGCGCATGCTCAGCGCCGCCACCAGCACGTTCATGCTGTGGATGGGTTGGCGCAAGTCGTGGCTGGCCGCTGCCAGGAACTGGGTCTTGGTGCGGTGAGCCTCGCTCTCGTTCTCTAGCGCACGCTGCAACTGGGCGTTGAGCCGGCTTTCCGCAAAGCGTATGCGGCAGGAGTCCTCAAACACCCGGTACTGCTGCTTGGCCACGCTCACCAGAAACGCCAGGAAGATGAGGATCAGCACCCCGAGCCCGGCGGCGGTGGCTGCCGATTCGTTGGGGTGCGCGCTCAGCACCCAGGCCAGGGCCAGCGGCACCAGCATCGGCGCACCAAAGGCCAGGAAGACGTTGCGATAGCCCGCCGTGGTGCCGACCGACCCCGTGGCCAGCGCTATCAGGATGATGGACAGCGCCGCGCGCTCGACCTCCGACATGAACGCGAAGCCGAACAGCGGCAGCGACATCAGCCCCCCGTTGATGCCCAGCACCAGGGCCACCCTGACCGTGGCCGAGCTGCCTGGCCCTTGCCGTATGAAGGCCTCGGTCTTGAGTGCACGCCAGGCGGTCACCAGCAGCGCCAGCAACAGCCAGCCGCCTGCCCACCACGCGGTGGCGGGTTGCATCCAGATGAAGGCGACCAGCAGCGCAGAAACCACCTGCCCGGCCTGCGCGCGCTTGCTCTGGCTCAGAAACAGGTCAATGAACTGGGTGTGGATGTACGCCTGCACCACATCTTCGTCGTCGGTGGCGCGAACTGCCGAGGCTGCTGGGCCCATGGTGGTGTGCTCCCTGCCGTGTCCTGCTGCTGGTGGCAGGTTCACACGTGTGACGGACGCTAGCAGCCTGATCGGCTGGCGGCATCAAGGCTTTCCCTGATTCCCCTGGGCTTGGCCCGTCCTCAACGCTGCAGCAGGCGCACCAGGGTCCAGATGGCCGCTGCGCTCAGCGCCGCAAACAGGCCCAGGCTCCAGAACTCGTAGGGCAGTCCCAGCAGGTCCACGGCAGCGTCGGCGCACGAGGCGCGCGGCGCAAAGACCTCCGGCGCCAGGGCGTCGAGCTGCAGTCCGCTGACGATGCGGTCGGCCAGGGTCAGGTTGCACGAGGAGGAGGACTTGGCCACGAAGTGCTGCCACAGCGCCGCTGCCGCGCCGGCTGTGGCCAGCAGTTCGGTGGCCAGCAGCGCGCCTGCCTGCACCAGCCGCTGCCGCAGCAGGGCGCCCACCAAGGCCACCAAGGCGATGGCCGCGAACACCGCGCGCTGCAGCACGCACCAGGGGCAGGGCTGCATGTCGAAGACGTGCTGCGACACCAGGGCCGCGCCTATGGCGGCGAGGCTCGCAACGGCGATCAGCAGCAACACCGCCGTCGGGCGGCTTAACAGGCGGTTCATGGGGACGTGCAGCAGGGGCAGGGGCAGGGCGGGGTGCGCCAGCTCGCCTTCACGCCACCTCGGCGATGAGCTCGATCTCCACACAGGCGCCCATGGGCAGCTGCGCCACGCCGAAGGCGCTGCGCGCATGTGCGCCCACCTCCTGGCCAAACACCTGCTGCATCAGCTCGGAGCAGCCATTGGTCACCAGATGCTGTTCAGTGAAGGTGGCGGTGCTGTTGACCAGGCTCATCACCTTGACGATGCGCTGGATGCGCGCCAGATCCCCCACCGCGGCCTGCAGCGTGCCCAGCAGATCGATGGCCACGGCGCGGGCGGCTTGCTGCCCTTCGGCGGTGGTCATGGTCAGGCCCAGCTGGCCCACCCAGGCCTTGCCGTCCTGCTTGGCGATGTGACCGGACAGGAAGACGAGGTTGCCCGTGCGGGCGAAGGGCACGTAGGCTGCTGCCGGGGTGGCCACGGCGGGCAGGGTGATGCCGAGATCGGCAAGGCGTTGGGCGATGGTCATGGGGAGTGTGCGGTGTTCAAACTGGGATGAGGGAATCCTACACTTGGCTGCACCGGCCCGGCTGCCGTGGGGTGCGGTGGTCCGGGGGCAGGGCCACTGCCCGGCGCGGCGGGCGTTGCACGGGCCAGGGAGGGGTGGCATGCACACGGGCGGGCAGGCGCCCCGGTTCGGGCGTTCAGGGCATCAGGGTGGTGTGGGCCTGGCGCTGGCCTGGCTGGCGGGTGCGGCCTGGCAGCTTCAGCAGGGGCAGGTGCTGCCGTCTACCCACGCCTGGGCGCTGCTGCTCGGGGCCAGCGTGGTCACCTTGCTGGGCGCCTGGAGCCGCGGGTTGGGTCGCTTCACCGATCCGCGTCGACTTGCCGACGGACTGCACGTGAGGGAATCCGGGGCGTGGGCTTCGGTGCTGCTTTTGGCTGGCTTGTTCTGCCTGGGCTGGGCCAGTACCGACCTGCGGGCCGCGGCCCGCTTGCAGCAAGCGCTGGAGCCTGCGCTCGAGGGGCAGGACCTGGTGCTCACCGGCGCCGTGGCCTCGCTGCCGCGCACCAGTGCGGTGGGCGTCCGATTCGTCTTCGAGGTGGAGAGCGCCCAGCGGGCCACGCCCGAGGGGCAGCCGGTGAACGTGCCGCCGCGTATCTCGCTGGGATGGTTTCAGGGCTGGGACGTCGACTCCGCGTTGAGCCGCCCGTCCGTGCCCGTGGTCGCCGGCGACCGCTGGCGCCTGCCCGTGCGCCTGAAGCGTCCGCATGGCGCCGTCAATCCGCACGGTTTTGACCTGGAGCGCTGGCTGTTCGAGCAGGACCTGCGCGCCACGGGGCACGTGCGCCCGGGTGCACAGCGTTTGGAGGTGGCAGTGGCTCACCCGCTGGAGCGGCTGCGCCAGCATTGGCGAGACGCGATCCTTCTGCGCGTGGCCGACCCGGCCGCCGCCGGCGTGTTGGCGGCGCTGGCGGTGGGCGACCAGGCCGCCATCGACGGCGAGGGCTGGGAGCTGTTCCGCACCACGGGGGTGGCGCACCTGATGAGCATCAGCGGCCTGCATGTGACCATGTGGGCCTGGCTGGCCGCGGCAGCGGTGGGCTGGGCCTGGCGGCGCAGCCCCCGGCTCATGCTGTGGTGGCCGGCCCAGAGTGCCGCGCTGCTGGGCGGCCTGGTGTTAGCCACGGGCTATGCCGCCGTGGCGGGGTGGGGGGTGCCGGCGCAGCGCACGGTGATGATGCTGGCCGTGGTGGTGGGGCTGCGGCTGGCGGGGCGCCACTGGCCCGGGCCGCTGGTGCTGCTGGCCTCGGCTGTGGTGGTGACGCTGGCCGACCCCTGGGCCTTGGGCCAGCCGGGGTTTTGGCTCTCGTTCTTTGCCGTGGGCTTGCTGATGGTGTCCGACCCCGTGTCCCAGCGGCCCGCTCGCGGCTTGGCCGCGGGGGAGGCGAGCGCGGCGGCGTTCGCTGCGGCAGTGCCCCCGGGAGGCTGGGCATCGGCCTCTGCTGACAGCGTTGGCCCCTCGGCCGCGGCGCCGGCTGGTGCGCTGGCCTCCGTGGGGTGGGCACGTGCCGCCCTGATGCAGGCGTGGCATGGGCAGCTGGCTCCCCTGCTGCGAACCCAGGCCATCGCCACCGCCGGCCTCGCGCCGCTGACGCTCGTGTTCTTCCAGCAGGTCTCGGTGGTGGGCTTCCTGGCCAACCTCGTGGCCATCCCACTGGTGACCTTGCTGGTCACGCCCCTGGCCCTGGCAGGTCTGCTGCTGCCGCCGCTGTGGACGGTGGCGGCTTGGGGCGTGCAGGGCCTGACA
>Ga0315904_10005934_pt1 | contig 16820 bp, 17 predicted proteins | sample LakEriMetagenome_6_FD_203529 | JGI IMG/M metagenome (GOLD analysis project Ga0315904, IMG submission 203529) | Freshwater fungal communities from buoy surface, Lake Erie, Ohio, United States - Buoy 12 MA120 | ecosystem: Environmental > Aquatic > Freshwater > Lake | place: USA: Lake Erie, Ohio...
GTTGACACGACGTTCGATCGACTGGCGTGCCAGTCGATCCATCTTCTCATTGAACCGCTGGTTCGCAGGATCGCCACGCTGATCGGCGGCAGCGACACGCTGCCCCGCATCAGTCACCCACGGCGCAGGCGACATCGGACCAGCAGAACCCTGAACTTCGTTACGAACCGCAGCATTCGTCGCGGCAAGATCACGCCAAAACTCGGCGTCACCAGTACGCCGATTCCCAGTCGCGTTCGCACCAGGCTGGCGGCGGGTACCGCCCTGAGCAGACGCATACGTCGCAGGACCGCCGTTCGGATTCCCAACCTTCAAACGACCCATGCGCTGCATATACTGATCCATCAACGACTCCGTAGTAGGGGCGCCCATCGCATCAAACTCGGTCGTGTACGCCAAAGCAGAAGGCCGACCCTGCTCCGCCTGAGCGGCCTCAGCCTGCCACTGGGCGCGAGCCTGATCACCAGCAACCCTGTCACGCGCATACGCCTGAGCGATCGACACAACCTCATCATTGAACTGCTGACTGGAAGTCGTCGCATCAGTCGGCTTCCACAAACCCTGATCGCGGGCGGCTTTTGCCGCCTGAATGGGCGACATGCCATCCTCGATCGCCTGGAAGATCGACGCATACAAAGGATCGCCAGCATACATGCGTTCCGTCGCATTGATCGGCTCAACAAACGGTGCAACAGGCTCGCCCTCGGACGGGAAAAACAGGTTCCGAGGATCAACACCAAACGTCTTCATCGAAGACACAATGTCCTGCATATAGTTCATGCGCTGAGCGGGCGTGTCTCCAGGGAGACCGCCCATCATCTGCATATATTGAAGGATCAGTTCATCCTCGCCAGGTTCCTGCCAGTTGATCCCCATATCAGACATAGCCAGCCCTCCGAGCCTGCTCCGCAGCCTGAGCCTGAAGGATTGCCTGCTGCTGCTGCATTGCCAACTGGGCCTGAGCGGCAGCGTTCTGCGATTCCGTCTGCTGACGTTCAGCCAACAGTTGAGCCATCAACTGATCGAACACCTGCTGGTTTCGAGTCGAAACATCCGAACTCAAACCACCATACACATTCCCACGGTTCGCATAAAACGCATCATCAGCCTGACCGACACGCGCCAAGTTCGCACGCTGCGCCGTTATCATGTCCTGAATAGACGACTGGTCACCAAACGCCTCGGCAGGATTCCCGCCGAACGCCTGGATCGTGTTCGCCACACCAGGCTGACGCTGGGCAACCATCCCAGTGTACTGGTTCATCAGGTTCGCCAACGCCTGATCGCCCTGAGCGAACGACCCCTGCACGTTTGTGCGGGTCGCCGCAGCATTCGCATTCAGATCATTCAAAATCTGATTCAAACGCTGCTGCGAGGCAGCGTTCGCAGTCTCCATCCCAATGCGGCGCGTATCCAGCGCGCCAAGCTGAGCGTTCTGCTGTGCCCTCAAAGCCTCAAGCATTGCCCCGTAGCCACGCTCCATGTTCTGCACCTGAGCGATAGCGTTCCAACTCATCGGATCAGGGTCACTGGGACGGACAGCACCACCGCCACTGCCACCCGAACCTGGACCGAACATGCCAAACATGCCATCCAACAGTTCAGTCCACGACTGCTCGTTGTAAGTGTCCTGAGAGGGCGAACCCATCATCTGACTACCAGCGTTCTGCGCCCCCCACTGCTGCTCACGACGTTCGCCCTCAAACATCGGGTTCGTCGCGAACGGCTGAGGTTCGCGACGGGGAGACGGGCTAGGATTCTGATTTGCGGGACGACGACCAGGAGGCATCAGGCACCACCAAACGCTGCAAACGGGTTCTGCGCTGCGCGCGAACGAGCCAAATCTTCCTGCAACGCCAACAGCGAACGCTGATATGCGGCCTGACGGGCCGCCATACCACCCTGAAACTGGCCGTCAAACGCGGCCTGCTCAGCATCAACGTCCGCCAGCTGGCGTGCGTAACGATTAGAGAAATCAGTGATGTCCTGAGACATCAAGCCTGAACGAACATCCGAACCGAGACGGCGCGCCCACGCGCCCGTCCGCCGAGGAAACGCCTGAGTGAACTGGTCGTTCATGTCGCGACGCTGGCGAGAGAAACGCTGCTGACCCAGGAAACGACCGAACTCTTGTGCGGCGTTCTCCTGGGCGTAACGGTTGTTCAGGTCCGCTAGGCGGGACTCGAAATCAAAGACACTCATTACGTTATTAACCCTTTCCGTCAAGCCAGCACAGCACGACAACTAAGCGAACTGTGAAACCAAAACTGCCTGCATATAGTTCGTGTCGCCAAACGGGTTGATGATAACCCCACCAGGGCTGTTCTGAAACAATGCCAGTTCAATAAAGTTTCCGCCAAACAAGCCGACCGTAGCTGAACCAGTTAGAAGCGGAAACTGGCCAGAAAAAAGTTGTGCTGTCTGCCCATATCGCCTCCCACTCAAACCGTTGACCCCCATCCACGCCTGAGCGCCACCAGAACCAGCAGTATTAAACTGCACCATGTAGCCAATGTTATAGATTCCAGTGATCGGAACAACAATGCGGGTAGGCGTAGAAATATTCCACATCGACGCATCAGACTGGGAAGCAGAAGCCCAAGGGAGAGCAGTCACCGTAAAGTTTGGCACCGAAAACGTGGGGGACGAAAGCAGACTTTCGCATCGCGCCGCATTCCCTGTCACCCACACCCAGTTCGCCCCATCCCAACGCCACATCCGCCGCGTGTCAGTCTCATAAATCAGGGAGCCATGCGTTGGAGACCTCGGCCTGGTCGTGGACGTACAAATCGTGTATCGACTATCAACATACTGGACGGAACCACCGATCGCCCGACGAACCTCGGGCGACAAAGCCCCGACATTCAAAGGACTGGTCATAGCGCCTTCACAATATAGTTGAGAACAAGATACGGCTGAAGGTTGTTGTGAGCCGAGCCAGAACCAGCGCTTCCTGAAGTACCAGTAAAGTTCGGGATATCCAAATCATGCGAGTGAACACCATCGGCGCTAATTGGATGCTGGTGGCGTGCGCTCGCTCCACCAGTACCAGCATTGCCGCTGGATTCCAAAACAGGGCCAGTCGCGCCGCCATCATGGGCGTCGGTAATGAGAGCACCTGAAATCGTGGCAATCGGCTGCCCATTCACCGAAAAGTGAGCGTGGTCAGGCGAATCGTTACCCGTCGAGCCACCATGCGAGTGAGAGCCATTCGAAGTCGTAGTAGCATTCGGATGATCGTGGTTGATCGAATGGTTATGAACGGGCATTTCTGCCGCCGTCAAAACATGGGTCTTGGCTCCGCCAGTTTCACCCAGCACATCAAAATCTGTATCGGCAGCGTTACGGCCAACAGGGACACGCCCTTGAAGGTTCGGAAGATTGAATGTCGTAGAACCATCGCCAGCACCAAACGCGGTCCCAAAAACAGCGAACAGACCAGCATAGGTGGTGCGCGAAACAGCCTGCCCCTGAGCGAGCAGCCAGCTCGCATTTGGCGCAGAAGCGCCACCATACGGCATGATAACACCAATCGGGATAATCGCATCAACATACGCTTTGCGAGTGAGCTGGTTTACTGAAGTCGGGTCCACCGCTGGACCCGACGGAATGTTCGTGAACGCCTTGGAAGCATCCAGATGAACAGCGTTCGTGTTGATCCATGTCGCAACCGCGTTAAAGTTCGCATCAACATCGTCCGCAACGGACGGTGCGCCAGCAACAAAGTTGTTCGGGATAGTCAAATCAGCAGCCATCAGTTTCCCCTAGAAACAGAACAAAACAAAACGAAACAAAACTTAACGGTACGCCTTCTCGTAGTAAGGCAGCGCGAACGAATCAATCCACCAGCGGGACGTGACATCGCTCACACTGAACCTGAACTGGATAGCGTTCGACCTGCCAGGGGAACCCAAACGATCAAACTCGTACACGGGATCAGAACCAGACCACGGGGTGCCCCACGGATCACCCCACACCATCCCACCAGAAGACGACTGAACAGGCAACGTCAACCTGCGATTCTCAGACGACTCGTTGAAATCGTGATACACGTCAACATTCAACACGCAGTTATCCTCGGCGGCGATCGTCACCGTAGGTCGACGCCACCGCTTCTTCAAAGCGGTGTCACGCGCAGTAAACCAGGCAGTCTTGTAATAGCCTGGAATCACAATGTCAGTCCCACCCTCACTGTCACGAGCCTGAGACATGTTCCCAGTGTCCAAAAGAAACTGTTTGTTCAACAAAGTGAAATGCACAACAGGCGCACCCGTGGAACGCTTCCACCAAACCATCGACGTGGGAGCATACGAGAACCGTGTCCACGCACCACGATCCCCAACAGCAGGATCATACACGAACATCACGCGAGTCAAATCGGTGCGACGCAACGACACCCACAACTGATCCTCGGCCCACATCACCCGAGTCGTATCGCAACCCGTAGCAACAACACCCTCCTGAACGATCCCAGTGATCCGATCCCCGATCGGAACCACCCCACGCCCATTATAGGCAAACACGTTCCCATCAATCGACCACCAGTAAGCCACCCCAGCGTTCACCGTCACCGCACCCTGGCAAGAAACACCAGAAGCACCAGCAACCCGTTCAGGCTGAAACGTTGCACGATCATAACCGTAGATTGCGTACACGGAACGTCGCTTGAACACCAGCAGATGATCTTTGAACGGCACCAAAGCGGTGATCTGATCCGACTGATCATCAGGATCAATGTCGAAAAAGTCTGCGTCAGCAAAATCTCGTGGCTGCAACGGGTGCGAGAAACGCACCCGAGAACGAAACCGTGTTCCACCCTCAACCGTGTCAGCCCACCACATGTGCCCAGCATGTTTCGCAATCAGTCGCGACAACGGCGCATTCGCCTGAGTAGGGGCACTATAGTTGTTGTTCGCAACGTTCGTCAACGCCGTAAACGCAGTCCCATTCCAAAACCGCATCAACAAACTACCGCTGTTCAGCCAGTTCGCGAAATACAGACGATCATCCCACGACACACCCTGAACCACGCGGGACATGTCGGCAGCAGACGACGTGACATGGTTCGTATACGTCGAACCATCCCACGTCCACAATGCGCCAGCATTGTTGATACCCCACAAGACATCGGTGCCAGCAGAAAACTGACCACCAATATAGCCGCCATTCAACGCAGCATTCGACACGGCAGACCTGTAGCCGCGACGCAAACTGAACCCGCCACGGTTATTGAACACCACATCCTGACAATCAGGTGTTTCGTTCGGGCGAAGATTTTGGCGGGACTCATGATTGTTCAGCCCGCCAGAAAAGTCATCGAAAAACGCGACCTTCAAACCTGGCCTAGCCATCCTACCTCAGCTCTCAATCATCCCGCGAACCCAACGGGTGAAACTCATGGACTTGTAGTTCTGACCGCCCATTACAGGCACCCGAGCCGAATATTCTTTCATCGACTCCGAACGGATATGGCGCTCAACCATCATTTCGTACTCGCGCAAATACGCGCCAGCCAACTGGGTGTCTTCCTGCGCCATGAAATACGACGACAGCATGTACCAACAGATCGCCTCATGCAACGCCAACGGCAAATCAGGGGCCGAACCTGCACCCGCAGGCCACACACCAGCAGAACGAAACCCGCGCACCACATAGGTGCGCGACGCAGTAGGAGTCGGGAACAGCACGATACTGTCGCCCTCGATCGTGTACGCCAACGCAGTCTCGGACCCAGCAGTAGAAGGATGCCCGAACGTTTCATCAGCATCGGCACGAGTCATATAGATCAGACGGCGACCAATCGTTGTCTGATCCACAATAGACGAAACCTCATCCATCGGCGTCGAAACACCAGTGAGGCTGGACAGCGGATACGCCGACTGCCCAGCCGTCACCGCAAGCACACCAACCTCAGCAAGATGCGGCCACGAATCACGCCTGGAAAGAATGTCGTTATATGCGATACGCGCATACACCTCCAAATTGGAGTTCGGCGCATCCTCAACATCGGCGTCCGCATGAGCGCGAACGAAAGCCTGCATCTCACTCAGGTTCATCTGTCACTTACCTTTCGGCGTTTCGTCCAGAAACAAATCCTCGATATCGCCACCGTCAGAAACGGTGGCAACATTCTGATACGGGACCGCACCCTTCATCGCAGACTCAAAACTCGTATCCAGAAACGGCTTGATCTTGAACCCTGCCGAAATCGTCGCAGGATCAACCATTGCAACAGCGTCGGCACCAATGTCCTGAGAACGCCCCATCCACTGATCTAGCGGAACAGCGCCCTTCCAGACGATAGTCATATCACTCATCCACAACACCCTTCGCGTTCGGCACCACATACACGATCGCGCTCGTGATCGCGAACGTGACCAGCGTCTCGACCGTGCCAGCATCAACGATCACACCAGCCCTGCCAAGCAGAACGACAACAACGCCAGCAACAGCCACGGCGACGGCCTTCCGAACACGCGAAAACGCTTCCTTGACACTCATCCTGTTCCTCTCCTGAAACGTGAAACGGGAGCGGGAAACACCCCGCTCCCGTTATCAACAACAATGGTCCGAAGACCAGCAACCCGAAATCAGGTCCAGATGGCGCGACCCAGGTAACGACGACCGTTCGTACCGAACGCACCATAGCAGGTGATCAGACCATACTTCGCGTCACGATCGTACGGCTCCACGAAACCACGGAACTTCATCCAGTTGCCCGACAGAACAGCCAGCTTCACATGGCGGCTGTTCAGGAAGTACCAGCGGTTAGCGGGCATCAGATCAGACCACACAACCTTGGAACCGCGATGCAGCAGGTTCGTGAAACCAGCCTCAGCGGTCTTCGCATCAGTGAACCGCTGGCCTGGCTGAAGAACGCTCTCGTACCGCTCCCACAGCGTCTGCGTGGTCACCTGGAAGTCACACATGTCACCAGGGTACGAAACAGTGTTGTACGCCTGCGAATGGGCCGCAAGCGAATACACCACAGAGGTCGGAGTGAACGCACGCCAGTAAGCGTTCGCCACAGGATCAATACCACCGACAGGGGTCGAGACGTTCTCGACCAGATCGGGCAGACCACCCCAAGCCTTACCGCTCGCCTCAGTACCAGTGAACTGAAGGAACGCGGCTTCAAGCTGCTCAGCGAACGTCATCTCGGCGTTCTCAACCTTCGTCTTCAGAAGGTTGATAACGGCACGATCACCGCTGTTACGGGCTTCCTCAAGACCCGACATCGGGATGAAAATCGCAGCCTGCTTCCACTGGAACTCGGCAGCAGTCACCAGCTCTTCACCATGAACAGGGACAAGCTGATCGTAGCCCGAGTACCACTGGAACGAACCGTTCGTACGGTAGTGCAGCGGGAACACGGCAGTATCGCCACCCTGGGCGTCCAGCTTCGCAGTGTTCTTCAGCCAGTCAAGGGCCGCGGTGCGACGGAAAATGTTGTCAACAGCCTTGCCGCCCTCGGTGAAATACCGCTTGAGAGTGGTGGCAACGCGCTGATCGAATGCGGGGTTAGCCATTTCTTACCTTTCGTTTAACGATTGAGTTCGTGGGTCAAGATGTCCTCGAAAGAGTCAAACTTCATCCACTCATCACCCTCAGTTGCCCGCGACTTCGTAGCGCCCGAAGAAACCTTCTTCTTCGCAGCACGAGCCTTCTCGCGGCGGGCCGCAGCCTCGGCAGCGGCCTTCTTCGCAGCCTCCGCCTGGACAGTTTCGGCCTGCAACTGGTCAGCCTTCCAAATCTTGTATGCCGCCTCAAGGCGGACACCGTTCTCGATAGCGATAGGAAGAACAACCTGAGGGTCAAAGTCGGGATACTTCGACTTGACTGCATCCAACTCGGCGCGAACTGCAGCCTGCTCACGATCCTGTGCGATTGACTGGGAAGTGTTCCGCAGTTCCGCAAGTTCCTGTTCCTGCTGCTGAAGTCGCTGCACCAGCGGTGCCAGCGACGGGTCGTTCTCGACCAGTTCGTTCCAAGGGTTGTTCGGCTCGACAACCTGGAAACCCAAACGGGAAGCCAGCTCAGTCACAACCCCCACAGGGTTGTTCGTGATATTGTCTCGCAGAACCTTCGCCCAACGCACCACCTCGGCATCCGCAGCGATCTGCTGCGTCTTCCGAGTGTAATCCGCCTGGCGCATATAGCCGTTACGCAACTCACCCAACGGAACCTCAAAGGTTTCCCCGTTCACAGTGACACTGACCAGCTCATCTTTTACCGAATCGAAATCGAAACCGTCAACGGTTGCATCGTCCGACTCGTCCCCTGACTCGTCGTCCTCGATGTCCTCTGCGTCGTCCTCATCGGAGTCACCAACTTCAGACTCGTCAAAGTCGTAGTTGGTGTCGTCCCCGCCGTCCTCAGCGGGGTTGTCGTCATCCCCCATGTGAATGGTTGCATTCTGAGGGAAGACATCATCGGTGCTGGTTTCACCTCCTTCACTGACCACAGTGTCGAAGATGTCGCCAAGATCACTCATTGTATTTGTTTCCTTTCAGAGTCCCACAATTTGTGGGGTGTTCCGTAAATGGTGGCAGGGGCGGGATTCGAACCCGCAACCTCCAGCTTATGAGGCTGGCAAGCTACCGTTGCTCCACCCTGACATGGCATCCCCCGAACGATTCGAACGTTCAACCCGCGGCTTTGGAGGCCGCTGCTCTACCGATTGAGCTAGAGAGATGAGGCCGTAAGGCAGAATCAGCGCAGCACGAACCAGGCGTTCGGAGCAAGCTTGATGATCTCCTTCGTCACGTTCTGAGCGCCAGTCAGAGCCGCACCCGTGAACGTCACACCAGCACCCGCGATCGTCAGACCACCAGCACCAGTCGTCGCCACACGAATAACCGTACCACGGTTAATGTTCGGCGCAACAGCATCAGTCGGCACCGTCACAGTCACCGCACCAGCAGCTTGAAACACAACCAGATTGTCTGCGTCAACCTGACCCAGCGTGCGGGTCGTGGCCGAAGGCACGACAACAGGGGTCTTACGATCAATGTGGCGCTCGTTGACCTGACCAGCATTTTCCTGACTAAGCGTCATGGTTTACTCCTTTGCAAAGATTTGAGAAGGTTACGTTGCAACGTCACTTTATACGCCACAACCGTCACATTAGCGGCATACCAGCACCCGCAGTTTCAGGTGGCAACTGTGCCTGACCAGGCATTTCAGGCATCGGCGGAGGTGGGGCCATAATAAACATCGAAGGGTCTTTGATACCGAAACCGTTACGCAACACATGCTCAGCCAGCTTCGCAGGATCAACCACACCAGCCTGCAAAAACGGGGTCATAGCATCCATCATCTGCATCGCAGACTGGCGACGGAACGACTCGTTCTGCGGCTGGGTAGACCCAGCCTCAACCTGGAAATCGAACTCGCCTTCAATCTGCTCACGAGTAAACGGCACCCACGTCGCGATCCCATCAGGACCGACAACACGAGCGATCTGCTCAGTCGTCAAAAACTCCTGAGCAAGCTGCACCGTACGACGAGCCATTTCCGAAATCATTAGCTCAACAAGCGCAAGCTTGTCCGCCGAACGAGCATTCGACATGTCCTGAATCATGCTCGCCTCGGTCGCAGTACGACGAATCTCCGACACCTGACCGCGCTGATATTCAGTGATCGCAGCCGTCAAATTGATGTCGTCCAGAATCATTGCGGTCTGATTGTAGAACTCGGGAGGCAACATGCTGGTCCCCACAGGGGCCAGCACGTCCGCCAGCGGACCATCATACTCGGTTTCGATAATCGCATTATCAGCCCCACTCAGCAGAGCTTCCATGCCCTTCGGGCCAATCTCAGAAGGCTTGGCAAGATACATGCGACGATACCGTTTACGGTCGTTGATCATCTGCGTACGGGTCATCGCAAGTTCGATCTGCAACGGCAGGATCGACTCGACATCACCGAGCGGATACAGCTTTTCGGGAACCACATAGTTCAGACCGAACACGAACGGATGCGGGAACGGAAGCGGCGTCTCATCAGGTTCGATCAGAAACTCGTCACAGCCATCAGCGAACACGCACATCGTCTTGTCGATCAGGTTGTAATATTCCCACACAACCACGAAATCGCTGTCCTTGCCGCGGTTCTCGCCGTCAAACATGACATCTTCCTGGTCATGCTTAGCGTCCGACATGGCGGTCGGCTTCAGCTTCTTGCGTGCACCAGCATCCCAGTTTTCGTTTTCGCGTGCAACCTCGATCGGGACGTAAGTGCGCTGCGCGATCCAGCGCGCGTGCTTGATGCGGGTCGCATCAGGATCAATGTAGATGTCGAACGGTGAAATACGCTCAACGGAAGGATGGTCGGCGGTCACCACCACCTTCATGGTGGGTGCCGCCGCAATCACCTCATCATCAGACGGGTACACAACCTTCAAACCCTCGGCATCGGACCGTTCACGGCCCGCCGCAACCTCCATCAACGCCTGCTGGACCGTTGACGTGTACTCGTCACGGTCCATTTCGACATCTTCCTCGCGCAACGTCCAGGTCACCTTACAGATACCCAGGCCAAACATGACGAAATCGCGGATCGCGAGCTTCAGTTCCTCATGAACATTATAGCGCTGCCAATTGTAGTTCACCATCGCCTCAACGGTGGCTGCACGTTCCACATCTGCGGCCTTACGGGCGTTCACGGTGATCTTCGGGTAGTTCACAACGATGCTGGGAACAATAATGTTAACCGTGGAGAACACCATGTTGGGTGCAATCACGTCATCATAGTCGCCAAGTTCACTGTAGTCGTACTGGGAGGCGTACACCTTGATGAACTTCGCCCACTTGGAGTCGTAACCTGCGTCTTTCCGCCACTTTGCGGCGGCTTCGACCCGCTTACGGTACTTTTTTGTGGTCGTACGGCCCTTGCTGGGGGTTTCGTAGTCCGAATCGGGGTCGTTCCCGACCCTGTAATCCATCGAGTTGCCCATCAAGTCGCTACCTCACTTCGTTCGGTGGCGTAGGCTTGCAAATTTGCAATCCTACGCGGGTCGTCCCCCAGCAAACCCAGGGCCGTGTTACATGCAGCGCACAGCAACCCACGCACACACCTGCCACACGATCGTTTCCCTGGGCAGCAGCGGTGGTCATGGTCGACCGCCAGCCTGTACTTGCCACATTCGGCTTCTGGGCGACCGCACGCGGCGCATCTGCCGTTCTGCGCCGACCACATAGCTTCATAATTCTCATTTGTCAGTCCGAAACGGGCTAGATTGCGTGTCCGTGCCCGTTCGGGTCGCGTCATTTCGCTGCGATATGGCGGCGCGTTCTTCTTCACGGTACATGAGCGACATGCAGGGCTAGGTTCCCAGCGCCCACGCCGCTGGCCATTCCTGTAGCGCACTTTCAGACAGATGCCGCAGAGCTTTGCGTCGGTGGAAACGGGCAAAAACCCAACTTGCAGCATTACTTAGCTCCTTCCGTAGTAGGTTTCCCACCAAATGCGCCGTTCTTTTTGCTAACTTCGCCGATTTTTGCCAGCGTTGACGGGCCCGCACCGTTCCACCCCTTGCCAGTTTCACGCGGCACAGGGTCGAAACCCGCTGCACGGGCCTCGGAAAGCGCGTGCCGTGCCCGTTCCGACTCGGTGCCGTTATGCCAATACGATTTGCCACCCTGGAGAGACAGGGAAACACCACGAGTGCGACACTTGAAGCACAGATCAGGGTTCGGGTTGTCATCACGGAACCTGTCAAGGGGCCATTCCAGCCCACATTCAGCACAAATACGACCAGCATCCATCACGTTTATCACCTTCAACCGTCACTTTGAACCCAAAACACGGCGACGACCAGCGTCGCCGCCACCCAACTTGTGCTCCCACCACGCAAACGAACCCTTCACCTGAGAAGCAGAAACCTCAAGCGTAGGCAATTCCTTCTTCGCATACGCAATCCCCTGGATTGCCAACGCCAAAGCAATCACACAGTCATCATGCGGCGACCCTGACATCTTGCCGTTCTGGTCACGGGTGAACGTCATCAGCTCATGGATCGTTTTCTTGTGCGGAACATTCGGAACGTCGCGCAGCCAAGCGCCCAACTCGTCAACCAGCACAGGCTTAGTTGTGCCAGAAGTCATGTAACCCAACGATTCAAGCGCCTGGTTGTTGCGCCGCGCAAACGCGCGACGACGATAAATGTTCTTATACTTCGCTCGTTGCAGAGCCTTGACCACGGTCAGACCGTGGTTGTTCACTTCGGGCACAATGATCGCGTTCCGATACCACCAGCCGATCGCGGGCAGGATCGTTTCACCAAACACATCAGGGTCAACCTTGCCATACCAGCAGGCCACAGGCTTCCCTGTGTTTACACAAACAACCCAAGCAACCGTCGCGTCACCATGCTCCAAACCCATCGCGGTATCGTTTCCGACCGCATACGAGTACCTGTCCGCATGGTTCGGTGGTTCCCACACCGTAAACGGGCCACCCTCATAGATTTGGACATCCTTGTGGGATGCCCCCTGGATCGTCCATTCGGTTCCTGTTTCGGGACGAAACTTTCGGATCAACTCCAGGTTGAACACAGGGTTACCTGATCCGACGAACGCCTCCTCAGGGTTCGACGGATACTCCTGGTGGAGCTGCCACAGGCGGCTTGCCAGTTCCCGCTTCTTCTGCTCATACCAGTCCGCGTCCCTTTCAGGGACAGCGGACCACGGGAAGAACACGGGGTTGAAACCGTTGACACCAGCTTGGGCTTCCAGCCACATCGTGTGAAAGAAGTTGCCTTCACCGTTCGCGGTGCTCAGGCCGATCGCACGACCGCCGAGGTCGGTGGTCGCTTCGACGGAGGCGAACGCCTGTTCGGGGTTCGGCAGGAACGCCCATTCGTCCAGAATGATCAGGAACAGCGAGTCACCACGGGCAGGGTCGTTGTTCGACGGCAGTGACGTGATGATCGACTCATTGTCGAACGACATGCGCTGCGAGGTTCGGTCCAACAGTTTCGGTCCACGCAACTTCACCCACTCAGGCATCGAACGCATCGCATACCGCGTCTTCGCCAGTAGCTTCACCGATTCACGCTCAGATTTGGACAGCATGACGATTTCGCGGTCGGGCCAGCCGAACGCGCACCACAAACAGTAGGCTGCAACCAGGGTGGAGAACCCGATCTGACGGGCTTTCAGGTTGATGTTGCGACGATACTTGATCCAATCCCAAATCACTTGGGATTGGGATTCCCGCAGCTTGAACGGGATACGGCCCTTACCAGGGAACTTGACATGCAGGTTGTCTTCGCAGAACGACACGAATCCTTGATGAAGGATTCGTACGGTGTCGTCTTCCAGGTCTTTTGTCCAGTCAACCCCGTCCGTGTTCGGGAACCAGTGCCGCCATTTGATCTCCTGATCCAGTTCCGAGATCGACCATGTGACCTTCTCTTTGCGGGAACGCTTGATGGCGTTCGCGCTAGGGGTGGCCGCATTGGCCCCTAGAAGGGCCGCAGACGGCCGCAAACGGCCGTCGGGTACCCGAGTGCCATTTTCGGTCATTCGGCGCTCTCAGAGCCTTCCAGCGGCCTATCGGGCGAAGTCCCAGCAAGCTTGCGTGAAGCAAGCTCAATCGTCACCGACTCCAGATTCTGGGCCAACGCCTCAGCACGGAGGCGTTCCAGTTCCTCCAGGGAATAATCCTCAAACGAATCACCCTCAGCATCCTCGGGCAGTTCCAGAAAATCCGCGGTACGCCCAAACTGGGAATACACCCCAGTTGCCTTCAGCCACACCTCAGCAACCTTCGGGTCCTTCTTCGCCATCGCCACCTCGTACATCATGTCGAGAATGTCCGTCACCTTCTTCGGCTCCCCAACATTCTGCAACGTGACAAAACGAATCGCCTCAATAATCCGCGGGTCCTTCGACCACTTCCAAACAGCTTGCTCAGTAACACCAATAACTTCAGCAAACTCTTTTTGAGTCTTTGGAGACCGTTGCAACTCAGGAGTAGCCTTCCAAATAACATACGCCCGCTGTCGAGCGTTCAACTCGCGCGCCCGCCTGGCGCGCTCGGCGTTCGTGATATTCCCAGAATTCTTGTTACCCATACCCTATGAACCAAAACCGTAACCCGACAAAAACCCCCAACCGTTCAACACCGTTGGGGAGGGGGGCGAGCGCAACGGGGGGGAGGGGACTTAGACACCCCCGAAGCAGAGCGGAGGGGGAAACCGTCACCAACCCACTTTCAGACAGAAACAACAAAGGGCGGACACCACGAAGGTGGTTCCGCCCGATAGAAGCTAGTAGTAGCTAATAGTAGCTTACTAGTAGCTTACTCACTAACGTTCGTAAGCTAAGAAGCTATAAGAAGCTACTAGAAGCTAACAAGCTCCGTTCGGCGCTCCCGCGCCTCACTCTATCAGAAAAAACCGTCAACACCCCCTGACCAGCACAAACACACAAAACCCCAGCACACAGCGTTTGTTACAAACATGTTACAATATCACACACACAAGGTACAGGAATCCTAAAACCCCAGCACACACCCCCCAAACCAAACATTTGTGAAATATGTCACAGACAGCCAGATACCGAACCACCACGGGACTCTTACCATCCTGCATGCCGCCGCCCCCCTGTATGCCCCCGTGCCTGTGTGGGGGTGCCGTGTGTGTGGGTGCGGGCTGGTTGGGCCAGCGGCCACCCGAGCAAACGCTTGGTCAACCAAGCAAACGTTAGGTCAACCGAGCAAACGCTTGATAGGGGTCGGGCCATGTTAGGCAAGCCTAACAAAACCCTTGAGGCGGGAAGATAGTTGAGTTCGCTCAACAGTTGTGTGCGCAAGTTTCGGGTGGGGGTCGGGTCGTGGGGGTCGGGTCGGGTGCTTGTGGCGTGGGTTTATTGATTGGTCGGTTAGTTTCTTTGTGTAACTTGTTTGTGTGCTGGGTTTGTTTCCACAGGTTGTGGATTTCTTGTGGATATTGTTTGTAACGTGTTTGTAACGTGCAGCCTCTAGACGCCGTTATCACAGTGTTATTGGGGGGTCGGGCATCCTGGTGCCGACCCTGTTGTGGATTGTGCAGCAGAGAGCATCGTCCCTGGTCAGATGGTATAAACTACAGCCCGTCAGACCCTGTTAGTCGGTTGACTATCCACAGTTTTCGGGGTTTTCCACAGGTTATACCCTCGTTTCCACAGGGTTTTCCACAGGGTTTTCCACATTCACCCGTTCGGGGTACGGTGGGGGGTATGCGTTTCCCCAGGGTTATCCACAGGGCGTTTCGGATACCCTGGGGGGTATGCGTGTTTCGTGAGAATCGTTCTACGCTTACGTAATCTTCTAGAAATTTGTTTCATGTGTTCTCTCGCGCGTCCGCGCGCGCATGGGCGCGCGTGCGCGTGTGTGCGTGTACGCGTGTGTTCCCGCGTGCGTTCCCTAGTCAAGGGTCCGTTGCGTGCATGCACGCCCGTGCGCGCGTGTACGCGCGTGTGCGTGTGTGCGCGTGGGGCGTCCGCCGAGCGAGCCCTAGGTTGCAGTGTGCAACTATCGGGTGTGACGAATGTCACATCGTAGGATGCGTGTTTCCGTCGGCGGAGCCTGTACTGTTTCTCTCGTCGGATCGCACCAAGCGAAACGACAGTGAGGGTTCGGAACGGTAGGCGTCACACCGTCCCGATGCAGTCCCTTGCCATAGGCGAACGGCCAACCCAGGATCGCACCAGACGTAAGTCCTCATTGCAGCACTGCTGCAAGGGCATCTCGTGTCCCGACCAACCGTTCGCTATCGGATGCGACACCCACCTTAGGGCATACGTTCAGACTGTCAGTCACTCACGGTTCCACTACGTGCAGTGCAGGTCTCTAGGGGTCGCACGACAACGGTTGAGAAACGCCTACTAACGAGTACCCATCGGGTGCGGCGAGTAGGTAAGGGGTCGCTCATAAAGTCTCAACTAGGTATTCGTGCTAAACCCTGTCGTCCCTGCTCATCGTAAACCTAGGTACAGCGCTAGGGGTGTCGGGACAACGTTGGTCACGGTTGTAACGGTTCGTGACCGTATCCCCGAAATGGGAGCGTCTAGAGGTAATACAAGCTGCGTTAGCGGTGCAGTATCCAGGCACTCTGGATAGGTCGGGAAAGGTGAGACGGTGAGTCCGCCCGACACTGGGTGAGTGTGCGTTGCGACTGGATCAATGTCCGCTAGGGTTTCAACATAGGGTGCGACGTGGAAGTCACGAACATGCGTTCGTCAGAGTTCGATTCTCTGGCATCCGCTACTGTCCGAAACGGTTTCGGATGGAAACAACAAACAACGGAGGATGATTCAAGATGAGCAAGTACGGTAACCTGTTGGGTTCGTTCGGTAACGGCATCGCCAACGCTGATGCGGCAACCCTGGCCGTGGTGTGCCTGGCCATGCGGGACGGTGATCTGTCGTTCGATCAGTCCGCCAACGACGGTAAGGGTCGGTTCAAGGGGACGACGGCTCTGGTCAAGGCGGTGAATGAGGCGGCGAACTGGATCGATCGGGAGTACGTGGAGCGGACGTTCACCAAGAGCACCGTGTCGAAGGTCGGGACCGTCGTCGTCAAGCTCGTGTCGAACGATGTTCGGGACGCCGACAACCTGCTGGATGCGTGCAAGGAATGGCTGGCGAGTCGTTCCCTGTCGGGACTGTACGACGGTCTCAATGGTTCGCAGGAGCCGAAGACGTGGACCCTCAGCGGTGCGCTCGCTACCGTGGTCGCTAAGGCTCGCAAGGAAGGCATCGAGGACGCCGTGGTGCTGGAGACTCTGGTTGCCATCCTGACTGGCGAGTGATCGGTTCGGTTCGGTTCACAGT
>Ga0315904_10005935_pt1 | contig 16819 bp, 12 predicted proteins | sample LakEriMetagenome_6_FD_203529 | JGI IMG/M metagenome (GOLD analysis project Ga0315904, IMG submission 203529) | Freshwater fungal communities from buoy surface, Lake Erie, Ohio, United States - Buoy 12 MA120 | ecosystem: Environmental > Aquatic > Freshwater > Lake | place: USA: Lake Erie, Ohio...
TTTTATTATAAATAGTTTAGTTCTTTTTTTCAACATTAAAAAATCCGTACCCATAATTTATCATATCCCCCAAATTGTCAACCTCACCTAATCGTTGAATTCTTTCGTATGCCGAGTTTTTACCTCTTTCGATAAATAAATCTGTCTGTATCTGTGCTTGATCAACAACTTTAAGTAATACCTCATCTTTTGTGATTGGTCTTTGGGTTAAATTATTATCAGTGAATCCCGAAGATTGTTCAAAAAATATTGTTGTTCCGTCAATATAATCATAGTAACTAACCTCATTAATTGTATAGGCAGTATAAATAGAATTCATATCTGTCACCGCACCCCATATTTGTCCGTTCTTAATTACTGGTACCCCAACCTTATATTTAACAGAACCATACAAAGCCAAATCGGTTATACTTGATTTTGTTACTCCTGATATTGTATATGGTACGGTAACATAATTAAAAGAAGTTTGAGCGGATACTTCATTAACAGCATCCCCCGAAAATATGTAATCATAACTAACAGGAGTTCCCACCCAATTACCACCTGCGGGTATAAAAAAAGATTCGCCATTAGGGTTGTTTATAACAACATTAGAGTATGGTGCAGTAATTGTTTTACTAACCCTTGTTATACCCCAAGGATTTGTTTGTTCAAGTGTTATATTATATTGTGCGTTTGCAACAGGGTATGTATGACTTAAAAAATTCGGAGTATAAGCGGTTATTGTTTGTTTTGGTGATCCGTCTCCCCAATCTACTTTATATGCCGATAAATCAAGAAACTTTTGAAACTCACTTGATGTATTGTAGATATTATAAACATATGGATTCTCAGTTGTTGATGAAAATATAAAATTGGCAACAACATCTTTTTGTAAAACCGCACCGTCAAATGGACTAAAATATCCGACATCAACCGCAGTTTGTCTAATTAGGATTGGAACCGTTAAACCCGTTAATAAAGAACTACCATTTGGTCCCGAACTAACAACTTGTGTCATAGCAGAATACACCCCAACAGTTTCACCTGTATAAGTATTATTAACACTCTGCCCACTAAGGTTTACCAAAAATAAATCACCAAAGATTGTTTCTGGTGATACTACTATTTTATAATAATCTTCCATTACCTTGGATTAACATATTCGTACCATTTTATGGGTATTGTTGCACCCGCTCTACCACCCAAATTACTATACAATGTCTGTGTTGGATTCATATTAAACACTTGGTAAGTGTGTTTATCGTAATCAAGTTCGAGTCTATAATAGAAATATTCTGTACTATCAAAAGTGTATTTATCCCCAACGATTGATGATTGTGGCATATTCATCATTTTCGTAAAAAAACCATTCTTAGCGTCATAAAACTTCGCAGTCATAAAAAAAGTTTTTATATCCAAAAAATTTCTTTTCTTTAACCAATAAATAAAAAACCCCTCTTTATCACCAACATAATCTAATATAAAATATGGTTTTTTAATCTTAACTGGTGTTCTCTGCATTACAGCGTCCATAGTTAAACCTTGTTGGGTTGGAATTATTATTGTAATATAATTTGTTTGTCTTTTTTCATCCACATTATCATACAAATCCAATTTAAAAAAAGAATTGGTGAAATTATTTGTATAATAATAAATCTCTTGTGTTGTAAATCCTTCTGAGATATAGTTATTCCTCCAACTACTTGCGGTATTTAAAGATCCACCAGAATAAAAATTAAACTCATACTGAATATCAGTGAATTCTAATGGAGTATTACTACTAGGGTCTGGAATACTAATAGGTGCGTGAGCAAATCTTGTAACCTCAAAATCACCATACTTTCCAGTTACTTGTTTTATTATAGTTGTCTCGTATTCATTAATACTTTGATCCAAACCTAAATAATCCCAAGTTAATTGTATTGGCACAACCAATTCCTTATTGGTTAATCCATCTTGTCTTATCTGTATCTTATTCACATCCATCGATTAAAGGTTTAACAGGGAAAGAAATTCCGAGTAAATCAGAATTATAGTTTATTCCTTCAGGGATTAATCTAAACTGAACATTTTTAAATGGATACTGAGCAAAATTTAAAAAAGGATAATCAACACCTCTACCCAAATTATCAATAAATCCATAAGTGTATAAATCCCTCCATCTAAATTGTTGGTCTGAGGTTGAGAAATAAGAATATGATGGTATCCCTTCAATACCTTCAACATTTGCAGTTTCAACATAATCAGAAAAAACTCTAATTGTCATTGAATTGTGGGGTTTATAATAAAATCCAGGTGCGTTTGTATTAGAAGTTTGTGTTGTTTGAAACACATCTTGATTATATTTTAACTTATGATAGTATGGTGAAATAACTCTCTCTAATTGTTCATAATCATTCCACTCACAAAAATCACCATCAATAGTATCTCCCGACATTAAGTTTTGATTGTAATAAAAAGTTTTAGTTACACCACTAGTTAATGTATAATTTGAGGTTAATATTTTTGTGTTGGAGTTTAGGTTATTATCATCCCACCAATAATTAGATGTTTTAGTTAAATTAAACTCCCAGCCTTGTTTTAATCCAACCCCATTTGTTGGCTTATTAAAATACCCAGTATACCCTTTATTAATTATTGTTAAAAACAATTCACTAACAGGTCGTTTTTGATTGTCCAAAACATTATTTAAATCTAAATCATAATTTACAGTTACATTATATGAATTACTACTAGTTTTTTGAGATATTCTTGAAACTTGATTTGGTGTAATTGAACTATATTCAAATTTCTTTTCCTCACTAAAAACATTTTTTTCAAAGGCATTTTTTGTGATTATACAATCATCAACATTTGTTAAAATTTTATGTTCTCTTACATAATACTTTGACCTGGTTTCTTCAATATTTTCAGGATTAGTTACTCTTTTGAATGTTCCAGTTACTTTATTTGCAAATGTAGCACCTGTATACCCAACATTAAATAAGTTAAATATGTAAGTATCACTATCAACTAATCCATTACCCAAAGAATATACTTGAAATAAATTTATACCATTGTATTTAAATGATAATTCAACATATTCACCAACACTTAATCCGTGTGGAGAAATACATTGAAAAGAAATTACATTGTTTCCATTTTGAAGTGAATTTTGAATATAAAATGGAATCCCTTCCGACGCTTTCCACGTTAAACTAGTATCATTTAATGTATAAGATAATTCTTTGTTATAATTATTTTGGTACGCATAACTAATATAGTACGTCCAATTATATGTGTAGGCACTTTTGGCTTGATACCTTATGTGTTGGTCACTTACATTAGGTCTATAAAAATCAAATTCATAGTATTGAGGAAACCCTTTCCATATATTATTAACAGTTGATTGTTCAGGATCAACATAATACAATGTGTTTAAAAAAGGTAGATAATTCGTGGTACCAACATAAGTATTCGCATATAAATAATTTAATTTAAATGTTGGTCTAAAAATAGTACCGCTTTGTCTCTCGTCATCATAAATTTGAGCAAGACTAATACTTTGACTTCTATCATACTCAGTAATCTGTTGACTTTGTTCTGTCAATGATAAAGATATTTCTTGATCAACAAATGGTGCAGATTTATATTGTAAACTACTCGGTATTATCGTATACTTATTCATCAATAGAGTATTTTGTTTTAAATTTATCTAATGCGGTTTCACCTTTAACTAACCCAAAATAAAAGTGATTTGGAGCACCAACCAAAAAACTATTAACCTGTACTCCATCCATACTAAATGAATAAATACCATTCGATCCAACATTAAATATGTATCCTCTTTGGTATATGTCACCAAGCGAAACATTTGGACCACTAAAGTAACTTGGATAACCAGTATTTCTCCTACTTAACGATTGATATTTGTATGAAAAAATACCACTTGATCCTGTTCTCCAATTATTTTTTTCACTACCAAATATTGAAGTTTCAGTTGATTGTTTTAATTGCCACTGATAAAATGGAACATTTTGAGATTTAATACCATATGAATATGTTATAGCATTTGTATTATTTGATGGTCTAAAATCAATAATACCAGGTGTTAAAAAATCTTTATTCTGTAAATCTACCGTGGTAGATGAAAAGAAAATACCCATTGTTGGGTTTTCTGGAGTTCCTAAAATAACAACAGGATCTGTTGTTGTACCATATACACTATAATATTCAGGCGAAAATGGTATAACACCATATTCAGAATTAATTGACATACTTTGAGCCAAATCACCATCAATCCTCAGCTCTTCTCTTGAGAATAATTTATTCAAACTACCATTTAAACCTGACAATAGTTGTGAAAGAAATCCACTACTTGTTATTCTACTAATAACAAACAAATTAACCAAATCAGATGTATCTGAATAACTTGTTGATTGTAAACTTTTCATTATATAAGCTTTAGCTGATGGGTCAAATATAATTTCTTGATAAAAGTCATCTTTAATACCCAAATTAATAATTGTTGTTGGAAACAATAAGTTTCTATCATTAACAGGTTTAACTAATCCTACTGTTGGACTACCAATAAATCGTTTTGTTGATAACAAGTATGGTGAACTTCTATAATAGAAGTTACTAGTATCTTTATCAAAATAGACAAGTTTTTTCGTAAACTCAGGATATAGTGGTCTATTATCGGTTCCAAAATATGTATCAACTTGAATTGGGAAAGTATATAAAGCACCATTCACCCAGTTATTAGTAAATGTCTGAGATAACACACCCCTACACAGACCATAAAAAAATCTAAATCTATATCCCCATTCCGCAAATGTTTTTAAATCTTGTCCCAAACCAATTAGTGGTTTTGTCATCATAATATAACATCCGTTTTCCACACTATCTGAAGACTGACATCCTGTTTTTACACCAAAATTAACACCATTACCACTATAACAATTAAGTCCAACCATGTTTTCACATGTATTCATAGTTTTTAAAACATTCTCCTCAGCAATTTGACCTCCAATATCAGCAGTTGCTTGTTCAGCCCCTGTTGAAAATCCAGGTGAAATAAAAGTATCTAAACCCTCATCAATATTGTATATTGAAAATCCAAGATTTTGTTGTAACAAACTAACACTACCATTTAAATTATCCCCATTATCAATAAAATCAGATGATGGTAATCTATCAGTTCTCATAATTACTTTAGAAGATTCTGAAATACTAAGTTGAGTGGTTCCAGTTAAAGACGGATATAATATTGGACTAAAATATAGTGTAAAAGGACTATTTGGTTCTAAATAAAATCTAAATCCATTATTAGCAAGAAATCCTGAAAAATTACCTCTAAACATATAAGCAGCACCTGACAAATCCTCACTACCATCATATTTACCCGATGAAGTATTCACATCAAAATATGTGTTATTAGGCACTGATCTAACACCTTCAGTATTACCCCAACTAAAAGGAAAAATACCGTAATTAGTTACAGTACTATTAAAACTAACATTACCATTACTAAAATAACTCACACCATTTTTTGTTGTTATTTTACTTGGAGTAGAGTCTAATGCCCCATAATAACCAACATTACTTGTAGTATAAGATGAAAATTGTAATCCTGGTGTTATAGAAGCATCAGGAAATAATGATGAACTATTAATACCAGGAGTATAAAAATATGATGTAGAATAAATATTATTTTGGTTGTTATGTTTTTGAACTGAGGTTGTAGAACCTGTAGGTATTTTTTGAATAGGTATATTCATTCTTGTCATACCTGTAATCACCACTTCATCAGGGTTATTATGTCCCATAATTTTACCAATACCATATCTGTTCGGTAATTTAGGGGAATATGGATCAACTCCTCTTTGTAAAATTAAAACTTTTTGATTTGAAAAATCACTAAAATCAGAAGTTTGAAAATTAAATGGGTTTGATGGTGGTGTTACACTTTTTGTTTCATCAAAAACCCATCCCCTACCATCAACTTCAGTCAATAAATAACCCATATTTGGTGAATTTAATTCTTGCCAAAAACTAGGTCCATTACCAAGATTAGGTAAAGAATAATACGTTACTCCTGCAACAACAGAAGTTGTTATAGTTATAGCCGTTAACACTTGATAATACTCTATGTCCGACGGGTATTTATACCTTTGACAAGCTTGACCCTTAATCACATTAGTTTTATTATAAGTTGCAGTACCATCAATAGAACTTATATCAATACCATTTGAATTAGATATTGTGTGTGGACCTATCGTTGTCGCACTAGTCGTATATTTAACACCAACACAATCCAAATAGGTTATTGTGCCTATGGTTTGAACATCCAAAGTTATACTTAAAAAACATTGTGAATTACCACTTGGTATATTGTAATCCGTAAAAGTATCTGTATCTTGGTTTGTTGCCCAATAAGTGCGAGCAACAAACGCATCATTTTTAATAACGCCATTAATACCATTTAAAGTAATACCAAAAGTTGATCCTGTCCACAAATAATTTTTATCAGTCGTTCTACCTGGATTAACAAAAGTTAACAATGTTCCTGGTTGTAAGTCTTGTGTTGATAATACGGTTAAAGTATTATCATAATGGAATTTTGGTGAAATATTTCCACCATTACTAGGGTAGTTAAAGGTAACTTTTATTTTATTAACATCATCAAAATATTTTTTTCTAGTGTTGTATATATTAACCCTTTCTCCCGGTGGTAAAGTAATACTATAGGCATAATATTTACCACCATTTTCAACTGTTGTTATTTGAGATTGTGGTAATTTAAAAACTTGTGGGTTGTTGTTACTACCTCCAATCCCTGATACCGCTTGTGAAAACATAATAGCATTAATTTGAGCGTTTGTATCCGTAAATCCAAGTTTTAAAAATCCTGTTTCAATTGATTCAGAATATGATATATTGTTTGATAATTGTGTTATTATCCCTTCTGTCGGTACACTATTTGTTGAATCATCTAAACCAGGTGATGTAGTTTCAGGATCACAATCACACGCCTGACAATCAGGATATGTTATCATAGGTAATTTAAATCTACCAAATTTATAATTTTTAATTCTTCTTCCTAAAGCTAACACCGCAACCGCCAAAACAGTCCACAAAACTGACTTAGCAACAAAAGGTGCAATTGCAACTAATGTTGTACCAAAAGAACCCGCAGCAGCAATACCCATGGCAATTGCTAATAACGCTTCTTGAACCGCATTATTAAAAAACGCGGCGGACAATAATATTATTAGTGGAACCGCAAAATTATTCCAAAGAAATGATATAAAATGATAAACAATTAATAACGGTGTTCCAATAATTTGGACTACTTGAAACAGTAACGCAAAAATAAAATACAATAAATCAAAGTTTTTAAACCCTTCATTTACCGGAAATTTATTTACATTACTATCACAATCTTGACTATCAATTTCTTTAATACCTATAAATCTACCTCTACCTCCATTTTTGAACTCATCAATTAATCCCGATATTGTATAAACTCTATTAAATAAAAATTCATAAAAAGTATCTTCACAATCAATTATTTCATTTAATCTATCATTCAACGCAACCCCTGTAAAACCGTTTGTATAACCACTCCAATCTAATCCAAAATAATATGAACTTTTTAATTGTGATGGAGGAGTTGAATCATTTGGGTCAGAAGTTGTACCAGTCCACCCATATTCTTTAACATTTGGAACCAAATAATATGGTCTTCTTACTTGTTCGGTTAAAGTTGGTGGTTGTTGCCACTTAATTTTAAATCTGTATTTAGCTTTGGTTGGAATACCTAACGTTGGATCATTTGATAAAACTTTCTCACCAAACTCATTTGTTATGTAATAATCTAAGTTCATTGGTAGTTCGGTTAACCAAACACCATTACCATCAATAATATTTCCAGATTGCTCCAATTGATAGGTTTCCAACACAGGATTACCATTAGAGTCTTGAAAAATTGTTTGTCGTATTGCAACAATTTGGCCAGGTCCCGAAGTCAATGAACACAAGTTACCCATATTATCACGAGGCCTACTATTCCTTCTTACCCTAAAAGCATCTTCAGTTGAAAAAATGGATCCCATAAATGTTGATGTAGGTTGTATATCAACATTAGCCTCATCCCTCAAATCAAAATCAACTCTGTTAATCGCAATATCACACAATTCAGGATCACCCCAAAGCGGAGATACTTCCAAGTCTTTAACTATATTAATAATTTGAGGTAAAGAATTTAAATCATTTGAACTTCTAAATCTATTACCCGCAACTTGAGATTCACTAGCAAGACCCATTCTTATTAAGTCTTGTGGTGTTAAAGAGAATTCACCAATGTCAGATAAATCAACATCCATTACTAATGTGTGATTACCCTGAGGTACTCCCATTATCATATAATCACCACTATCGTTTGTCTTTACTGTAAATTTGTAATATTTGTCATATATTTCAATCGCAGTACTACCCGTTAATACATCTAATCTTGATGGTAATGTTCCTGTTGCTGCGTGAGTTGAATATGATCTTTCGTATGGAAGTAGATTATATCTATAACCATCTTCGTTTTTATCACTTGGTGATTTATAAGGATAGATACTAGAAATAATAGGGTTTGATTGATCAACAGATTCAATAGGTATGAAAATTGAAACTCTGGCATTTGGTAATCCAAACCCATTATTTGCTGTTACTCTACCAACAACAACACCATATTCCGCACAACTTTTTGTGTAAATGTCTTCTTGTTGGAGTTTTAACGATAAAATTTCTAAAAATTCAAACTCTTGGTCGAGTTGGATGTTTATTGTTTTATTTATCCCTAGTTCTGTTCTTATTCTATATGATTGACCCATTAGGTTACTTTAAAATATAAATAGTTTATGCGTAATTTTTTAAGTCATTCGCAATACTAAATAATAAACTAAAGAAAAATAAAATAAACTCGTTATGAGAAAGTTACAGATTGGAAATTCTTAACTGAAACTCTGATATCTTTGTTTGGATATCTAATTTGGTAAACTTGAGATGGTTGTGCAAATATCGTATCATCCACAGGTAATATTGTTTTTGTCTCTTCATTTGAATAGGTCATTGAAGTTTCCGCAGATGAATATTGTCCCCCAACCTCATTAAAAATATCAATGTTCGCAACCGTTAATACACCATTTGTATTTTGTACCAAACTTCTAATTTCAGACAAATAAACATTTTGTCCTAATTGTCTTATTTGAGGGTTAAAATATGCCGATATTTTATCAACAACACTTGAAATTACTTGTCCTGAATTTTGGGCTGAATCTAATACGATTGAAACATCCACACTTAAGTCAATAACCTCAGCACTAAAAATGGATATATAATCATTCATCATTCTATAATTTGATAAATAATTGGCAATATTTTGTCTTAAGGTATTTGAAACAATATTAGTAAGCTTACCTGAAGTGTCATACGATAATATTTGAATTAATATTTTATTATCGTTTTCGGTAATAGATACCTTAGCTGGTGCTCCAAATTGGGATGGCATATTTCTAATTATTGATTCATAGTCCTGAACCGTAACCGCTCTTTTCTGAGCCGCAAAGTTAAATGATACATAATTTCTTATCTCTTCAAGTGATGGAATACCTGCACCACCAACTGCCGCAGTTACATTAACACACCTTAAAGAATTAACTACAGATGAGTTTGTAGTCTCAGATGGACCATTCACAAAGAAGGATACGGTGCCAATTGAATTGATTACATTTGTACCAAGATTTGTCGCCAAACCTCCACCAACTCTGTATTGAATAAATAAGGTTGAGTTGGGTGTTAATGCAGATCCTAATGAAAGGTTATTACTATATCTTTGTAAATCGATAGTGGTTCCTAAAGTTGTAAATTGATTTAATTGGTCTTGTGCCGTGTTTGTACCACCACCAAATGTCATTTTTTTAAATCCTTCGGGTGTGTATTCAGTGATAAATCTATTTTGAGTTTGGATGTACCTACCAACTTTAATACCAGGTTGATCGGATACTTTTGTCGGGTCTTCAACAAACACCCTATCTTCGGCTAATGCATCAACTTCATACCATCTATTCTCTAACCCTAAAAACTCAGCAGTTGTTGGAACATTTGTGTAGTTAGTACCGTTTTTTAATAAAACACTTGTAATACCCAACACATTCTTTTCAGGTAAAAATAACTCAAAAAATGGTTTAACATCATTAGCACTAATTACCTTTTTAAAAACCTTTGTAATACCATTAACAACAATTTCTCTTTTTGTAATTGTATAGTTAATTAGTACATTATTAGCATTAAAATTTGGAATTTTTAACCTATTCGGAAAACCTTGAGCATTGTATGGTGAAGCAAAATCAATATCGTAAACATTCTCAAATACAATACCGGCACCAATAACTTGAGATCCTCTAGACAAGGTTCCAAGATACCTTTCGTCTTCCTTATCACCAAATGCTGGAACCGTTATTGAAAAATCAACTAAAGATACTGATGGTCTTTGACCAGGCAATTTTAATCCATATGTTCTGGCAATATTATAGATTGATGATCTTTGTTGGGCATATTGTAAAACAGTCTCTTGTATACTTCTATCTATGTTGTAGTGTAAATTATCCGCAATAGCAGCATTTAAATCTATAAAAACAGAGAATACTGAAGCATCATTAAAATCCTGAATTAAGTCAGGATAGTAAGTTTTTGTGTAGTTTAATAATTCAGTCCTTATAGATTGATAATCCCTACTAGTATACGATATTCTATTGTTTGCCATTTTTAATTAAATATTTATAATTACAAAATCACTCTGACCAAATGTTGATCCGTTAGTTGAGTAATCTATTCTTATTTTTGCAGTGTATTCTGAAGTGCCTTTACCAGGAAATCTATAAATTGATGATTCACTTGTTCCAACAGTATTTTGACCTGTGGCAATATCAACCTCTTCTTGTGGATCGGCAGGTGTTATAGTCAAACTATTGACTAATAAATTTGGCATAAAGTTTTCAATAGCATCTCTAATATCGGACTCTATAGCATTGAATGTTAATCCGTCAAATGGTTCAAAAAGAAATTCATATAATCTTGTTCCAAATTGAGGTAAAAAATATCTAGATCCCTTTCTAGTTAATAACAAGTGAATTAAATCTGCTTTAATCTCTTGAGCTTGAAATTCAGTTAATTCTAAATAATCTCCTCTTCTTGAATCTCTAAAAGGAAAATTTATACCATATGTTATACCATTAGCCATTATCAATAAATATAGTGGTGCTACCTTTTTTATAAGGTGGAGAAAACGGACAATTTTTACATCCATTTCCGCAGCAACTACCACGTTTTAAATGATAATGTTTTGTAAAAACATATTTTCCATTTTCAATATAAAAGTCAAGATTGTTATCTTCTTCTTTTTCTTTCATACAATGGTTTTATAACTTAATTTGTTGTTTAATATGAGGCAGTAGACTTTTATAAGAAAAATTTATAGAACACCCGTTAGGTTTTCTCAACCCAAAATAGATATCCTGTTCTTGATTCATTGATTCAGGGACAAAATATATTTTTTCTATTTCATAGGTTATTGATTCTATATGTATAATTTTTCCTATTAAGTCTACTGCGTCTCTCATTTTACTTTAATTCACAAGCTCCTCCTGAACAAGCCAACTCACCACTTAAATCAGTCTCATCTGTTAATTCTATAACCTTAGATAGATCAATTGAATGTAATTTTGAAAATAATCTTTCAAACTCTTCTTTTGTACAGTCTTCAAAAGGTGCTTGAATATAGGTTCCTCCGTCATGAGGTAATACTGATAGTCCATTATAATAATCACGATTATCCCACATCCATTCACCAGCAAGTTCCCAATCTTCAGGTTTCAAACTAATTGTTGCAGAAACATTATGACTATTTGAACCGTTTCTATGACCTGGTTTAACCCACTCTTGTGTAATTTTCTTAACTCGTTCTAATAATTGGAATGGACTTTCGGTTCTTAAAATCGCTCCTTCAGGCGCCTTTTGTGGAACAGAAATTACCGCTGTATCATGTGGACGGAAAAACTCATCTTCAACTAATTCAGGGTGATTATTTATTAAATAATTATAAATTGATTCATTTTTACCAACACGAATTCTACGAATATAATAATCATTATGCCAAGCGTGAATTCCTGAAGATGTTCCTAAAGTTAATGAAGTTGTTCCCGCTGGTTTTACAGTTGTAGTACGCGCTGATTTGTTAATACCTATTAACTCAGCAACTCTTGCGTTTTCTTCTTTAACAACTTTAGCCGCCTCTTTCATATCATAACCCAAAACAACACCAGAACCTATACCTGTCATAGATACACCAATTAAAGCATCTTTTTCGGTTGTTCTTTTCCAAACATCACGAAGATAATGGAAATTAGTATATCCTGCTTGAAGTGTTCCTATAAATGCCGCAGCTTTAACACGAGCATTTAAATCTTCTTGTGAGTCAATGTCCGAAACATTTACCTCACATAAATTACAGAACTGATTTGGTCTTAATGCGATTTCACAACAAGGGTTTGTTCCCCAATCTTTATCGTTTGTGAAGTAGATACCAGGTTCTCCTGCCCCTGAAGCCTCAACACGTTTCCATAAATCCATAAAGAATTCTCTTGTAATTTTATGTCTAACTAATGCCGCTGAGTTATTTGCTCTACCTCTTTGTGGATTTTTCTCCCACCACGCACCTGACTTACAAGATATCATTTCTTGATCATCAGCACTAAACAACGAGATAAGAGCCGCTCTTCTAATACCACCTGCTAATACCGCATCAGCAATATGACATACCATATCGTGAACCTCAATTGGTGTTAATTTTTCACCATCATTTTTTGATTCTAACATAGTAGTTAACTTATAGATACAATCTTTTAATGGTTGAGGTCCTGGTGCTTTACCACCTGAAGTTACAAGTCTAGCACCCTTTGGTCTAACATCAGAATAGTCAAACAATATTGTTGAAGATGCCTTACCAAAATATGATTTCATTAATACTTTAATAGCATCTGCCCATCCTTCGATAGAATCTCCAATTAAAAATCTTGTTGTATATTTTGGATTTGGTTTTCTAATTTCAGGTAATTTTTCAACATGGTGTTTTTGAACTGAATATCCAACACCTGTTCCACCTAATAATAAGAACATAGATTCTGAAAATGCATCTAAATGATCTATTGGTAAATAAGCACAGTTGTAAATTCTATTTGGTGAGATTTCAATTGGTTTTCCACCAAATTGCATAGATCTCATTGATGGTAATACTTTTTTATCATACACCATCTTATACACTTCTTTAATCTCATTTTTTAATGACGGGTATTTTTTAATATGCATTTCCATATTACGGGTTACCAATTCTTCCCACGTTTCGCGTCTGTTTAATTCAGGAACGAACTTAGCGTACTTCATGTAAACAGTTAAATCTGACAATATCCTTTGTGATGCGTCCATAATTTTTCTTTTTTTTTAGTTTATATTATTAATTTGTTGTTCTCTTTGTTTTCTTTTTTCTAAAAGTTCTTTAACTCTATCTCGTTTTCTTTCTTCTTGTTGTTCTTCAAACCCTAAGAAGGTTACCGAACTTTCAGTATCTATTTCAAGAAGTTCGTTGTTGAACTTGCAGTTCTCAAACACAACTCCGTCTTTACCAATACGTGACTTGGTAATCGCTATGGTAGCCAAATTCATCTCTTTTTGTTGTAATGTTTTTGCTACCGATATAATAACGTGACCTACCTGAGCTTTTTTAATAGATCCACCCATTTGGTCAGTTGTTACAACCTCAGAAGAGATTGATGATCTATTACCTTGTGTTGCCGTCCATCCCACCAAAGATAACTCATGACACATCGCTTCAAAACCTCTCATAACTGAACCCTCAGCTTTCCACTCATCCTTACTTGAACTCTCAGGAACCACACAATCAATATAATCCAAAAGAACTAAGTCGATTTTTGTACCATCGGCAATCATTTTTCTAATTTGATTTTTGATTTGGTTCATAGACATAGAATCAGAAGGGAGTTTCTTTAATATCAACTCATTCTTCATTGTTTCTTTAATCTCTGTGATTTTACCCATCACAGTTTCTTTGTGTTGAACCAAATTATCTGGTTCAATTCCTGTCCAAAGTGTAAAGTGTTTGCGTTGAACTATTTTTGGGTTATCCTCAAAAAATATTTGAAGTACATTATAACCCATATTAAATGCAGTATTAGCGATTTTGGTTAAGATAGTTGTCTTACCAACCCCTGTTGGAGCAAGTATAACACCTATCTCTCCCTTCGCAAGACCACCTTTAAGTAATCTGTCAATTCCTGGTATTCCCATCGGAATTGGGTGTCTAAAATCCTCGTCTAATACGGTCTCAAGATTAGAGAAGATGTCGGTTGTACCCGTATCTCTTTCTCCAACTTGTAACGCTTCACGAACTAACCCCTCAACTTTATCATAAGATTCAAAATCACCTTCTGTAATAATCTTTTGAGCCTTGTCCATAGCCTTTTGAAGTTCTTGTTGTTTACAAAACTTCAAAGCCTTTTCTTGAACAAACTGGGTTCCTTCAAATGGCGCGTCTTTGATTTGTTTGATAGTATCAAGTACTATTTTAGCAACCAATTCTTGTGAGATTTCAGATTTAACGATTTGTTCAAGAGTATCGAAATTAGGTGTTGATTGATACTTCGCATGATACTCCTTTGTCATCTGTAAAATAATCTTAAAGTACTTGTTATCAAAATAAGTACTCTCAATAACATCCATAATTGATGTTGAAAATTCTTTATCTACTATAAGTTGGTTTAAAAGTTGTATTTGGAAAGTGTTCCCTAAGTAATCAAAATTCTTATTCATATATCGTTTGTTAAATCCCCTGTTTTATTAAATACTTACTTACTTAGGTCAAGACCCAAATATTCAAAACTTAATTTTGGAGATGAAAAAATGTCAGTCAATTCACGAAGAACATTTTTTAGAAATGGTCTTACATCAACAGTATAACGAACTTTTGGTGGGAATAATTTTCCGTCAAAATATCTATGACAAATTGTCTGTTCCCCAACTCTAACATAAAGATTGAACCTTTCGCTACCCTCAGTAAATGAAGTATTCATAATAGTTGGATCGGCACAAATCGCATCTTTATTGTCCGTCATGTAGATAACTGTTTTCATTTTTAAGTCATACTGAAGTTCTTCACTTAGTTGTTTCATAAAGTAATGCAATTCTAAAGAATTTTTAGCATCGTAATTGAATCCTCTAACATTAAAAAACCTTTGAACTACAATATTATCATTTAATGATAATAAGAATTCCATTTTTGTACTGTCTTGTTCTTTCATAATTTAATTTTTGTTTGTGTTTCTTTTTTCTTTTCTTGTTAATTTCATAAATGGTTTGAGGAAGTTAACCCAAGCGTCGTCGTTCTTGGGAAGATACTTAAAGAGACCGTCTTCCATCATCATTCTCATTAAGTTTTTGTATCCCCTATCTGTGGGATCTATTGTATCTACTAATATTTGTTCTACCAAAGTTTTTCCATCATCAGTTATTAAAGGGTTAGACAAATCAACTATTTTGTGGTTTATATTATAAAACTCATCACCAAATATACCACTTTTTGTCTTACCAATCAAAATATTTTCTAAAACTTTTGATTTCTTTTCTTGAATGATAAGTCGGGCATTATCTTTTATTTCGTTGATAGTGAATGATTTATCAGTCAAATCAGGGAATAATTTAATTAAAGTTTTTTCTCCAAGACCTTCAATACCATTAATATTATCTGACTTGTCACCCGTAAAAATTTTGGTTATTAAAACATTATAGTGGGGAATCTCAACTTTGTTAATTGATATCGTATCACCATTCCTGTAGAATCTTTTTTTGGTTGGTGAGTATACTATCACATTTTCAGAAATAAGTTGTGTAAGGTCTTTATCCGACGAAAAAATGGTAATGTTTTCATTGGTTGCAATTTTACAATAATAAGCGATAAGATCGTCCGCCTCATTGTATGGAACTTCAATTTGTCTTACAAATATCTCTTCAAGATATTGTTTAACACGAATGTTCTGTTCAAGATATGATTCAAGTTTATACTCATTCAAATCTTGTCGTCTATTTGCCTTGTATTGAGGATATAATTCTTTGCGTGTGGATGACCCATGTTCTGAGTCCCACATAACAACTACCTTGTCATAGTTAAATTCTTCAAGGAATTTACGAATTGTATTAATAAAATGATAGATTGCCCCTAAGTGACTACCATCACTATAAAGGTCTTTTACTCCATGATAGCCAATCTTCATCAGATTATTGCCATCGATTAAAAGTGTTTTGGTCACATTTGTGATTTTAAGTGTTAAACAATATACTAATCTTCTTTTTCTTCCTTTTCTTCTTTCAAATCAAAATCCAAAGAATTCACACCAAGAATATCTTTCCAATAGTCCGCATATTCTTTCTTGTATGCTTCAATAGATGCCTTTTCTTCAGAGGCCTCTTTTCCCGCTAAAAACCCGTGTGGTGTTACAATTATTTTACCGTCTTCATAACCCAAACCATTGATGTGGTTCTTCATTACAGATACTTTAGTTCTAATCGCAAACTTAACACTTCTCTTATCTTTTGTTGCTGTAATCTTATTTGTTCCAGCACCTTTTTGATTTCCAAATAAAAATACCAAAGATGAGTTTAACCAAATTGCTTCTCCACCCTTAGCCTTAATTTTTGGTTGACCAAATGGATTATCAGGGAGTTCCACCCATGGTTG
>Ga0315904_10005938_pt1 | contig 16816 bp, 16 predicted proteins | sample LakEriMetagenome_6_FD_203529 | JGI IMG/M metagenome (GOLD analysis project Ga0315904, IMG submission 203529) | Freshwater fungal communities from buoy surface, Lake Erie, Ohio, United States - Buoy 12 MA120 | ecosystem: Environmental > Aquatic > Freshwater > Lake | place: USA: Lake Erie, Ohio...
CGTAGCCCCAACGCTGCAGACACTCGGCCACCAGATCGGCGGTGGCGTTCTCCTGGTAGGCCAACTCGGGGTTCTCGTGGATGCGGTGCCGTATGGCGATCATCTCGACTTCGTGGGCACGGACTTCGTCCAGGGCGGGCAGGGGCAGGGGGGCGTTCATGGGCAGACTGGCGGCGCAATGCCGATGCGGGCTGAGGGGCGGGAGGGGCCTTGATTCTGCCCTTGCCGCAAGTCACCAGGGGTGCACCGCAAGGCTGCCGAGCTTGGGGCAATCCCGGCCTGACAACAGGCCCTGCATCAGGCACATTCTGGCGTTCTCACGCAATTTTCAGGAGTCCGTCTTGACCCGTCTGACCTGCTTGACCCGCCTGCCGGCTGTTGCGGCGGTTGTGTTGTCCGCCACGGCACTGTTCACGGCCCCGGCGCTTGCCCAGCCCTGCCCTGAGAAGAACCTGATGTACTGGCAGGCCTTTCCGCCCGGTGGTGAGTCTGATCTCTCGGCCCGGCACCAGCAACTGGTCTTGAAGAAGCGCTGCCCGGCCACGGAGACCGTGGTGCAGTACAAGGCCGGTGCCGGCGGTGCGTTGATGTGGACGACCATGAACACCCTGCCCGGCGACGGCGTGACGGTGGTGGGCGTGAACCTGCCGCACACGGTGTTGCAGCCCATGGAGGGCAACGTCCAGTACAAGACGGAGGACATCACCCCGGTGTACTGGTTCCACTACACGCCCGATGCGTTGGTGGTGCCCGAGCAGAGCCCGATCAAGTCGTTTGCCGACTTCATCCGTGTGGCCAAGGCCCAGCCGAACAAGCTCAACCTCGCGGGCTCCGGACTCAACTCCGCCAACCATGCCGCCCACGAGCGCCTGAACCGCGACTTCGGCGTCAAGACCACCTATGTGCCCTACAAGGGCACGGGCGACCTCGCCACCGCCGTGCTGGGCGCGCAGGTGGACGGCACCATGTCCTACACCGCGTTCGCCATCAACAACAAGGGCCGCGTGCGCGCCCTGGCCGTGGCCATGGACAGGCGCCACCCGCTGATGCCGGACGTGCCTACCTTCAAGGAGCTGGGTGTGGATTGGGTCGACGGCGCCTTCCGCGGCATTGGCGTGCCCAAGTCCACACCGCCTGAGGCGCGCAAGCGCCTGTCGGACCTGTGGGCCTCGCTCAATGCCGACCCGGAGATGAGGGAACTGGCCGCCAAGAGTGGCTTCGAACTGGTCAACGTGGGCGTGGACCAGATGGACGCTTTCATGCGCCAGCGCGTCCAGGTCTATACCGAGGTAGGCAAGGCCATGGGGCTGGGCAAGAAGTAGGCCTGGCGCCAGGTGATGGACCGATGGTGGCGCGCGTTCTTACCAGCCTCCAAAGCGCGGCCACACCTGCACGGTGCCGTCTTCCTTCACCAGGTGGTAGCGATCAAACTGCGCACCCGTGGCGCAGGCGTGGTTGGGGAGCACCCGCAGCCGGCTGCCCAGGGGGAAGTGCTGGCGCAGTGACGCGTCGGCCGCGCCGTCCACGCGAGAGATGATGCCGTGCTCCTGGTTGGCGGCTGAGACGATCCACTCCGGCAGCGCCGTGCCGTCCTCGGCACAGACCAGTCCGTACTTGCGGTCCACCGGCTGGGCTTGGGTGCCGCGGTCGCGGCTCAGCGCCATCCAGCCGGCGTCGATCAGCACCCAGCCCTTGTCCGGCTGGTGGCCGATCACCGTGCCCAGCACGCTCAACGCAATGTCCTCAGGCGTACACACGCCCACGCCCGCCATCACCAGATCCTGGAACACGTAGACCCCGGCGCGCACTTCGGTGACGCCCTGCAGGTGCGCTGCGGAGAGCGCCGTGGGTGTGGAACCCACGCTCACGATGGCGCAGGGCAGCCCGGCCTCCCGCAGGCGCTGCGCAGCCGTGACACAGCCGCTGCGCTCCTGCTCGGCAAAGGCCACGAGCTCGGATTCGGTGTAGAGGTTGTAGGAGGCCCCGGCGTGCGTCATCACGCCGGTCAGCTGGGCGCCGCCCGTGTGCAGGGCCTGGCCGATCTCCAGCAGGGCGGCCGAGTGGGGCAGCACCCCGGCACGGTGACCGTCGGTGTCCACCTCGATCAGCACGTCAAAGCTGTGGCCGTGAGCCTGTCCGTACGCAGCCACGGCCTGCGCGGCTTCGAGGGAGTCCACCGTGATCTTGAGGCCGCAGCCCTGCTCGCGCAGGGCCTGCACCTGAGGCAGCCGCGAGCCAATGATGCTTACCGCATAAAGGATGTCATCAAAGCCCGCGCCGAAGAAGGCCTGCGCCTCTTTCAGCGTGGACACCGTGATGCCTTGCGCTCCAGCGGCGCGCTGCAGGCGCGCCACCTCCACGCACTTGGCAGTCTTCACGTGCGGCCGAAAGGCCACGCCCAGCGCGTTCATGCGCGCTTGCATCCGGGCGATGTTGGCGGCAACCTTGCGTTCGTCCAGCAAGGCGGCGGGGGTGTCGAGCGTGGACAGGGGGGCAGTCATGGGTTTAGGCATCGGGGCAGAGGTGTTTGCAGACACAGGCGCATACCTGGCAACGGATCAAGGTCGACAGCAACTCTGCGCTTGATCCAAGGCCAGGGCCAGTATCGCGCCCGGCTCAGAATGCATCCATGTCCGTTGCCGAACACGCGCCCTTCCTGGAGATTTTGCCCAAGGCAGGGGCGCATCGACATCGCCGTGCCTTGGGGCCAGGGTCGACGGCCTGGCTCACATCGCTCGTCCTGGTGTTGTGGATGGGGGCGGTGGCCTTGTCTGCACATGCGGCTGCGCGGGTGTTGCCCGGCCAGGTCACACGTGTGGTCGACGGCGACACCTTGTGGTTCCAGCCCTCCGAGCCGGGTGAGCCGCTGGTAGCTGTACGGCTCAGAGGCATCGACGCCCCCGAAAGCTGCCAGCCCTGGGGCCGCCAGGGCACTCTGGCGCTTCGTGAGCAGGTGCTGGGGCGTCCGGCTACGCTGTTGATCCACGGCCAGGACGACTACCGTCGCACCCTGGGCACCCTGAGCGTGGGGGGCGTGGACCTCAATGCCGCCCTGGTGGCACACGGCCATGCCTGGGCCTGGCGGGACTCGAAGGGCCACAGCCCGTACCTGCAGCAGGAATCAGAAGCACGTGCCGCAGGCCGGGGGGCGCACGCCAACCCGGCGGCCGAGGCACCCTGGGACTTCAGGCGGCGGCATGGGCGTTGCCGGCGATGAGCCTTGAGGTCAGCAAGCGTCCCGCGCGTTGCGCTCCTGATTACCGTATCTGCACCCAGCGCAACTCGATCGCATCGTTGGGCCACTGCACCACATTGACCTTCTTGGCCATGGCCCAGGTCAGTGTGCGGCGGTACAGCGGGATCATCGGCAGGTCTTCGCCTATCAGGCGCAGGGCCGTGGTCACCATGGCGCGGCGGCGGGTGAGGTCAGGCTCCACTCGAATGCCGTCGATCAGGCTGTCCAGCTTGGGGTTGCTGTAGCGCCCGGCGTTGAAGCTGCCCAGGCCCGAGCGGTCAAAGGTGCGGAACAGGCCGTTCAGCGAAGCCCAGGCGTCCGGGCTGGCGCTCCAGCCGAATTCCAGGAAACTGCCGGTGCCCTGGCTGAGCCGGGGGAAGAACTGGTTGGTCGGGCTGGAGCGCAGCGTGGTGCGGATGCCCACCTGCGTGAGCATGGCCGCCGCGGCCTGGCAGACGCTTTCGCGCCAGGCCACGTTCACGCAGTCCAGTGTGACGGCAAAGCCGTTGGGGTAGCCGGCTTTTGCCAGCAGGGCGCGGGCCCGGGCGGGGTCGTAGGGCAATCGCTTGTCCAACTCTGTCGGGGAGCCCTCCACCATGGGCGACAGGAGGGCCCCCGTGGGCACCGCCTGGCCGCGCAGCACCTTGTCGATGATCAGCGGCACGTTCACAGCGTGGTACACGGCCTGGCGCACGCGCAGGTCCTTGAAGGGGTTTCGGCCCTTGACGTCGCTGAACTCGAGTTCGTCGCGCGCCTGATCGAAGGCCAGGTACTGCTGGCCGATGTCGGCGGTCTGCGTCAGCGTGATGCGGCTGTCGGTCTTCAGGCGCGCCACGTCCTGGTGAGGCGGGTCCAGCACCAAGTCCACCTCGCCCGAGGCCAGGGCAGCCAGGCGCGTGGCATCGCTCTTGATGGTGGTGAAAACCACCTCGGTCAGGTTGCCCTGGCGCCGGCCCGGAGTCTTGTCGGCTTCCCCCACCAGTCGGCATGGCGCTTGAGCACGGTGCGCACGTCGGGCTCGTAGCGCTCCAGGCGGAAGGCGCCCGTGCCGTTGGCGTGGCGGACGGCGTGGGTCTCCTGTTTGCCGTTGAAGTCCTGTGCTCTCTGCACGCCATGCTTCTCGCACCAGGCGCGGCTCATCATGGGCAGAAAGGTCAGCTTTTCGGGCAGCACCGCGTCTGGAGCATCGGTCACCAACTCCAGTGTGGCCTCGTCCACCTTGCGTGCTGTTGCCACGCCCTTGAGCTGGAAGGCCCGCTGCGAAGGCGGCGCCATGGCTCGCTGGATGGAGAACACCGCGTCGTCCACGGTGAACGCGCTGCCGTCGTGGAACTTCACGCCCTGACGCAGCTTGAAGCGCCACACCGTGGGCGAGGTCATCTGCCACGACAGCGCCAGCCCTGGCTCCAGCTTGAAGGCCTCGTTGCGGTGCACCAGCGAGTCGTAGACCTGGAAGGCGATGCGCGAGTGGTACAGCAGCGCGATCGCGTGCGGGTCCATGGTCTGGGGGTCGAAGGCGCTGGCGATGCGCAGGGTCTTCGCGTGGGTTGGGCCCGGACTGGCGAAAGCGGCCAGCACGAGCACAAGGGCCATGAATCGGATGCACCACATGGGAAAGCCTTTCTGGGGTGTCTGCTGGAAAAGGTCAACAAGCTGACTGGTCATCAAGGTGACCATTTACACTGTTTTTGGAGATTCGAAACAAACGCAGCGTGCGAGGGGCAAGACCATGCAAACGATACAAGCCTCAGAGTTCAAGGCCAAGTGCCTGGCGCTGATGGACGAAGTCGCCCGTACGGGCGAAGTGTGGGTCGTCACCAAGAACGGTCGGCCCGTGGCTGAACTTCGGCCCTTCGGCGGGCCGAGGATTGACAGCCCGTTCGGCCTCCATCGCGGCCTGCGCACCGAAGGCGACATCGTCTCCCCGCTCGACGAACCTTGGGACGCTGAGGACCTACGCTGATGCTGCTGCTCGACACCCATGTCCTGGTGTGGATGGATGCCGACGACCTGGCGCTCGGCCCGCAGGCGCGGCAGGCCATCCGGCAGGCCTGGTCGGTGGGTGAGGTGGCGGTGTCCGCCATCAGCTTCTGGGAGGTGGCGATGCTCGCGCAGCGAGGCCGCCTGCACCTGCCGGTGTCGCCCGGTACTTGGCGGGCCGATCTCCTGGAGGCGGGAGTCCGCGAGATCCCGCTGGATGGCCGCATCACGGTGGCTGCCGCCGGGCTTGAAGACCTGCACCGCGATCCCGCGGATCGGCTCATCGTCGCCACGGCCGTGGCGAGTGCTGCTGTGCTCATGACGGCGGATGCGGGCATCCTTGATTGGGCCGGCGAGCTGAGCCGCATCGACGCGCGGCGGTAACGTCGCTGGAGACGGGCGCCGCCAGCGCCCGGTCGTGGCGTTCACCGCCAGCGCAGCACCGTCCAGCCGCGCTCGGCGGCCAGTGCGGCCAGGCGTGGGTCAGGATCGACGGCCACGGCGCGGCGAGTGGCGGAGAGCAGCGGGGCGTCGTTCATCGAGTCGCTGTAGGCCACGCTGTCCAGCGCGTCCAGCGTGAGGTCTCTTTCTGCCAGCCAGGCCTGCAGGCGCGTCACCTTGCCTTCGCGCATGTTGGGCGTGCCGGCCACACGGCCGGTGAAACAGCCGTCAGCCCCCACCTCGCACTCGGTGGCGATGAGGTGGCTGATGCCCAGGTGCTGGGCCGTCAGTTCGGTGATGACGCGGTTGGTGGCCGTGGTCAGCACCACGGTGTGGCCAGCTTGCTGGTGGTGACGCAACTGCAAGTGCGCGGCCTCTGGGATGCGCGGCGCGATCTCCTCGGCGAGGAAGCGCTGGCGCAGCGGCTCCCACTGCGCGAGGCTGCGCCCGGCTAAGGTGCCGACGTAGAAGCCGCAGAACTCCGCCACGCTCACGGTGCCGGCCTTGTAGCCGGTCTCCATGGCCGCATTGCGGGGCTCGAAGCTTGCGCGGTCCAGCACGCCCTCGTGCATCAGCCAGTCGCACCACAGCACGTCGCTGTCGCCTGACAGCAGCGTGTGGTCCAGGTCGAAGAGGGCGAGGGTCTGCGTCACCACACCCTCAGCCCGGATGCCGCAGGTGCCACGCCTTGGGTCGCGTGAAGGTCTGGATGCCGTAGGTGGAGAGGGTCAGGCCAATGCCCGAATCGCCCACGCCGCTCCAGGGCAGGCGGGGGCTGACGCGGTCGCAGCAGTTCCAGTACACGGTGCCTGCGTTCACTTGCGCGAGCAGCGCGCGGGCGGCAGATTCGTCCTTGGTGTAGACGCCGGCCGTCAGCCCGTAGCGCGTGTCGTTCATCAGCGCCACGGCCTCCTCGTCCGAGGCCACCTTCTGGATGCCGACGATGGGGCCGAAGCTCTCCTCTCGCATCAACTCCATGATGTGGTTGCAGCCCGTGACGACCGTAGGATCGAAGCCCCAGCCGGGGCCTGGGCCGCGCTGCCCGCCGCACAGCACCTGCGCGCCCTTGGCCACTGCGTCATCCACCTGCGCCTGCAGCACCGCGATCTGCGGCTCGCGCGTGAGGGCGCCGATGTAGGTGCCTGCGTCCATCGGGTCACCGGCCTTCATGGCCTTCACCGTCTGTACGAAGTGCGCCACGAACGCATCGTGCACGGCCTCGTGCACATAGATCCGCTCCACCGAACAGCAACCCTGGCCCGTGTTGTACATGGCGCCATCGGCCAGGCTCTCGGCGGCGGCCTTCACGTCCACGTCGGCGCGTACGTACATCGGGTCTTTGCCGCCGAGTTCGAGCTGCACCTTGACCAGCCGCGTGGCCAGGGCCGCGGCGATGTGCTGGCCCGTGGCGTGGCTGCCGGTGAAGAACAGGCCGTCGATGCGCTGCTCCAGCAGGGCCGCGCCCACCGCGCCGCCGCCCACCACACATTGCATGATGTTGGCTGGCACGCCGGACTCGTGCAGCAGCCGGGTGATGGCCAGGCCCGTGAGCGCGGCATGTTCGCTGGGCTTGTAGAGCACGGCGTTGCCCGTCAGGAGCGCCGGCACGATGACGTTGCAGCCCACGAACCAGGGGTAGTTCCACGCTGAGATGTTGACCACCACGCCGAGCGGCGCGTGCGAGATCTGCTCGTGCATGCCGCCGCCGTCAAAGACGTGCTCGTCCCGCACCGCGCCTTCGGCCTGCTCGACAAAGAAGTCCAGGCGCGGCAGCAGCCCGTTGAGCTCGTTGCGCGACAGGCTGATGGGCTTGCCGGTCTCGCGCGTCATGGTGATGGCCAGCGTCTCCAACTGCGCCACCACCGCCGCGCGAAAGCGCGTGATGCAGGCCAGCCGGTCGGCCATGGGCAATGAGGCCCACGCGGGCTGCGCAGCGCGCGCTGCAGCGGCCTTGTCGGCCACCGAGGCTGCGTCGTCGGCCGGGATCTCGTCGATGACCGAGCCGGCGTGGGGGTTGTGGATTTTCAGGGTGGGCATGGTGATGACGCGACCGGGTGTCGCCTATCGAGATGTCAGAGGTGAGGGCCGAGGGAGGTGTCGGGATGAGCGCCAGGGGAGTTGCCGGGGGAGTTACCGAGGGAGCCTCTGGGGTTGTCGAGCGTCATGCGCAGGAATCGCCGTTCAGGAAGAACCTGTCGAAGAACCTGCGGCAGAGGCTTCCGAACAGATCAGGAGGGCTGTGGCCCACCTCCGTCGCGCACTGCTCGGCAGGCGTCCAAAAAGTCCTGCAACATCGCTGAGTCGTCGAAGTGCTCAGGCTCGCCGGCCTGGTGGAACTCGGGGTGCCATTGCACTGCGGCCACGTAGGAACCCTCGGTACGGCGGATCGCCTCCACGGTGCCGTCCAGAGGGCAGCGTGCCTCTACCACGAAGCCAGGCGCGAGGTCCTTCACGCCCTGGTGGTGGATGCTGTTGGCGCTGGCCTGCGTGATACCGGGGTAGAGCTGCGCCAGCCGGGTGCCGGGCACGATCTCGATGGGGTGGTAGTGCTTCTCGTAGCGCTGCAACGCGCGGTGGTCGAAGGCGCCGGGGCGCTGCGAGACGATGTCCTGCCACAGCGAGCCGCCGTGCAGCACGTTGATGAGCTGGAAGCCGCGGCAGATGCCGAACACCGGCTTGCCCGCGTTCTCGAAGGCGCGGATCAGCTCCATCTCGTAGGCGTCTCGCACCGGGTCGCCCGCCCAGGCGGGGACTAGCGGCTGTTCGCCATAGGCCGTGGGCGCGATGTCGTTGCCGCCCTGCAGCACCAGGCCGTCCAGGGCCTGCGCGTAGTCGTCCAGGTTCAGGTCGGTTCGCTCGACGATGCTGTCACGCGTGACAGCCGGCACCATCACCGCCATCGCATGGCCCGACAGCACCCAGTGCGCCACCGACTGCTCCAGGAAGTGCAGCGTCTTGGTGAACACGCGCGGCAGTGCGTCGTGGTCCGTGGGGTAGTGGATGCGGGCGGAGACGCCGATCAGCAGGGGTTTGGGGTTCATGGTGAGTGCGTGGACGTCGATCTCAGCGCAGTTCCTGTCCAGGTGGAAAGGTCTGCCCTCAGCGTGCGGTTTGTGCTGCTCTCGTCACCTTGTTGCGCAGTCGGGTGGCCTTGGAGGCGTCGGGCATGGCCTTGGTGGACCGACGCGTAGCCGCCTTCAGCGCTTGCTCGGCCCACCGGTTGAGACTTGTGCCGCTCAGAGCCGCGGCCTTCAGCGACGCGGCATGCACTTCGGGCGACACCCTCAACATCAGTCTCCCGCTAGCGGGCCGCTCCGGTTCGCTGCCCAGCGCTTCACAGGCGGCGATGTAATCATCCACCACGGTGTGGAAGTGGGTCTCAAACTCGCCTACCGAGGCCCCATGAAAGGTCACGATGTCATCGATATCGAGCACCCGCCCTACGATGATCTTGTCGTCCGCGTCAAAGCTCATGCTGGCCGTGTAGCCCCGGTATTGCATCGTGTTGCTCATGGCCTTGCTCCTATCCTTTCCAACCATTCGCGGGCCGCTCTGACGCGGTAGCGCAGCGCTTCCTGGCCAGGATGTGGCCGATGAAAGGCGGCGCGTCGCCCGTCCTTCTCGAACGTCACCGATGACCCGGGACCTTCGATCACGCGACAGCCCAAGGCTCCGAAGAGTGACTCGATGCGTCGCCATTCCAGTGCCCCGTTGACGGGATCGCTCCAGATGGTCTCGAAGGTCTTGCGCTGACGCGAGTTCACGCCAGGATGATAGCGCTAGCCAACAGTTGTGCAATCACATCGCCGCGCGGAACAGCCGCTCGTAGTCGGCCTCGGTGGCCGGGCGCGGGTTGGTGCCGCCGGTGAAGTCGGTGGCCGCGAGCGGTACCAGACGCGACAGGTGATCGAGGGTCACGCCGCGCTCGGCCAGGCCGCCGGTGATGCCGATGTCGGCCTTGAGCTGGCGCAGCCAGGTGATGAAGCCGGCGCCGCCGCCGGCAGCCCCCACCACATGGGCCATCTCGTCGAACTTGGCGGGCACCACCTCGCGGTTCCAGTCCAGCACGGTATCGATCATCAGCGCATTGGCCAGGCCGTGGTGCATGTCCACCACCGCACCCAGGGCGTGCGCGCAGGCGTGCACCGAGCCCAGGTCTTTCTGGAAGGCGATCGCGCCCATCATCGAACTCATCATCATGTCGGCTCGCGCCGCCAGATTGCCTGGCTCTTTGACCGCCGTCACCAGCGCCCGCGCGCCCACGCGCAAACCCTCCAGCGCAATACCATCGCACAGCGGGTGGTAGGCCGGCGAGAGGTAGCTCTCGATGTTGTGCGTCAGCGCGTCCATGCCCGTGGCCGCCGTCACATGGGCCGGCAGGGCGAAGGTCAGTTCCGGGTCGGCAAAGACGGCCCGCGCCAGGATCTTCGCGCTGAAGACGGTGCGCTTGTGGTTGGTGTCGTTTTCCGACACCACGGCCGAGCGGCCCACTTCCGAACCCGTGCCCGAGGTGGTGGGCAGGGCGATGAAGTAGGGCAGGGCGTTGACGATGGGCCGCACCTGGGGGTGGTCCCACACGTACTCGAGGATGTCGCCTTCGTGCGTGGCCGCCACGCCCACCACCTTGGCCACGTCCAGCGCGGCGCCGCCGCCAAAGCCGATGACGGCATCCGCTCCGTGCGCCTTGAACGCCGCGGCGCCGCCCATCACCTGCGCGCAGGTGGGGTTGCCGAACACGCCGTCGTAGACCGCGACGTCCAGGCCACCCAGGTGGCTGCGGAACTCGGCCATCACCGGCAGTTGCGCCAGCGCCCGGTCGGTGACGATCAGCGGACGTTTGACGCCTTGCTCCAGCAGGTGCGCAGCCACCAGCTTGCGCGCGCCAGCGCCGAAATGGATGGGGGTGGGGAAGGCGAAGCGGGAGATGGTCATGCGCGTATTTTGCGCGCTCCCGAGGTGTGCTCAAGTTCGCAGTACACGCCTCAGATTTGTAGCGCCCGCGTCAGATAGAAGGGCCCGCCTTCAGGGTCACCGCATCACCCTCGCGCGGGCAGGCGCACTGCACCGTGCGCAGCCGACACCAGACCTAAAAGCCATCCATCTCCGGCATCATAGTCCAGGATAACGACTTCGGGCACGATCGCTTAGGCGTCCTGCGCAATCAGCCGGCGGCTGTGGTGTTGTCTGAGGATGACTACCGCGCCTTGTGCCAGCCGCAGAGCCTCCCGCAGGGCGGTATGAGCGCCTTGCAATGGTTGGCGCCTCTGCCACCCAAAGGGCGGCGCGCCAAGGCAGAGATTGACCGGCGCTTGCGTCAAGACCGGGCCTTGTAAGTCCTGGCGGTGTTTGCCTTCCTTGATGCCAGCGCGCTGACCTATCTGGTGGAGGGTGCGGAGCCCTTTGCGTGGCGGGCAAGGCGTGCGTTGTCAGATCTTGCGGGTCATGAGCCGTCTGCGGGCGTCGCCCTGAGCCGCCTGACCTGGCTGGAATGCCGGGTGCGACCGCTGCGCGAGGGGGAATCAGAGGTCCTGGAAGCCTTTGATGCCTTCTTTCGGCGCTCTGACATCGTGTGGGTCGAGTTGAGCGCTCAGGTCGTCGAGCCAGCCACTGAAATCCGAGCCCGAACAGCATTGAAGACTCCTGATGCCCTCCAAGCGGCGTGCTGCCTTCAGCTGGGAGCCGATCACCTGTTTGTCACAGGCGACATCGCGTTTCGCAAGGTGGCGGGCTTGAGAGTCAAGGTTCTGAAGTGAGGGTTCGGGCGCACATGAGGTTGCCGCACACGGGCTGAGCCAAAGGCGTTGGACCTGTGCCGCAGGACGGGTGACATGATTGGCGCGAGGGAGGACCTGGACAAGGCCTTGTGGGTAGCTCATCAGCAAAGCACCCATCGCGTGATTCCGGTGATGGTGGGCAGTGCTGTCTTGCAAGGGGCAAGCCAGGTTCGTAGACCCGGTAGGGCTTAAGGTGGTCAAGCTGTTCGACCAGGGTTGTGTAGACGCTGGATACTTCGCATGCTTCCTGTCTGTCTTCGCGCTTCGAGACACCTCATGCCTCTATACGAAATCACTGACCTCTTTGAAGGCGAGTCTGCCCTGCAGACCCTGGCCCATCGCATGGCGGCACCTCGTCCTGGAATAGTGCTCGCCACCGGCCTCGCGACGAGTGGCAAGCTCACGACACTGGCCGCCCTCGCATTGGCGATATCGCAGCCCTCTGTACCGGTACGTTTGTTGGGAGACCGTAGCTCAACCTTCGAGGTCTTCGAGCCGCTGCCGGCGCATTGGTCGATCCAGACAGTGGGACCGACGGAAGCCGACTGGGCTCGCCAATTCGCGGACCTGCCCGAGGACCACATCGTTGTGGTGGCGCAGCTTGCGCGAGAAAACGCAAAGGCCGTGATGGCACGCGCCAGCCAGGCGCCCGTGCTGGCAGCCTTGGACAGCCCCTTGATGGGGCTGGACGCGGCTTATGCGCTGCGCGAGATGGGGGTCGGCTATGAGCAGTTTGCGGAGTCAGTCAGCGGCGTGTGGTCGCAGATCCTGATGCCCCGGCTGTGTGCAGCTTGTTCTTCACCCGCCCAGCTTCGCGATGACGAGGTGGCCTATCTTTTTCCCTCTGGGCGGGCTCCCGAGGGCCTGCGCCAGGAGGCGGGCTGCGAGGCTTGCGACTGGCGTGGAACTGAGCGCCGTGCCGTGCTGGTGGAGGCCCTGGTCGTGGACGAAGCGAACCGCCGGGCCGTGGGCGCCCATGTCCTGCGCGGCGCACCGTTACCGGCCGATGCCGATCGGCACATCAGCCTGCCTGGCGAGACCTCGCGGCTGATGGCCCAGGGCGCGCTTGGCGTCAACACCTACCGCGACCTGATCCGCCGCAACCCCCTGCTGCGCTCCAGCCACCAGGTCGCGCACAGCCGTGCAGAGGCCTCGCGGCTGGACAGTCTGTTCGACAAGTTCGTCTCGCCCGAGGTGAAATCGCGCTTGCTGGACGGGCGGCGGGTGGAGTCGGTGATTCAGGGTGAGTCGCGCGAGATCACCTGCCTGTTCTGTGACGTGCGGCAGTTCACCGCACGCGCCGAGTTGCGCGACCCGCAGACGCTGTTTGCCGAGTTGAACGGCTACTTCGCCGAGGTGGTGGATGCGGTGCTTGCACACGAGGGCACGATCGACAAGTTCATCGGTGACGCGGTGATGGCCTTGTTCGGCGCGCCCGTGGACCAGGCCGACCATGCCGGGCGGGCGGTCGATTGCGCGCTGGCCATCCGCCGCCGGGTGCTGGCGCTCAACCGTGCCACCGCCAGCGACCTGCCGTTCGAGATCGGCATTGGCATCCACTCCGGCCAGGTGGCCGCGGGCTGTGTCGGTACGGCCGAGCGGCTGGAATACACCGTGCTGGGCGACACGGTCAACGTGGCGGCCCGCCTGGAGAGCAAAGCCGTGGCGGGGCAGGTGCTGGTCAGCAGCCAGACCCGCCAGCAGGTCGCGGGCCGGTTCAGGATGAAGCCGGTGGGCAGCCTGGCCCTCAAAGGCCGGGCCGAGGCTGTGGATGCCTTCGAGGTGCTGGAAAGGCTGTGACGAATCGGGGGCTGCGTACCGCTTGAGTTTTGGCGTGGCAGTACCATTTGCAGCGATTGTTCAATCGCGCTGGCTAGCGGGCACTGGTCGGCATTCGGCCTCCCTTCCCCGCCCAAGCTTCAGCCCTTCAATCCCTCCGACACAGGAACCTGCCATGACCCCCGCTATCGCCCAGAAGTCCCCCTACGCCGTCGATGTCGAGGCTGGCAAAAGCTACTACTGGTGTGCCTGCGGCCAGAGCAAGAGTCAGCCGTTTTGTGACGGCTCCCACAAGGGCAGCAGCTTCACGCCGGTGAAGTGGGACGCCACCGAGTCCAAGACGGTGTACTTTTGCGGCTGCAAGCACAGCGCCAAGGGTGCTCTGTGTGATGGGACGCACAACAAACTGTGACGGCGTGCCTGCGTTCGGGCGCTGGTTAGGGCGAGCTCGTGCCCGCCTCGGCCGTCAGATGATCTCGAAGTAGCGTTTGAGTTCCCAGTCGGTCACCGCATCCTGCCACTGCCGGTGCTCCCACTCGCGCGTGGCGGCGAAGTGGTCGACGAAGGTGTCGCCCAGCCAGTCGCGGGCGATGTCGCTGCGCTGGAAGATGCGCGTGGTCTCGATGAGTGAGCGTGGGGCTCGGGGGATGTGGTCCGCCCCCTGGTTGGTGCCGGTGATGGGCGCGGCCGTGAGTTTCAGGCCCTTTTCCACACCGTGCAGACCGGCCGCGATGACGGCTGCCATGGCCAGGTACGGGTTGACGTCGGCACCGGGGCAGCGGGTCTCCAGCCGCGTGCTCTTGGGGCTGCCCGCGATGACACGAAAACTCGCGGTGCGGTTGTCCACGCCCCAGGTGGGCTTGACGGGCGCCCAGAAGCCGTCCACCAGACGCTTGTAGCTGTTGATGGTGGGCCAGAACAGGGGCGCGAAGTCCATCAGGCAGGCTACTTGGCCGGCCAGATAGCTCTCGAACAACTTGCTCATCGAGCGCTTGCCCTTGGCGTCGAAGAACAGGTTCTTCTTGCCGTCGGACAGGCTCTGGTGGATATGGCCGGAGCAGCCGGGCAGGGCCTGCGACCACTTGGCCATGAAGCTGGGCATGACGCCGAAGCGCTTGCCGATCTCCTTGGCGCCAGTCTTGAAGAGGATGGCGCGGTCGGCTTGCTCGAGCGCGCCTGAAAACGCGATGGCGGCCTCGTAGACGCCCGGTCCGGTCTCGGTGTGCAGGCCCTCGATGGGCACGCCAAAGGCGGCCATGTCGTCCATCAGCGCATTGAAAAAGCCTTGGTTGTCGGCCATGCGCAGCAGCGAGTAGCCGAACATACCCGGCGTGAGGTTGGTGGGGCCCACGCCCCGCTTGTCAGCCCAGGTCTGCGGCGTCTCGGCGAAGTTGAACCACTCGAACTCCATGCCGGCCATGGGCATCACGCCCAGGGCTTCGGCCCGCTTGAGCACGCGCTTGAGGGTCTGCCGCGGGCACACGGCAAAGGGCCCGCCCTCGGCGTTGACGAATTCGCCCAGGAAGAAGGGCACCCCGCCGTCCCAGGGCACGCGCCGCGCCGTGCCCAGATCCAGCCGCGCCAGCGCATCGGGGAAGCCGTGGTGCCAGCCGGTGACCTGGGTGTTGTCGTAGCAGACGTCGTGCGAATCCCAGCCGAACACCACGTCGCAGAAGCCGAAGCCACCGCCTGGCGCGGGTTGAGCGGCGCCCATGAACTTGTCGATGTGCAGGTACTTGCCGCGCAGGATGCCGTCGATATCGCTCACGGCCACCTTGACCTTCTGCGCACCGGACTTGCGCACGTCGGCCAGAGCGGGATGTTCCTTGGGGTTGCGGGTGGCCATCAGGGGCTCCTTGAGGTGGTGGCTTGACGGTGCAGCGTCTTGCGGGTGACGGCGTTTGCTGTCGGAGTGGGTGAACGCGCCTGCTGTGGGGTGGGCCAGTATCTGCAGCAGAAACGGGGCAGGTCAGACCGCCGGTGTGCCGTCCGGAATGCCCATCTCGGCCAGCGCTTCGCGTACGGCATTCACGGCCTGACGCATCTCGTTGGGCCCGATGGCGCCGATGCAGCCCACCCGGAAAGTCTCCACCTGCGTGAGCTTGCCAGGGTAGAGGATGAACCCTCGGGCCTTGGCAGCTTCGTAGAACCTCTTGAAGTCGTAGGCCGGATGAGCCGGTGCATGGAAGGTGACGATGATGGGTGCTTGAACTGCGGGGTCGAGGAAGGGTCTGAAACCCAGTGCGGCCATGCCTTCGGTCAGCGCCCGGTAGTTCTCGGTGTAGCGCGCCAGGCGCGCTGGCTGGCCGCCTTCTTCGACGAACTGCGTGATGGCTTCGGACAGCGCCACCACCACGTGGGTGGGGGGTGTGAAGCGCCACTGCCCCGTCTTGCCCATGTAGACATGCTGGTCGTGCAGGTCCATGGCCAGGCTCTGGCTGTTGCCGGCGCAGGCGTCCAGGATGGCCTTGCGGATGAAGACGAAGCCCATCCCGGGCACGCCTTCCAGGCACTTGCCGCTGGCGGCAATGAGAGCATCGAACCGCGTGGTGCGCGCGTCGATGGGCAGGGCCGCGAAGCTGCTCATCGCGTCCACGATCAGGCCCTTGCCGTGCCGCTCGCACACCGCCGCCACGGCCGCCAGTGGGTTCTCCACGCCAGTGCCGGTTTCGCAGTGGATGAGGATGACGTGGGTGATGCCGGGGTCGGCCTTCAACTGCGCCTCGACGGCGGCAGCATCGACGGGCCGGTCTTCGGGCACGGGCATCAGCTTGGCCTTGCGGCCCATCATCTGCGATAGCTTGGCTGCGCGCTTGCAGTAGGCGCCGTTGTCAGGCACCAGCACATGGCCGTCGCGCGGCACCACGGTGGCCACTGCGGCTTCCACGCTGAAGGTGCCGCTGCCTTGCAGGGGCACCACCACGTGCGTGTCCTGCCCGTGCACGATGTCCAGCAGGCGGCTGCGCACGCTGGCGGTGACGGCATTGAAATGGGCGTCCCAGGAGCCCCAGTCCTTGAGCATCGCCAGCTTGGTGCGCAGCGTGGTGGTCAGCGGGCCGGGGGTCAGGAGGATGCGGTCGCGGTCCATGAGTACTTCACTTTTCAGATGTGGTCAGCCTGGTGGCTTGTGGCGCTTTGTGTGCGCGGTATCAGTGGCTTGGGCGCCATGGGTGGAACTCGCCTCTTGGCAGCAGCGGCCCGCGGGTGGGGCCGGCGGGAGCGGTCGGCCATGCGGCCGACTCCGCTGCGATGCTCGCGCCCGGGTCGCGCCGTCAAACTCGCTTCGCGGCCTTTGGCCGCTACGCTCAAACAGCGACGGCGGGTCAGTCTTGGATGCGCGCTGCGCGCGCCGACCCGGCCGCTGTGCTTCTCGCCGCTCCCAAGGTTCCCACCCGCAGGCCCCCGCTGCCGCGAGGGGCCTGAGTAAGTGGCCATTCCGGAATGCTTGCGCACGCACCGCGTTCTGGCCTTGCCTCCCTGCATGAGTCCGCGAGGCGGGAGGTGGTGCGTTGCGGCGCGCCTGAGGGTCGCCGAGGAGCGCAGGGGTTGGGGCCTGCGCGCGCAGCGCGCTTCGTGAACTGACTCGCCGTCGTTGTTTGAGCGCAGC
>Ga0315904_10005942_pt1 | contig 16811 bp, 9 predicted proteins | sample LakEriMetagenome_6_FD_203529 | JGI IMG/M metagenome (GOLD analysis project Ga0315904, IMG submission 203529) | Freshwater fungal communities from buoy surface, Lake Erie, Ohio, United States - Buoy 12 MA120 | ecosystem: Environmental > Aquatic > Freshwater > Lake | place: USA: Lake Erie, Ohio...
ACACATGATTCCCGGAATCATCGCTTCTTCAGGAAACCTTGGCGGATGCACTCCGCATCAGATCATCGTTCGTCCGATCGCGGCCGTGGCTGTGACGGTTGGCGACATCGTCATGTTCGACCTTGTCGGCAACAACACGACCTACACCGACACCTCGACCTACGACGATCTCGACAACAAGAAGAACCCCTTCAATGTCGTTGTCCTCTCGACTGCGGCACTTGGAGAGGGCGGCATCTACGGCGTCGTGACGGAAGCCGCAGCAGCCGGAACTCGGTGCAAGGTCTGCATCGCTGGCATGGTCACCGCGAAGATCAACGGAACGACCACCATCGGAACGACCGTCCTCACCCCCGGCGCAGGCGTCCTTGTCCCAGCCGTCACCCTTGTCGGAACCGGAGTCGGCCTCGCTCTTGCCACCAATGCAAGCGGCGCGGCGAGCATCCGTGTTCTGTTCAACGGCTGGTCGTTCGGCTCGCAGGGAGCATGACCTGACAACTTCTACCGGGTGGCCGTGGGGAACCACGGCCACCCGCTTGCATGGCACTCAAATACGGGACGCTCAAGCAGCACATCCTCCTCGCGCTCGGCGGCCAACCGTCGATCGTGAGCGGTGTCTCGCAGGAACAGCGAGTCGCCGAGGTCGTCAATCAGGCTGGGCAGTACCTATTCTCCCGTCAATGGCGCTTCCGCGAGCGGACCGCTCGCCCCGTGCAGTTGACGGCGAATCAGGACTGGGCGCCGCTGCCTGACAATGCGGAGGAGATCGTCAGCCTCGTCGCGAAGGCCGGACTCGGCTGGCGCATCGAGATGACGACCCCGGACCAGATCGAACTGCTGCGGGCGAGCATGGCCCCGGCACTCAGCGACGGTGTGTACTACGCCGCGCTCTCCCGGCCTTGGATGGTCGGATCGACGACGACGCCGCTGACGCCGGGGACAGGACTCCCGGCGACACGGCTCGAACTCTACCCGACGCCGCGCGCGACCACTTCGGACGCGATCATCATCCGGTACCGCGCCGGATGGGATCCGGTGTCTGGCGAGTCCGGCTCGATCACTTCGAGCGACTACCTCATCGCGATCCCGCCATACTGCGAGGCTCTCCTGATCGCGTACTGCCGCGCATTCGCGATGGCGTACGAGGACGAGGGTCTTGCGGCGCGGCTCGTCGAGATCGACAATGGACCAATCTGGAACGCCGCTGCAATCAAGGACGGCTTGCAGCAGCGCGACCTCGGACGACTGCCGTCACAGCGCAGCGGGTCTTTCGTGGACAACCCGACGCGCTACCGCAGAGAGTTCACGCTTCCCCCGTCGCCATGACCATCGAGAACCTGCTCGCCGTCGCTGTTCCGCTCACCGTAATGCTCGGCCCGCTGTTCGCCGTGCTGTTCGGGATCTCGAACAGGCTGTCGAAGATCGAGCAGCGCCTTGAGGGCGATGGGAAGCGCACAGACGAGATCCTGCACAAGCACGACCGTCACATCCACGAGATCCGCAACTCGCTCCACAACATCAGCCTTCAGTTGGCCGTGCTGGAGCGAAACAACAAGGAGCAGAAGCATGACTGAGTTCATCCCGTCGTGGCGCACCACCGTTGCCGGAATCGGCGCCATCCTCGTCGCTGTCGGCGGCGCTCTGTCGGCGACCTTCGACAACGATCCGCTGACCGTCGCGGACTGGGCTGCCGTGGTCGCATCCGTGATCGCCGGGTTTGGTCTGCTCGCCGCCCGCGACAACAAGGTGTCGAGCGAGAAGGCCGGAGCGAAGTGAACGACGGATACGACGACTGGTACCCGGAGGCATCATGCTCGAACGGATCGTCGCCCAGATTGCTCTCGCGCTGTTCTCGTGGCTTGAGAAGCGCATCGAGCGTGGTTCCGTGGCGGTCGATCCTGATGGCGACGATGGGCGGCTTTCTCGCGCTGGTTCTCGGGTGCGCGAGTGGCTGCGGTCGCGCGGTGCTGATCCGCGAGACCGACCCGGTTCGGGCGGGTCCGTCGTTCAGGGGCCGGGTGTACACGCTGATCGAGAACGAGTGGCGTCTGACGCCGAACGAGGTTGAGATCCCGGAGGGGTGGTACATGGTTCCACCCTCCTTTGTCGAAGGGCCGCACGAATGACCGCGAAGATCCAGATCCGTCGAGACACGAGTGCAAACTGGGCAACGGCCCCGGTAGCCACGCTTGCCGCAGGCGAGATCGGCATCGACACGACCTTGAACCAGATCAAGATCGGAGATGGATCGACGATCTGGACCAGCCTTCGGTTCCTTGGCGGGACTCTTCCGGTCTTCTCATCCCCGGCGACGGACCTGAATGATGCGACGAACCGAGTTCAAGGCGTCTACAGATGGAGCGGGATCGCTGGCATCAGCAATGCTCCGTCTGCGCCCATCGACATCAAGACCGCCGATGGCGGACTCAACATGCTGGTGCTGGAGTTCGCATCCGGTCAGGTTCTTCAGAACCTCTGGACAGACAGCGATGGAACCCAGCCTCAGAAGTCGTATTCGCGCATGTACGACAGCGGGACTTGGCGGGCTTGGGTCGCCCAGAATGTCTGGGGCGTGAGCGCAACGGAAGGCGTCGAACTCACGGCAAAGAGCCTTACGCTCAAGGACACCGGGGCAAGCGCGCTTGTCGTGGATGGAACAACGACCATCAACGGACCGACGATTCTCGGAAACGCAAATGCCGACATCGTGACCGTGCAGGCGGGAACGGTGTCTGCTCCGATCATCACGACTACCGGAGACACCAATACGGGAGTCTACTTTCCAGCCGCAGACAAGATCGCGTTCACGGCTGGAGGCACGGCGCAACTGACTTTGGACTCGACGGCCGTTGTTCCCCAGAACTTCGCCGTGTTCCACAGCGGAGCCAACTTCAGCGGCAATGTGGATCTCGGGACGAACAACATCAAGGATGTCAAGGATGCTCTTGAAGCCCTTGACGCAATCCCGCTTGCACAGTTGTTCGGATACCAGCCTGTATCTCCATTCGCATATCCGAGTCAAAGCAGGCCGTTGCTCTCGTTCGGTAATCAGGCAGGAACGGCTCCGTCTCCGGTCACTACCTTTGATGCCGCAGCAGCGATTCAATGGAACACAAGGTTCGGGTCTGCGATCGTGACTCCTCGTCTGTGGCCTGACAATGGGCTTTGGATTGGAGTGGTGTTCATGTTCAACAGCACAAACGGGCTGTTCCAGATCAAGTTGTTCAATGAGGCAAGCCCGTGCAGCGCCGCTGTTGGCAATGCTACTGGCAACGACATCCTCGGCAGCGCACAGGAAACGACTAGGCATGTGTGGATCATGGCTCGAATCGGATGACGCACATCCAGATCCAACTTCCATTCGGCGGGTTCGTCGAGCAGAGCGCCTTCAGTCAGGTGCCGCCCGGAACGACGCTGTCCTGCCTGAATGTGATGCCGTCCGATGTGTGGAACGGACGGACGAGGATCGGAACTAGGAACGGGATCCTTCAGTACAACCTCGGCGATGTCCAGTTCATGGACACATTCCGCGCGTACATCGGAGGAACGCTCGTCGAGCGCATCATCTTCGTGCGCGGCGGCAAGGTGTACTGGAGCGATCCGAACTCGTCGCTCCCTGCAACGGAGTACCTGTATCCCGGACAGTCTTCCGCGCTGCTTGCGACGACTGGGCTTGTCGAGGGTGTCCAGTTCAACGAGTACTTCTACTTCGTGGATGGCATCTCGTATGTCAAGGTGCTTCTGACGGACACGACGACGGGAGCAAGCGTCTGGGGCAATCCAGCAGGAACACACAAGGGTCCGTATCACCTTGATCCGGTATCCAGCCCAAGCGGAAACCGTGCAACCCTGATCTGCCGATGGGGCGCCCGCGTCGTTCTCAGCGGGTTCAAGCAGACTCCGAATGTGTGGTATGCCTGCGCCCCGGACTTGGTTGCAGCGACAGGTTCAGGTGATGACGGGTGGGATGCATCTGAAGCCATCGGAGCAGTTGGTGCAGCCGTCTCGGCGGAGTACGGAACGCTTGGTGACCCGATCGTTGCGATCTTTCCGTTCGCGCAGAGCGGGCTGATGTTCGCCTGCACGAACTCGTTTGCGTTCCTCACCGGAGATCCGCTGTTCGAGACGAGCGGCGGAGAGGTGCAGATGGTCAGCCTGACCAACAGCATCGGCATCGCCGGAAGGCGCGCATGGTGCTTTGGTCAGGAGAAGAGCGCGTACATCCTTGCAAACGACGGCCTGTACTACTTGCAGGCCAACGACTTCAACTTCAACCGCGCAAACCGGATCTCCGCAGGGAAACTCGACTCGTTCTTCCTTCGGCTTGACTTCGGCACACCTGCCACCGGAGGATCCGGAATATTGGCCGGAGGAACTCTGCGTGGAGTCGGATCCGGAAGCGGATCGACGACGCAGATCGTTGATCAGGGATCCATTGTCGAGTCAATCCCAGAAACCATCGAGGTCGCAGGTAATGTTGCGGCGCTCATTGGCTCCCAGTCCGTAGGGTCGATCTTCCCATGCCTCTGCTGGGATCCAGACCGCGAGGGTGTGTGGATCTTCCTCTCGGTGTCAGGAATCGAAGAGGCAAGCGTCCACCTGTACTACGACGGTAAGACGAACTCGTTCTGGCCTCAGAGGTTCAGCGATCCGTTCTGCTATGCGCCGACGAGCGCCGTGTACACAGGTCCGAGCCGTACGGCCAGCGGGCGGCTATTCATGGGTGGAGGCCAGTCGATATCCATCCTTGATCGTGCCATTCCTGTCGGCATCGATGGCTGGACGAACGAGGAGGAGATGACCGAGGAGAAGCAGCGGGCGCAGTTTGTCCGCTCCAGCCTCACGGTCGGCCCGTTCATCGCTCCTCTGCCGTACAGGCTCATGCTGAACGAGATCCGCGTGGACATGGCGGACGACCAGTACGAGTTCCCGTACACCGACTACAGCCAGAAGCCAGTAATCATGGTCTCGACCGGAGAAACGGCCCAGTCGGCCGTAGGTCTTCAGACCGATGCCTTGTACGCGATCAACATCAATGCCATCGAGATCGCCTGCGGAAGCGCGCAACTTGCTCCGGCGAGTCCTCTGTATGATGGAGGAGGAGCATCGTCTTCCTCGCCAACAAACAGGATCGATGGTCGGTTTGCGATCCGCCCGTTCGGCGAATACCAGCAGAACGACATCTTCGCCAGCGGCTCGTCCCGCGTGTACGACGGACCGGGAGACTTCATCATCCGGTACGACACCGCGCTGACTCCGGATGCTTGGACGATCGAGCGGATCATCAGTACTGGCCCCACGGTCTACGAGGTCGAGTACAAGCAGGTCGTCGCCGACGAGGACGGGCTGAACAGCCTGATGGTCAGCGACATCCAGAACCCGATTGGCCGAGATCCTGACAATGCGAACATCTCTGGCGCGTCGTTCCCGACATCGCAGGTGTTCGAGATCGGCCAACTCGATCCGGGCCGCAACAACGCAAAGCGGTGCAGGATCAGGTCAGAGGCCATGTTTATGACGGTCGCCGCAGATGGCCGTCCTTGGTCCGTCGAGCGGATGTCTGCGGTGCTTGCTCAGGTCGGCAAGAGTAGGGGAGGTTCGTAATGGGATTCGCGATTGCAGCAATCGGCCTTGGTCTCATCGGAGCAGGCGCTACGGCGTCTGTTCTTGGTTCAAAGGCGCGCCGCGCTGCTCTTGAGGAGGCTGGTCAGGTTGCACTTGCCGAGTTCGAGGATCTCGCTGGTCAATACAAGACCAGATTCCGTGGCGCGATGGGCAAGTTCAAGGAAGACCGCGACAAGAACATGGCGCTGTACCGAGAGGAGATGGCTCGCACTCGCGAGGACTTCTCTCGGTACTTCGAGCAGGCTCGATCCGAGTACGCGACGGGGATGGAGCGCGCTCTTGGCGAGTACCGGACTGGCCGTGAATCGAGCATCGCGATGCTGCGCCAGACCGTCGCTCGCCAGCAGCAGGCCGCGACTGCCCGCAATGCGTTCACCGGACTCGGCCAGTCTTCTTTCGGTGCTGCCCGCGTCGAGGGCATCGGGATCCAAGGCGCTCTTCAGGAAGGCGCGATCCGCGAGCAGTATGCAGCGGGACTCTCGAATCTCGAAGCGCAGCGCGCCGCTGGCATGTCCACGCTTTCGACACAGATGGGTTCCGGTCTGTCTGCTCTCAGCCAGCAGCAGGCGAACACGCTGTCGAACATGTACCAGACCTACTCGACGAACCTTGCGATGTACCGACAGCAGGGAATTGCTGCGGAGTTTGGCCTGCGCGGTCAGGGCGTCTCGGCTGCCGTGCAGTTCCAAGGTCAGGCGGCTCAACTTGCGGGTGCTGGCCTGAACGCTGCGGGAAGCGCGATGGGTTCCATCGGCGGAGCGTTCCTCGGTGCCGGACTCGGAGGCATGGGAGGTGCTGCGGCTGGCGCGGGAACTGGCGCAATGAGTTCCATGCAGAATGTCAACCCGGCATCGCAAATGGCTGCGCCCGGTTCATATGCCGGAGCAGCGCAGCAGTACTTCGGAGGACAGGGATCGTTCCTCAACTACGGGATGAACTATGGATAAGCCACTTTTCTCACGCGACCAACTCCGCGACATCGGACTCGGAATCGGTCGCGGCTTCCAAGCGTACGACCCGAACAATCCGTTCGCTGGCGCTGGTGCTGCGTTGGAGGCGACGATCGCAAGCGGCATGACCCGCGACATGCGAGCCGAAGAGCGCAAGCAGCGTCTTGAGGATTTGGACCGTGCCGAGAAGGCGCTGGCCGAACGCGAGGAGCGCGCCGAACAGTCCATGAAGGACCGCGAGGGGCGCATCGAGGCGATGAGGGAGCGCGAGCGCAAGGCCGAGTCCGAGCAGCAACTCGAAACCGAGGAGACGGTCTACAAGCGCCAGCAGGCTCGCGAGAAGGAAAGCCGTGGGCAGTTCAAGTCGATTGCCGACGCCATGCGTGATTCCAAGCCTGTTTCCGAGTCGCCTTGGCAACAGGGATGGTGGAAGACCCTCGGCAAGTATGTCGAGACAACGAGCGGAAGGTCTCCTGTCAATGTGTACGATGTCGCTCCGGATCCGGCGCTTGACCGCGAGGAGTTCGATGTCGCCGATCCGCATCGCGGACAGCCGACCGAATACACACCGATGGGGAAGGTAGACCCGTCGTTCAAGGAACAGCAGCCGAAGAAGGCAAAGCGCACGGGCAGAAACTTTGATCGCTACACGCAGACTTGGTATGACTCAGAGGAGAGTGGGCGATGATCGACGGGACGACCGAGCAGCAGGTTCCAGAGCCTGTTTCCGCAGAGGCTGTATCCGGAGGGTCGTACATACCCCAGCAGCCCAGCGGTCCTTCCCCGGCCAATGTCTCGTCCCAGATGTCCGATGCCGAGGCGTTCGCGAGGCGCCTTGCCAAGGACTCGAAGGGACGAGCGTCCAATGTCAACGACTTCGATCTCACGATGTCGGGGATCGTGGACGGTGATCCTGTCGGCATGGAGACCTTCGATCTTGGGTTCTTCGAGGACGGCACCCCGGCTATCAAGATCAACGGCGCCGATGTGCCGATCCGCCACGATCAATGGATGGCCCTGCTGACGCAGCGCAACCGTACGCGCGAGCAGGTCAAGCAGCAGATGATGTTCGACATCGAGCGCGACCGCGCGAAGCAGGGAATCCAGCGGATTCTTGCGTCGGCGCCGAGCGTTCCTCCGCAACTCGGCAATCTGCTGATGACCATCGCCGACACCGATCCCGGCCTTGCGATGCGCGAGACATCGGACCTTCTGGCGTCGATGGCGAAGGACAACGGTCGGTCCCAGTCGAACAGGCTCGGATCGCTGCTGCAAGACTCTGCGGTCTCGTCCGTCGAGTCGATGCTGGAATCGACGGTATACGAGCCGAACCCGAACGGATACGGAGAGCCGATTCGGACCACGCCCATCCAGAAGCGCGTGTCTGAACTGTCGAAGGATCCGGATCAGCGCAAGAAGGTCTCTGCATACGCCTTGCAGAACTACCGATCGCTGATGCCTCCGAAGGGGTTCAAGGCGTCTCCGGAGATCAACGGCCAGCCTGTCGGCTTCCTCGACATCACGGCCATGCAGGGAGCCGACATCGGACCGCTTTCGCAGTTCGACATGCTCCGGCACCTCGCAGCCTACAGCGGCGTCTGGCCCGAGAGCGTCTCGTGGCAGGATCCTCCGGCGTTCAACCCGAACGCGCAGGTCAAGGTCAACCCTGCCGAGGTCGCCAAGTTCCGCGAGTACCTGACTCGTCTGGATGCTTGGGCGTCCCGCGCCCTGAAGTGGGACTACTCCAGCCCGCAGAGCATTGACATGATGATGCAGCAGTTGATCATGTCCAACGCCGCAAACGCATCGGCGCAGCAGGCGCAGCCCATGCAGCCGCAGGCCGCGCAGCCGATCGCAGCACCCGCACCGTCTGGTCTGGAAGACATCTGAGGAACATGATGAACACGCCTCCCATCACGAACATCGAGCAGTTCCGCCAGCAGGAGATCGAGCGGGCCAAGTCCGATCTTCTCAGCCGTGGCATCCGTCTCGATTCTCAGGAAGCATCGGACGCGATCGCTGCCGCGTCTGACGGAGCGACCGACCGTGCATGGGACTATGCGTACCAGATGAGCCTGAAGGGCATTCTGGCTAAGGGGATGAAGGGCGTCTACTTCGTCGAGAACGAAGCCGATGCTGCCAGTCTCGGTGGCGCATACCAGTTGGATCACGGTGGAGACGAGCAGGACCGTGTCAATGCCGACGAGTTCGCGCGCCTTCGAGCGGACCAGTTCACCAAGGGTCTGAAGCCCATCAAGTGGGACGAGTGGAAGCAGGCACAGGACCGTGGCGTTGCCAAGCCTGTGATCGATTCGTTCATCGGCAACGCACTCGTCGGCCTCGAAGGCATGGCTGGGTCTCTTGCCGCTGGCGGATACTCTCTGTGGGACACCTATGGCCCGAACGGCGCGATGTGGGACTCCGAAGGCGGTTCTGCGCGCGTCATGCAGCAGATGGCCGGAATGAAGCAGGCGCAGCAGATTGGCGCCGAGTTTGCTCGTGGAATGATCCTTGAAAAGGGTCTTTCTCAGGATTATGCAGAAGAGATTGCTGGTCCGGTTGGCAAGCCTGTGATGGCTTCCGAGCGTGTCGGTCCTCCGGCGATTGAGATTGGCGGCGTCTTCCGTGCTGGAGCATTCCTCACGGAGGAAGCAGGAAATGTCGGTCAGGCGCTCGCATCGATTCCGATGAGCGTTCCGTCGATGCTTGCACCGAACAAGGCCGTGCGAGCGATCGCGATGGCTCCGTTCGGCATCAGCGCATACGGAAGCGCCAAGCAGGAGCGTTGGAGCATCTACGAGGAGCAGGCGGCTCTCGCAGAGCAACTCGGCATCGAGCCTCCTCCCGTCCCCACGCTCGGCGAACTGGAAACATGGGGAGGAATCCACGCCGCATTCGAGGTCGGTTCCGAGTTTGCGGGCGACACGGCGCAGGTCGGCTTGATCAAGTTCGGACTCGGCAAGGGCAACGCCAAGATCCGGCGCGGACCCCAGAGTGTTCGCGACCTGCTGAACGGCCTTGCCGACAGCATGAACCGACGCCGTGGCCTGCTCGGTGTCGCAAAGGGAGCGACGGCCGTCGTCGGCGGAGGACTGACCGAAGGCGCGGAAGAGGTTGGCGCTCTGGTGGGAACTCAGGTGGCCGAGGGAGTCGAATACGCAAAGAACGCGCTGTTCGAGCGCAACAACGACTTCTGGACCGTTGACAGCAAGTTCTTCGACGCCGAGGCTGGACCGACTGGCCTGTACCTCGCCGACGATGTCCGCCATTCGTTCAAGGTCGGTTCGTACGCGGGAATCCTCATGGGAGGCGGAGCGCAGGCTGCTGGCTCCGTTCCGAAGGCGGCGCGATTCCTGCGAGACCGCGCCGAGGTGAAGCGCGGAACCGGGTTCGTCACCGAGGCCATGATGATGGCGCAGGAGTCGGACGCCAAGCAGCGCCTGCTCTCGCAGTCGGTGCAGACGAGCGGGACAACCGTCACCAGAAAAGCCACGGAAGCGTGGCAGCGCAACGCGATGCCTACGCGCGGCTCGGTCATGGCGATGGCCCATGTCGAGGAGATGGCGAACGGCAACCGCATGGTGATGTTCGTCGATCAGGCCGATGTCGATGTGACCTTGACCCCGGAGGTCAAGGAGCGCATGGAGCGTGTCGGAATCTCGACGAAGCACATCGGCGTCGTCAACGGAAAGCGCGTTTACGCTCCGGTGGGAGCGGTCCAGCAGGCCGAGGACTCGATCAACCAAGGCGAGATATCGGACCTCGTCGGTTCTCCGTTCAACAACTCCGGTAACCTGCTTGCCGGAATGGCCGTGCTAAAAAATGCCGCAGGCCAGATCGTCGAGTACTACCCGTACAGCAACCCGTCCGACATGACGGCAGCGGAGCCGGAGATCCGCGAAACGGCTCGCCGCCGTGGACTCACCCTGAGCATCGTGAACGACGGCTCTCGCGAGCGGTTTGCGGACATCGAGGCCCAGTTGCGGCGCCAGATGGATGCAGACGCTGTCGCTGCCGGGAAGCCGTTGAAGGAGCAGAAGGCGCTTCCGCGAGGCCAGAAGTCCCGTGGAATCCGCGCCCTGCGGACGGATGTCCAAGCAGGGGCGGCCCGGTCTGGGAAGAAGAGCGACCCGTTCTCGTCGCCGTATCTCACGAAGGACGAGATCGGTGACGCGACGAACGGCGATGTCCGCGTCACGGTCAGCCTTTCGGAGGTCGCCCCCGATGCCATGTCAGACGGTGAGCGGAACCTGATTCGCTCGACCGGGCAGCAGGCGACGATCCTCGATGGCAAGGTCGTGTTCTCGATCAAGCAGAAGGACGGAACCGTCAAGACGATCGAGAAGGCTCCGATGATGGACGGAGCGTATGTCTCGCAGGCGTCTCCGGACGGCGTGTTCCTCGTGCGCGAGAACGGCACGGCGATGACCGCGCGCAGCGCGTTCGCGATCTCCATGCACGAGACGCGCCACCGCACACTCTCCCGTTCTCCGGCCGGAGCGCGGTTCCTCGCCAGACTCCTCCAGATCGATCCCGTGTATGCGATGCGCGGAGGCGCGTCGTACATGCGCAGATTCGGCGCTGCGAACGGGATCACCGCTCTGGAAGGAATGAACGATGCGCAGGTGATCGCGTACTACCGTGGCCTTCACGAGGCTGCGAACGCGCTTCTGGCTGGCGTGGCGACCACCGAGCAGCAGCAGCAGGTCGAGCAGGCCGGAGGCTACGACGCCGCGCGGTCGCAGGTCCGCAGGTTCTCGGAAGAGAGCGTCACGACCACGGCGAACCGTGCTATGGGCCAAGCCACCCAGATGGCTGCCGAATGGGACGGCATCTACAAGGACGCGCAGGAAAGGTCGCTGCGTTCGTTCACTCGGTGGATGGCGAATGTCCTCGTTCGCAACGGCTTCGCTGGTCCTGAGGCGCAGCAGGCGCTGTACGAGATTCAGCAGCGGCTGCGCGGAGTTCGCGAGGAGGAGATCAAGATCCATCGTCGGTTCTCCGACCGAGTCTCGGAGTCCGTGAAGAAGGACATGGACGAGATCGCGCGCAAGGAGGCCGCGCGCGCCACCATGCAACAGGCAGGCGTTGCGACTGCACCCGCCCCGTCCGCAACACCATCGACGGGCGTTTCTACTCCTCCGGCCCCTCCGGCTCCTCCTGCTGGCGGTGTCTCCCCGTCTCTTCGCGATGGCGCGGGCGGCATCCCTGTCGCTCCAGTCGGCGGAGACGACGACAAGCGCAAGATCTCGAATGCGATCAGCACGATCGAGTCGATGACCGCAGATCCGCAGGCGTCTGGACTTGCTGCCAGCGCACTTGGCGCACTCGCCGAGGTCGTTCCGTACCTGACCAGCACCCTTGCGCAGGTCAGTTCCGGCGTCACCGCTCCGCAGCGCGCCCCGCTCGGACGGCGTCAGATCCCGGAGCAGATGCGCGATGTGGCCCAGCCCGCAGCCCAGCCTGTCTCGGAGACTGCGCAGCAGATCGAGGACACGGCCCGACGCCAGCGCAACGCACAGCAGGCGATGGCGATCATCAGGGGAGAGGCTCCGACCGAGCCAGTCGATCTCGGCACCGTCGCGCGCATCGAGCGCGCCCGGTCTCTGTACCAGACTCCGGAAGAGGAGATTTCGTACTCGCTGCCGGATCGTCCGGGCCGACAGGCTCCGAACGAGGACATTCGGTCCCTGCGCAACGAGTTCATGCGCTCGCGTGGCATCGAGCCTGAGCAGCGCATCGAGGACACCTACCCGCAGATCGACGAGGAGTTCGCCAAGAAGGTCGCTGACTGGCTGGAGAACACCCCGGTCAACTACGAAGACCCGGAGATGCTGCGCGCCTACGACCAGTTCGCGCAGGAGACCGTGGATCAGTACGAGTTCCTCCGCGAGCAGGGCTACGAGATGATCCCGTGGGCCGGGAAGGGCGAGCCATACGCCAACAGCGCCGACATGGTCGATGATGTGCGCAAGAACAAGCGCATCTTCTACTACAAGAGCGTCAATCCCGAGGAGTCGTCGTCGTTCGGTTCCGACCCTGCGGCCATGCAGGAACTTCTTCAGCGCAACCCGCTGCTGCGAGAGGCTGGCGGAACGGTCGATGACTCGAACGGTGATCCGTACACGCAGACGGTCAACGACATCTTCCGCGCGGTGCATGACATCTTTGGACATGCGGCAGAGGGCTACCAGTTCGGTCCTCGCGGCGAGGAGGGCGCCTACCGCAGCCATGCCGTGATGTTCTCGCCGCTCGCCCGCAGGGCGATGGGTACCGAGACGCGCGCCCAGAACTCGTGGGTGAACTACGGTCCGAATCGGCGCAACCCTGACGGGTCTGTCTGGGGCGAGCGCGATCCTCGGTACAAGAAGTGGCTTGCCGGGTTCAAGGAGGGCAAGAACTTTGGCCCACAGAAGCCGCTTGCGATGCCCGACGAACTGCTGTCCCTGTACTCGCAGCGCGAAGGAGATCAGGCGCAGATGTCGCTGCGACCTGTGGCGCAGGAAGACATGACTCCCACGATGAAGGTGTGGAGCCGTGGATCAAAGGTTGTTGATGAATCAGGATCCCTGATTCCCATGTACCACGGGACGGACGCCGACTTCGACACATTTAGGGCATCTGAGGGTGGATCGTATGGACCGGGTATCTACCTTGCGACGGATTCCGGCAGAGCCGGGAGGTATGCGGGAGAAGGGTTTGGTTCAAAGGTCATCCCTCTTGTCGCCAACATCAAGAACCCGCTCGTGGTTGATGCCGGGATTGGAGAGCAGTACATCCGAAAGGCGCTCGATGTCCTTGGCAAGGAGTTCAACGATTTTCAGCAGGACGAATATGGCGACATCAATCCAGCAGTCCATCAGGCGCTTCGCGATGCCGGATTCGATGGTGTCCATGTAAAGGCTGAAGACGGATACGACGCGATTGGCCGTTCTCGCGGTGACTTTTGGGTTGCCTTTGATCCGAATCAGGTCAAGGGATACTTCAACGCCAACCCGAGCGCATCCGACAATCGAATGATGTACTCGCAGCGCGCCGAGACTCCGGCCCAGAAGGCTCGGAAGACCAGCGCAGCGCAGCGTCGTCAGGAAGCGAAGATCGCGCGCGAGAAGGCTGCCGCTCAGAAGAAGGCTGCCGAGAAGCGAGGCAAGATCGTTCGCAAGGTCGCGCAAACCGGAGCGGCTCCGGCAATCTCCGTCAGCACGGCGCCTACTGCGGCACCGATGATCAATCCGAACATCATCGTCGGATCCGTGTCCAACGATCCGGAGTTCTCGCAGGACAAGGCGTATCAGCGCGCTCACGAGCGCATCCTCGACACGGCCACAAGCAACGAGTTTGCATTGAAAGTCGTGTCGCTTCTCGACACGATTCCGGGCATCTCTCCGCTCGCGTCGAAGAACATCAAGACGATTCTCGGAAACTACAACGGGGTCACCGAGCGCACCATGCGCATCGAGATTCCGGGCCTCTCGCACGAGCAGTCCGTGCAGGTCGCGAATCTCATCGGATCGCTGCTGCTGCAAGAGGCTGTTATCGTCACCAGCGAGGCAACCGAAGGTACCGCTCGTGCAGAGCAGGGCCACGCAGTTGCATTCCTCAAGGAAGACGGGTCCGCGCTTGACCAGAAGGTGCTGGCGGAAGTACTCTCCGATGCCGGGTTTGGCCTCGGAGGCGCATCAGAGATTCCCGGAAATGCAGGCGTCGTTTCGGTCTTCACGAACCGACCGAACAATCCGGTGACCAAGGCGCAGTTCGTGCGCACGGCATCGGACATCGCGAAGAAGCATGGTCTGGTGATTGAGGAAGCGAAGGTCCGATCGACCTACTCGAAGATTGGAGACGCCGATGTCTTGGGAAGAAAGCGAAGCCGAAATGGCAAAGTACGGAAGGTCTTGGACGCAGAATCCATCGTGGCTGCGTGGAGTCCTTGGATCGACGCTGCTGCCGTCGTCGTCGAGGAATACCGAGACGAAGGCTTCGACATCAACATCGAAGGATGGGTCGGAGAAGTCGCAGGCTCGGAAGCGGCCCCGGTCGTCGATGAACTCGTCCGCCGTCTCGCCGAGCGCGCAGCCCGAAACGCCAACGGACTCGACGCCCGCCTGAACCAGCGGTACGCCGGGAACATCCAGAACATCGAACCCGGCGCGAAGATCCCGGCAAAGACCAACAAGGACAACTACGGCGCCAGCGTCAATGCGCTTGACGCGATTCTAGAACGGAACCCCAAGCCGTTCGAGAGCGTCGAGTCGGCATCGAGGTTCTTCGTCGATCTCTTCGGCAGCCGGACCATTCCTCTGCTGCCGACCGCATTCATCGAGTCCGTGAGGAACGGGTTCGAGCGCATGAAGCGAGACCTGTCGCTCATCGAGGATGGCGGCCGTCTTACGATGAAGATGGTTGATGAAGCCATTCACGGCATGGAGATGGCTGCGAAACTCCGCGCCCTGTATGCGGCTGGAAAGGCTCTCCCGAAGCACACCGTCGCGCTCGCGATGTGGGGATTCATGTCTCGCGGAGTGTCGCCGCAGATTCAGGAAAGCCTGTTCCTCGATCTTGTGAACTACACGAACAAGTCGGGGCGCGGACTCGGGTACTTCGTGGACATCGCGATGAGTGGCGCGTGGTCCACCACCGTACACAACAAGGAGTGGGAGAACTGGGTCAGCGAGATGTTCGAGGAACTTGCGTTCGTGGACATCGATGCGCTCATCAATCCTGAGACTGGTGAACTCTCCGAGAAGAACGGATCTCCGGGAAGCGGTGCAAAGCACAACGCGAATGCGTTCGGCCGCAATTTCCTCGCGAACATCTCGCGCGTCGTGACTGTTGGCGGCGTCACGCTGTCCGGACTCCAACATTTCCACAATGCAATGGCGGATCCGAAGGTGACTGGCCGTGCGCTCCGCCGGATCTTCAACGCGCTCGGAGGCTCGCTCGGCATCGACAACAAGGTAGTCGGATTTGCTGCTCTCGTCGCTGGAAAGGACGACATCTCGGTCAACGACCGTGTGCGAATCAACGATCACTACAACCGAGACGGAAGAATCCCGAACATCTACGACGGGTTTACGAGCGGCTACGAGATTCTCCGTGAAGGTCAGGTCGTTGGTGAGACTTACATTCCGGCGCAGTTCCCAACCGACCTGTCGAGCCGCGAGGAATACGAAGCGTACTACGAGCAGGAGCAGGCGAAGGCGGAAGCCTCCGTCAAGAACCTTCTGGCGAAGGATCCGGAGGCCGCTGCCGCCGAGTTTGCAGCAGCGACTGCCGAGGCGAAGCGCAAGGCATCGGTGATCAGGAAGATCAAGAAGGACACGAAGGCTCCAGCAGAGATCCGCCAGCGTCTGATCGAGCAGGAGAATGCCGACATCCCGATTCCGGATCTGGAGCAGATCGACGACAAGAAGAAGCGTCTGGCGATCCTGAATGCCGCGATCAAGAGGTGGGCGAAGTCAAGCATCGAGATCGTCCCGATCAAGGTCGCTGGCCTTGCCACGCTGTTCAACGGCGTCCGTGGACTTGCCCTGTACGAGGCTGCGGAGAACACCATCAACCCGGCGGAAGTGTTCTCGACGCTCGCGAAGAAGCGTCCGGACATCCTCAAGTACATCAGCCACGGACTCGAGCATTGGATGAACTGGGTCGGTGCGTCCGGTCAGGAGGCGAGCCACAAGACGCTCGATGGCCTGATCGAGATGATCAACAACGGCCAGTCGCAGATCGCAGACATCTTCGCGAAGGAAGGCCGATACGACACATACATGTACGGTTCCGAGTACGGGTATGTGCGTGACGAATCCGGCAGGTTGAAGCCGGAGTACCGATACACGGTGAAGGACAAGACCTACCGCTTCGAGCCGAAGAAGTGGGCCGAGTTCATCACCAGCGTGGTCGGCTTCGACTACGCGGCCGACTACAACGCGAAGGAGAAGGCCCGTGCGAAGGCGGCCAAACTTCCAGCGCCCAAGGCCGTGAAGTTCTCAGTCACGAAGGACAGCAGCACGGGACAGGAACGAAAGACTCCGTGGACGCAGGACGCGCTCGTTGGGCAGAATGGCCTCGACGCGATCGAGAAGTTCGCGCAGCAGTTCTCTTCCGGAACGGTGATGAGCCTGCGGGAAGATCCGCTCGCGTTCACCAATGCGTACAAGAACGCGCTGATACTTTCCGGAGGAGAGCCGCGTCTGGGTGAGACGGAAGAGCAGATGATGGATCGGGCCATCTCGGAGA
>Ga0315904_10005947_pt1 | contig 16805 bp, 9 predicted proteins | sample LakEriMetagenome_6_FD_203529 | JGI IMG/M metagenome (GOLD analysis project Ga0315904, IMG submission 203529) | Freshwater fungal communities from buoy surface, Lake Erie, Ohio, United States - Buoy 12 MA120 | ecosystem: Environmental > Aquatic > Freshwater > Lake | place: USA: Lake Erie, Ohio...
TTCTTTGATAAAACCATTATCTTTGAGATATTTGGTTTGATATGAACCAATTAATTTAATTAGATTATCATAAAAATGTGTATAATAAGCAAGTGTTTTTTCGTTTATGTCTCCTGGTAATGCTCCTAATCCCCTTTGTGACGTGATTTCCACAATAGGCTTTGTCAAAACAATTTGACCAATATTCATATCCTTGTCTTTGAGACACTCTAATCCTGCCATTAGTGATATGAGTGTTTTACCGGTACCGGCACTTCCTCTAACAAAAGTTATTCGATTATTCAGAATAGTATCGAATAGTTCTTTTTGTTTTTTATTTTTGAATTTACAATTGATTTTGTATTGAAATGTTCTCAATTGATCCTTGAGATAATTGTCCATCTCTTGCATTTCCTGCATTTCCTGCTCGATGGTCTTTTTGGATTTTAATCTGGCTTTTGACATATTATGGTTCTCGAATTATATATATGGGTCTATGTTACACCTCATAAATTAATATATAATGAAATAGATTAGATAATGAAAAACCGAGACGATTTGATTTATGACTTGATTTTTTCGGATCAAAATGATTTCGATATAAATGTGTCGGAGTATATAGACAATATTTATAAATATGAAAGTTTCATTAAAGAAATAAAAGAAATATTGAAAAAATCAAAAGTTTCTATTATAAAAGAAGGTGTGGACTTAAGTCCAACAAATGTTATATGGTTTTTAAAAGTAAAAAAATAAAATGTGGACAAGAAATTTAGATACCGGTAAATGGTCGTTACAAATAGATCAACTACCCAAAGATTATTATGACGGTTTGAAACAAGACATCGAATCGGTAAAACTCTACTCTAAATGTTTGAGTGGTGCTGTCTATATTAGTATCGATAATTTTGACAATATCTACAATACATTACAAATTGATGAAATTGGTTACTGGATAGATGATTTCAAAGCTGCTATAAACAAACCCCTACGTGGTCCAAATTTGAATTTGAATTCCTCAAATTATGAAAAATTTTATCAAAAATATTTGAAGGAAAATGCTTTTACGATTAAAAATTTATTCACACCCACAAAACTGATTAATACTGAAATATCTAACTTTGTCACCGTTGATGTTGCGACCACTGTTGAAATTTCAGACCTAATTGGTTTCAAACCATTTTTTACAATTGATGGTATACGTTTATTAGAAGGTCATAGAGTTTTAGTAAAAGACCAGATGGATGAAATAACAATCCCTTCAACAACTGATCCAGAAATATTTTTCAATACCGTCATTCCTGTCAGTGATTATTATTTTGTAGAATCCAATGTTACAGATGTGACATATAAATACTTAAACAAACAAAACGGTATTTATCTTTACACGAATAATAAACTTGTCAGACAAAATGATTTAGTAGGATACGACAAGTCATATAAATTCAAAGTCAATGTAAAATACGGTGACGTGAATCGAGATAAAGAGTTTCATCTCAAAAGGTTGAAAAATAATTATTTTCCGACTGATGGAGAGAACATCTCATTCGTGGAAAAACAAAATTGGATTTTAAGACATAGACTAGATTATAATAACGTTTTGGAATTAAATCACTATGATATACTTTACAGTAAATCAACTCAAGTATATTCTAAAGTCGATAATTTTACTTATTCTATACCCGACAGACTATTAGCCGTTGGTGAATTTGGAGTTATTATAAACAATCAAGACAAATTAAACCCAAACATACCATATAACAATTCTACTATAATCGACAGTAAATATAAATTAAACTATAGGAGTATTTCGGAAACAAACGATTACTATTGGATTTGTGGTGATGAAGGTACACTTCTGAAAGTTTATAAACCAGATTTTTCTATAACTAGAATAGAACTAAACATCTATACCCAATTAACATCTATTAACTTTTTGGATAATTTGAATGGTTTTTTAGTTGGTGAGTTTAATCAAATCTTTTTTACTGCAGATGGTGGCAATACTTGGGTAAAGTTGGATTATCCTGAATATGAGTCATTTTCATATAATAAAGTTATTTGGGGTGAACTAAATAAAGTTTACATCTGTGGTACGACTGGATTATTCATAGAATTGACAAGAGATGGGGCAAATTGGATTTCCTACAAAAGACAAATTTATAAGACTCAAGATGGTAACGATTTTATTTTAGTTGATGATATTTATGATTTATTACCACTCGAATGGGGTGGGGTTAGTCCGATCAATTTCATTGACAATGACCAAAGTGATGATTTCGCTAGGTCACTAGAATTCAAATTGAGTATTGATAGTTCAAAGTATGATGCTTTGAAAGTAGAAATATCATCGAAATACGAGGGTTTGTCAAATTATAATTTGAGTGATTTTTATATTGACTTGACATTAGATGGAAGTATTAGTGGTCAGATATTTGTTGATGCTTTGAATGTTTCTTCTGGTTACCAACCAAGTGAATACTCTTTTTATAAAAATTCTGCTAACAATATCAGTAAAAACTTACAATTTATAGACTTACCAAAGACTAGTAGTGGGAATATCTTGAAACAGAACCTCACGTTGAATGCGACAATCTATTACAACTACGACGGAGAAAATGATATTGTATTACCTAATTACCTCACTAGAAATCTGACTATAAATTTCGAGTCATTTTTAACACAATTGGTTTTACTGACTTCGGATGATAAAGTCATAGTATATGACACGGAAAACAAACTTTATGGAAGGGGTAATGATTTCATTTACATGGAATTTGACAAATTGACTTCTGACATCAGAACTATTGACAAACAAGACTCATCTACAGATGATGTGATATACATAGGAGCGAACAAAATTTATTCTTTCAAATTGGGTGATTTATATAATTATCCTGTAATCAATGAGAATATGGTCAATTCCAAATTATCCGATGGACCTGATTTGTATGTTAATAGATTGGTCGCGTCGGACAAATTATACTTAGCCGGTAATGATTCGTTATTAAGATACATTTTTTACTCTGATTTTGGTGTGTCTAATTTCACAACACTTTGGGACCCAACTTTCAAAGATAAGTATAAGTCAAAGTTTTTATTTCTGGATTATGATATAGCTTCTAAAACAAATTTTTTCACAGATCTCGGACAATATCGAATGCCCGAAACTATTGGTATAGATACGGATTCATTGACTTCTTCCGTATCATTTCTTGAGTTTGAAAGTATTACTGGACAGACGAGTTGGATCGATTATTATAAAGATGGTGAAAAAACTTTTGAATATTACACTTACATCGGTGATGACAAGAAAGTCGAGTTTTCCACAAGGTTTGATTACTCATCCTTATCATATGATTTTACAATCAATAAGTCTCAAATATCAAATAGCATTGATGATATTTCCAAATTTGCCCCATCTTTACTTGGTCCGACAAGTTCCGAGTTCATCGAAGGTCCAATACCAATTATTACAACGTCAAATGATCCAATAACCCTTTCGTCAAAGAACCTTCTGATCTATAAAAACATAACAATATTCAAAAGACCATATGGTGATAATATAAAAGTTGGTGATACGTTGAGGTTGGAAAGTGATGTCGTAGATTGTAATCTTACGGTAAATAAGGTAATATACTACTATAAATTATCTAATGGTCCATTTATTGCAACCCAATCAATACCTCAAACCCTAGCTCTTGGATCCACCTTTGAAAAATATGTTTATTGTTATAATAGTTTCAATCAGAATATTGTTAACAATTTACTAACATATCAGGGTGTAATTACAGTGCGTAATTTGAATTATTATAATGATATAGATGAATTAATCGAAAAATTTGAATTACACCCATTGAGTATTGCTTACAAATTATCGAGGAGCAATCAACAAGTTTTGGCAAGTTCTAGGTTTAACAACAAAACTGCTTATTACAATTTGTCTGTTAATTTGAAAACGATAAAAGGAGACAATATTATGAACTATAATGAGGCGTTCCTTACTTTCGGATTTAGTCCAACATATAATTTATATGATGTGTTGAATAAAATTGATAATCAAGTCTTCACTCAAAATAAGAAATTCACAATATTACCAGAGTACTATGGATTACCTGGAGTTACTGGATCATCTTTTACAAGTAATAACATTAAAATAATAGATGATGGATTTAGTAATAAATTAGTCTTTGGTGAAAATTACAAGTTTCATTGGGAGAGTTTATTGATATGGACTTTTGTTGATTTTACACCCTATAACAACTTGAATGAATACAAACTCAATGAAAAAATTTTAATCATAGATAAATATTACGATGAGTTACAAAATGGATATGTTATAGAATTTCATAAAAAAATTTTATATCCAGATTTTACAAGTGGTATTCAGAAAATCGATATAGTATCTAGAAATACATTATCGAGTATTAGTAGTGACTTACAGGTTTTGAATAATATTCAAAGATCTACATCTCAAAAAACAATAATTTCAACATATAGTTTCACTCAATTTGAGAATGATGTCAAATATAAGTTTCCAACAGATTCGTATTTGAAAGTCTTGGTTTCTGATTATGATATTCAACAGAAGGTCACTGGTATAGTCTATACAGATTATGAATATCAATTAGCAATGAACATACTGAATGTAGAACGAAAGGTAGAATATGAGTTCAACGCCATACTGAATACTACTACTGGTGACTTAACAAACAAGATAATTTACTCACTAACTAATCTGACACAAGATGAATTTAAAGTTGGTGATTTGATAAAAGTTGAGTTGACTGGTGGTACACAAAGTTCCAAGTACTTGAATCCACAATACCAAGGATATCAGACAATCCTAAAGATACAAGGACAATTTATAACGACATCCATAGATTATGGGCAATTTGTGCAATCTGTTGACTATGGTAAAATTACCTTTATTAAAAGAGACAAATTTCTGAATTACTTACCAATAGATTTGTATGGAGTTGGTGGTGACAAGAAACCAAAGCGTGGAGTGGAGGTGACTCCAGAAATGGTATATCTCGAAGGAACGGTCTTTAGTCTTAAAAATGTTAATTTGGACAAGTTCAAAGTTCAATTTGTGGATGGTTTATTCTTACAAGAAATTGAGGAAAAATTCTCTTGGTTCTTACAGGCTGAAACATCGGATGCTATTATCGGAAAAAATGATAATGGAATTGTTTGGTATTCTGGTGTATGGAGATGTGGAAGGTGGTTTAGTGGTACTTGGATTTCTGGTGAATGGATTAGTGGAGATTGGTATGGTGGTGAGTGGTATTCGTCACCTGTGAAATCAAACATCCTATCAGTTCAAGTCAGTGGTAATAATTCTGATAATAGTCTGTCAAAGTGGCAAGGTGGTAGATGGTTTGGTGGGACTTGGTACGGTGGGACTTGGTATGATGGTAGAAGATATGGTGGTGATTGGTATGGGGGTCTGTGGTTTAATGGTGTTTGGAATGATGGTGACTGGTATGGTGGTAGATTCCAAGGTGGTATATGGGTACTGGGTAATTGGTCAGGTGGTCTCTTTAATTGCGACTCTAGATTGTCATATTGGTTGGATGGTAAATTCGAATCTGGAGATTTTGAAAATGGAACTTGGTACAATGGTCAATTCGGTAATCAGGATAATAGACTTTCTAGGTTTGGTACACGTTCAATAAATACAAGGATTTCTGTTTGGCACGGTGGTAAGTGGATCAGTGGGGAGTTCCATTCTTCACTAAATTTCGACGAAGTTCTGCAAACACCAACCGTATCGGATGTTCATACTTTGAGTGTGTGGAGGACTGGACTATGGCTCGGAGGATCCTTTTATGGAGGGGTTGCTTATAATATCGATTTTAGAGGTGGTATTTGGTATGGTGGTATTTTGGAAGAGATTCAAGTCATTGGAGTTGATTCAATTTATGTCAATCCACCGGATGTTTCAAATAATAGAATTTGGGTAAATGGTATATTCAAGTTTAATCCTGGAGACCAGATCTATATAATAGATGACTTTAGAGGTGGTACGTTTTCATCGATCGGTACAAATGATAACCCACGTGAATATAGAATCAATAAAATTGAGGAAGATGAACAAAATTCGAGGACTGGATTATTTTTGAATTTCAATTTATCTAAATTAGATCCACAGATCGATTATAATGTCGGATTTCAAGATTGGAACGGTATAGAAACCAACTTGAGAGTTGTTAGCCATTTCGATGAATCAAATTGGAAATCCGGATATTGGACTAATGGATATTTTGAGAACGGTTTTTTCGAATCGGGTGTCTGGTATAACGGTGTTTTTGAAGGAACTTGGGGAAATTAAAAATATATATAGAGTATGAAAATATCTAAATTTTATAACTTTGTCAATGAGGATTTAGTTTCTGATTTATCCAATAAACTATCTGATGAGAATAAGGACATAAAGGAAGACCTTATAAAAATGATCCAAAAGTCTGTCAATTCAGATGATGAAAAACTATTCATCGACAAGGTAGATTCTATAGTACAAAATCCAAAAGAATCAACTATCGAAGGATTGATTCAAGATGCTGACATCTATGAATTTTATTTGAAATATAGAAATGAAATAGACGAAATACTTGCAAAAAATGAATTTTTCGAAAAGTTACAAGATTTTCAAAAAGAGAACAACTGTATTAGTCTTTATGACGTTTTAGTTAAAGGTACTTTAGTAGCAACCACCATATTAGTTTCTTCAATAAAACAAGAGATATCATCACCCGAAACACCTCAACAACAAGCTGAATAGATCAAGGTGTAGATGAAAATGATTTATAGTAAGTATTATTATTGAGAGAGAAATTACTATGAATTTTATGAAGAGAGTAATTTTTGAGATTAGTCTGAACTGACCAATTATATTTATGATGAGACTTATAGTGATATTGAATGATATTAGTAATAAGAATATCTTCCAACTTTGAGTCAACACTCCGAAAAAAATCCAAAGAAAGTTAAGAGCCTCGACTCCATTAAATTTCTTATATTTCTCATAATCTCCTTTTTTGAAATCTTTATCTGTTGGAAATTTTTTTGTTATTTTTTGGAATGAAATAAACCACTCCCTTATTTTCATATAATCAAAGAATTTATATAAAAAATTCAAATTTGTTAAAAAAACAATTAATCCAAAAAAATAAAATGCGTGTCCCATCCAATAGTTTTATTCAAAATATTATAGAGGTTTTATCAAATGTATAATTTAATTGAAGTGGGTTTTTGTAATATATACAAAAAACAATGATTCAGATTTAATATCATGACACCGTTATACAAATTTCTAAAACCAAACGGAACTTCTTTTTATGCTTTTCCAGGCGCAGCTGAAGACATTTCTGCAGCTTATCAAAATCAGAATTATAAAATGTACTTTTCTAAATACATTTTATTAAACTTTCCGAAACAAAATCTAGTACCAGGTTCAGGTGTCAATGCAGAGAAGGTGACTTGGGATTTTGATTCTACTTTCCAAAAGTCTAATCAATCCACACCAGCGACATCTTATAAAGACCAGTTAGTAGAATCATTGAGAAATTATGTTGCAAACTTTGAAGTCACACTGAAAGAATCAAGAATGAATAATACGGAGTATTACTATGATAATAACGTATTAGATACACCAACTGAAAAGATTTTTTGGAAATGGTGTAAATCACTTAATTTAATTGATTTCGAACCAGCATTGGATGGTGATCAGTATTTTGGTAATTTGGTGGAATTTGAAAGTAATGACATCAATGACTCTAGTTATTTTCCCGAGATTTTGTGGCAAGAAAGAACCAATAATTCTTATGATATTTTGAGAATTTATGAATCAAATTTTCAACTGAATAAAGTTGAGATGGAGTTCTCTGGGACAACAAATTTCAAAGTCGGTGATGTTTTACAAATTAGTAATTTAACAAAAGTCGATGCGGTGGCAATATTTGGAACTTCTTCAAGTATAAGAGTCTTGGAAGTGATTGAGGCTGATTCTGTGAATGGACAAAGAATAGTTGGTGATGTATTTTATGCTTTCGCGGAAATAAATGAATCTGGTGTACCGATTGGTAAAGCAAAGTTAGATTATCATAAATTGATTCAATATATCGGTGAGGTGAATGGTATAAATAACGTACAAGATAAAACTAGATCTTACACCGAGGTTTATGCACATATTCCTGATCACACCGGTCAGACACCTGATGTATTGTTCAGGACAAAGGCTGATAAAAACTATAAACCAAATTTAGTTTTTCCAATATTAACGGCTCAATATCAACCAGAGATTGTAGGAGCTGAATTATTTACAAATCCAATTGTTAGTTCACCACAGAATTATCCTGGCAGTTACTATGGACAATTCGATACAGAGGATTTCACTTATGAATTATCTATTGGTGACAGTATAAGACGCAGTGGTGAATATTATGGTGTCTCCGGTGATATTGATAATAGAATTATAGACAGTTCCAAACTTGATGGTATATCTGTAGACTTTGATACATCACACTATGCTAAAATGAATATTAGAAACAGAGTCATAACAAATTTCGAACAATTCAACGCACTAATAGTCAATGATAAACCACCAAAAGATTTTGAATTCAATGCTATATTATGGTATTACACAGTAGAGGATTTCAATGGTAATCAAACGAACAATTTGTATGGGTTATCAATTCTTGATAATCCAGATAATAATACAAACTCTGATGAGATTTTTGATGGTAATGGATTAAGGATACCATTATACAAAAAATTAGCAGCTAATGAAAATCAAGATGGTACATCTTATGCGTTTTCTTTGAATTTGAACTTCGCTATAATAAATGAAAATCCACAAGATACATTCAATCCAGAAGCTATCAATTCATTATTCAGTTTCAACTTATTCAACGAAGCTATGACTAATTTAGCTAGAATAAATGAATCATTCAACACTATTCTGGTCAATCAATCAAAAGTTGAGGAGGACGTTGAGAATCTAAAAAAATTATTTTATTCACAAACTGATCTACAACTGATCAACAATCGAATCAGTAATCTAGACAATTTATTGAAACTATATTCTACTAACCAACTTACAACTTCCGATAGTATCACAGTAACGACCGACGTTACTAAAAGTCCACCAGCTATAACCCTACATACTAAAGATACCGATTATGATACTATCTTCACAATATTGACTAGAAATTTATACAATCCAACTTCTAACGTTCCATATACAGTGAATGTACCTGAAAATAAAAATTTCTTGATTCATGTCATCAATAATGACTTGACTAATCTGACTTTACCAAATAATCAAAAATTAGAGATTATACTTAATTCTGATTTGAAATTCAAACAAAGTATGGAAATTGTGATTGATGGAGATGACACATCCACACAGAATAAACAACTAGATTTCTATATAAAATACCAATTCGGTGAATCAACACCTGTAGAAACAAAATTATTCGAAACTATTGATCTGCCAGTGTACTTTAACACGTTCACTCAATTGACTAACTCTGCAAAGAATTGGAAAGATGTAAGTTTTGATATAGATTTGAATCGACAGTTTCGTCTGAACACTGGTTCCATACTAGAAGTTCCTATCGTTGGAGATTATAAGTTGGTTTCCAATTCATTCAAACGTGGGGATAATTATCTTTTGCAAGATTTTACAATTGGTACTTTGAGTACAACTGATTTTTCTGGTCAGTATCCTGTAACATTTGTCAGTACTGACGGTTATGTTTATTTGAATGTTTCAAATAATCCTACTTTGGTAAATTATGGAGCATCTGCCAGTCTACCATTACAATTGAATGCTACGCAATCTTATTTATTGTCTAATATACCGAAATTGAAATTAAATAAAGGTGTTAAATTCAAAGTCACCAGGATCTCCGATACGAACAATTCCGAGCTGAAAGAAAGATATTTTATACAAAGACAAACATATTGACAAACTATTTAAGTTTTGGATTTTAATATATAATCTTAAAATTAACTTAAATAGATGGGTTGTGCTATTGGACAAAATTCTCTATTCGGAGGCACTAACAATTATATAAAATTTCAAGGAGGTGACCTAATTGCTATCGAAGGACCAAATACCGTCGAGAGACAGATGTTGTCCGATTTGAGATTCAACTATAAACAGTTATTGAGGGGTAGAGTTATATTAAAGCCTGGACAAGTGAATTATTTGATGAATCATTTGGGACTTGGTGATAACGCTACTTTTGTATCTTTAGCTGTCCGTTATGATGCCAAATCGAAAATCGAAGAGGAAAACTATATAAATTGGTCTTTTTATGATGATTTGACAAAGATTTACCCTATGTCCTATTATATGTGTTTAACTGGAAATTCCACAAATAGGGTAAAGCAATTGTATCTTACTAATCCGAATCCAAACTACTCTGTGACTATAGATGTGATGGTGGCGGTTCTTGATGACTCATATAATTTCTTCACAGATGTTATAAGCCAGACCGGTACTTCTTTTGTTAATTTGAAATATACCGATTTAAGAAGTTACGTAGTTGGTGAATCAATCAAATTTTTGGATTCACAAGGTAGAGAATTAATTTATATAATACTGAATAATATCAACTCGATTGAAATATCGGGGAAAGTTATAATTATTGATGATGATTCACTTGGTAAACTATTTTTCCAATTTGTTACAGAGTACGATGCAAGACAAACTAATTCAATTCTGAATTTAGTATTGGATAATCCATCAGTAAATATAGATGAATTGACTGCTGACGATGTACCACCGGTTGTATATTGGTATAGTAATGTGAATAATTCCGCAACTGCATCGATTATTTCGTTAGGTGATCAAACAGATGGTCGTCCATACAATACTCTAGACGGTCTTACTTTTTCAACAACGATAAATCTTCTTGAATTTGGAGACCAGAATAATAAGATCAGTAAGACGAGATTGGTGGAATTACTAATTGACAGTATCGTTGATAGTAGAGATGGTACTATGTCCATAGCAGGAGGTAATATAATCCTGACTGGTACCCAAGGGACTGTATCTGAATTGAGTGTGGGTGGTAATTATAAAATGAAATTTCAATTATCTGACTTTGCTGGTAATGATTTATCCAACGTGGAGATGTCTTTGAATGTTATAGATTATGATACAAGACCACCAGTTGTTTATTGGTATAGTAATGTGAATAATGATGTTACACAACCATATATCACCTTTATGGGTGAGTCTTCGGGTACCCCTTATAACAGTGAGGCTGGAATTACATTTTCAACTTATATACTTTTCTCGGAATTCTCCGAAGGAGGTGAAATAACAAAGCAAAAGTTAGTTGATATTTTGGTTGATAGGGTAATTGATTACAACGATGGGGAGATACCAGTGTTAGATTTCAACGTAGTTTTATTTGATCAAAATGGAGGTGATGTATTCACAATTTTTGAAATTGGTAATTACACTATGACATTCAATATATCCGATACGGCTGAAAATAGTCTTTATAACAATGTAATTATACAGTTACAAGTAGTAAGTCAACTACCTGATAACAACCCTCCAGTGGTTTACTTTTTCAGTACAGTTGGTGAATTACCTAGTACTAGCTTGATTACGGTTTACGGTGGGGTTAACCCTTATGGTTATCCATTAAATACTTCACAATCCGATGTTTTCGAAACATACATGACATTCTCGGTATTCGCTCAAGATTCAGCAATCGATAAAACAACTCTTATAAATAATCTTATTGATTATGTTTTAGATGAATCCGACGGCCCTATACAATTAACAGATCAAAATATCAGATTGACCCAAAATAGTTTAGATATATCCTACATATCTGGACCAGGTCTATATACTATGACATTTGTATTGGAAGATATTTATGGCAATGATTTACAAGGTAAAATAGTTTATCTGTATATAGAAAGCGACTCGGTTGATTTTTGATAAAAAAAATATTTATGAAAGATGACATTCACATATGATAGTTTTTTAAGACCCTCTACAAATAGTGATAAGAATATTATCATTCAGGATCCCAATGGAAGGGTTATTCATACTATTAATCCTTATGCGGTCATCAACACATTCGTAAGTAACAATCTAGTAAAAATAAGTTTATCAAGTGATAGAGTAATTACTTTAAATTTTTTACAAGCTGATTTAGCTAAACAAGCATTAAATCTATTACAGAACCGAATAACATCATTAAAAGTTGATACACCAAAATTTATTGATAAACAAGTAGAAAACTATGTTGAGTCAAAAATAGGTGAGAATACCGCATACCAATTGGTGAATCTGACCAATGTAACAGGTATAACAAATTACGTACCTAGATGGATATCAGCTACTGCTATTTCATCAACAAGTTCAATTTATAATTTTGGTGACAGAGTGTCGATCGGTAGTACATCTAGTAGAGCTACGCTTGGTGTTTTTGGGAAAGCTCCATATTTTGATTACAATATAGATTGGGACCCTTACACTAATGAGAGATTTGTAGATACTCCTTGGAGACAAGGGGGTTATGGGATGACCACATCTGCTTTATTCATTCAAGGTGTAGTTGATGGATTAAAGGATCGTAAGCCAAAACCTGAATTTGGTGTGTTAGGTGGAGAAATACACCCTGTGAATCTTTCACCGGACCCAAGACCCCTTGTTCACATATCTGCATCTGGTTATGGAGTCCCTTTATTAGTGGAAAATACTACACCAAGAATCATATCAAGACAAGGCACAATACCAGTGAGTGGTTCGGATACTTTAGTTACTCATTTCAAAGGCCCAAATGCTCAATTCATCTGGGAGGATACCGATAACACTTCATCGGTATTCAGTCGACAACTAACGTTATTCAGAACTGGTCTTGGCTGGGAATTTTCATCTTTTGCTTATGGTAAGCAAGCAACACCGTACACCCATATAGCATTTCAAAGGTCTGCAACGACTAAAACTTACATAATCTCAGCTACTGTAAATGCGGGTTCGACTTTTTTACCCGTGGCTGCTGGTGAATTCTACTTCGCAGCAAACAACATACCAAATGCGCCTGTGTCGGCTAATTTTGCGAGTCTGTACCCGTCCGAAGATCAGACAGAATTATCGAGGCAGATTAAGTTTTCTAATTTAGTTGGTTCACAGAGCGTTGTTCCAGGTATGAGTTTACCATTACCGGGTGAATTTACCGAGGTGAATAGAAGATATTTTCCAAACTATGTCGCACCACCGAGGACAGGTGGGACTGGTCCAAAATTTGATAATTTATTTAAACCAAATACAATAGTCCAAGACGTAATTGATAACACTGTAATTCTTTCAGCTACACCATCTTATCCAATACTCAAGACTGATTTAATTTCTTTTGGTAATATAACTGCTAATGATACAAGAGCAATCGGTAGATGGTTCATTAGATTGGATGGAGATGGTAATGTGACGGGTGATAGTCAAAATGGGAATGTTGCTGCTGGTATCAATATACCAAGTTTAAAAATAACAAAACCCCTTCTCAGGGCTCTATACCCAGGTGATACTTTTAATGTAATAATACCAGCGGGTGGTGTTGGTATAGGAGCTGCTGGTATACCGAACTATAAATTAAACGTAGTTGGAGGTGCTATATTTGATAGTAGTATAATATTACAGGGTACAAAGTTAACTACACCTCTATTCAAAATGACTTATGGTACACCACTTCAATCAAATTTTAATTTGATGGTTGGTGACCAATTTGGAGATAGTAGATGGGTACCTGCTGGTCAGGTGGTCGGATCCGGTTTCACTGGTACATCTAGCACAGAATTAACTATAGGTACGGCTGGTACTTACTTCAAAATAAAAACACAACCATACTTATCATTCACACCTGGGCAAGTTGTTGTTTTATATGATGAGTTGGATGCTCTTTATCCAGATGCTGAATATCAAGAAGGGTTTAATAAAAATCGTATCATTGCTGAAATTGATTCATACAGTTTTAGTAGTGGTACAATGTCACTCGTTGTATTATCTGCTAGGAACGTTGGTAGTGTTTCTAACACTTGGAATATAAATTTAACTGGTGCTGTCGGTCCTCAAGGACCCGCTGGATTTAATCAAGGTACTTTTTCAGTTACTGGAAATATTCTACCTGCATCTGACTACACTTACAATTTAGGTAGTCCTGAATTAAGATGGGATAACATTTACGTAAAGGATGCAAGAGTTGCCTCTCAATCATTATATCTTGGTGATGTTAAACTTTCAGTGATGGATGATGGTCAGTTAAATGCAAATAACAGAGCAATCAATAGGTATAATGGCACATCTTCCACCCCATATACTATTGGTGTAGTAGGGACTTTTCTAACATTGACAGTAAACAAATATTTGTCTTATCTACAAGGTGAATCAGTAAAGGTACAAAATAGACTTAAAACCAACTTTGAAGAAGATGGATATTCAGAGGAGAGTATTTATGGATTTTTCAAAGCTACTGTAGATTCATATGAACCAGATTCAGGATATATGGATTTGGTTATAACATACACCGATCATGTGGGTTTCTACTCCGATGTGTGGTTGATAGATATAGACGTTGATAATTTAGGATTTGAAAATAGTATACAAAATCTATCGTCATTTTATTCATTATCGGGTACATCTAGTACAGTCATGTCATTACCACAGACTGGACACTACAGAGAAATGATTACCCAAACCAAACTTGGTTTTGTATCTGGTCAAACCGTAATAGTCTATAATGAGTTACCAAACAACTACGAAGAAGATTTGTACAGTGAGGGCAATGGTCAATATTTCATCGGTAGAGTTGACTATTATTATCCAGAAACTGGATTACTACAATTGATATCAGAGTATTCGAGTGGTCAAGGTACTTTTAATGAATGGGTGATTACGGTATCTAGTAACCCACCACAAATCGAAGTTACTAGTAGTACTCTGAGTCAAAATTTATATCTGGACGGTAATGGTTATGATTTTATCGGAATTAATTTTGATAATGTTTCTTTGACTTGTTCTGTGGTTGATGTTGTTTCCGATTTTATAAGTTTGGATTCTACTGATACAATACAGATTCTTGCGGATAGTGACATAACAATCTATACAAATTCTCAATTATTTTTACCGTCCCACACCGTATTACAACAAACTTCGGAGGTTGTCAATACATTTACACAAGCAACAAATTCAGTTGTCAATTATGATTTCTCAACTGGACAGACTTGGTACCATTCGAACTTTTTAGATAATTATACTGCAAATTTTGTGAATTTACCTATATCTAACAACAGAATATTGAGAGCTAGAATAATTATCTCTCAAGGGGTCACAGCGTGCGTTCCAACAAATTTAACAATTGAAGGTGTAACACAAAGTGTAAAGTGGAAGTCAGGTACTTACTCCGTATCATCTAATAATTTAGATGTGATAGAGTTCAATTTTGTTAGATTTAATAATGCTTGGCAAGAAGTTTACGGAGAGACTAACACTTTCATTTGATTAGTATTTTATATATAAATTACAAAATATATTTCAGAATATGAGAAGAGGTGCTCAAGAATTATTAAGTCAAGCTGAAATAACCACTATGGAATTATCCGGTCCAAAAGAATTCTTGACTAAATGGAACCTCAAAATTATAAAATAATTAAGAACTTCATAAAACAAAATGAAGTAGACAAGATTCTATCTTGGGTTGATGGATTGACCCATAATCCAAATAATCCTAATCATCATTTAACTGAATTATCAAAATCTTTGAAGGGTAAATCTTTTATATTTGATATTTTCCAAACACCAATCACAAGGTATATTACAAAATTTCAATCCACATCAGAAGTCAAAAATGATAGGCTGCCTTCTTTTATAATAGCATTAATAAGTAGAATATCTTTGACTTATGATTTGCCTACGGACCATATCTTTTTACAAGTTGTCGATATGGAAAAGGGTGGTAAAATCGACCCACATTATGACGCATCGGTTGATGGATATATCAATCTAAAATGTAATATAAGTGTTTTATCAGAAGATTATAGTATATTTATTGGTGATGAATCTCAAATTATACAAGCCACTGATTTATATTCATTCGAAGCTTCCTTGTATAAACACTGGACAAATGAATTTACAAGTAGACGAGTGTTTTTAAGTTTCGGTTTTATGGTTGATTATAAAACTATGGGTAGAAATGAATCAGATCCAAGGATAAGATTATCAAAAAGAATACAAAAGTATTTCCAAAATTTATAGATTGTTGAATCTCTGTCTAAATTCATCTAAATATGAATTTACTAAATTAATTTTTTCCTGTGGACAACTAGGTCCGAAAACACCAAAGAAATCATTTAATTCGTATTTGATCGAAAAACCGAATTCATCAATACCAAATGGACCCATTAAAGTATTATTCTTATTGAAGGGTCCAAAGTTACCATTTGGTCCAAAGTATGATGGTAAAACATAATCACACAACCCAACCTTTATGTCATTTTGTAAATCAATCGGTAGAATATTACCCTGAACCGGTGAACTGATATCTCCCCACCACAAACAAGTATTAGAATCCATATACCATTTATTCATATTAGTATTTGATATCAATCCTAGAATTTCACCACATAAAATTTGAGCGACCGTCATCGTATATTCGTCTTGATATAAAACCACACCACCAGAATCTAAAATAGTTTTTGCAAAAATTCTTGCAACTGAATTCGGATCTGTGTCAAAATTGTAATTTGGAATCTCATCATCAACGCCATCAAAAATTATTATGGTATTTGGTAAA
>Ga0315904_10005956_pt1 | contig 16794 bp, 8 predicted proteins | sample LakEriMetagenome_6_FD_203529 | JGI IMG/M metagenome (GOLD analysis project Ga0315904, IMG submission 203529) | Freshwater fungal communities from buoy surface, Lake Erie, Ohio, United States - Buoy 12 MA120 | ecosystem: Environmental > Aquatic > Freshwater > Lake | place: USA: Lake Erie, Ohio...
GGCTTTCGGAGCGTCGCTGTACGCTTCGCGAATGACCCGCGACCACATCGAGCGGATATCGTTTTGGGCATCCCCGAAGTAGATGAACGAGAAGGGCTCTTGTTCCACCCTCGCGGTCGAGAAGTGGAACCACTCGCTCCAGTTGGTTCCATCACCGACGCGGTAGGCGTATTTGGTACCCGGAGTCAGATCCTTAAAGGTCACGCTGTGGTAATGCGCTGTGCTCAGATCGGTCTTCAGAGCCGTCGACACGGCGTCGAAGGACTTGGCTTCATTTCGCAGCTCCGGCCCGGCGGTAGCGCGGGCCAACTCCGCCTTGCCCGCCGCGACCTCGGTGCTGGTGCGCCAAGTGACCGATTGGGTCGTGGTCGGGTCGCCAGCCCAGGTCAACACGATGCGATCGGGCATCAGCCCCGGCGCATACATCTCCGCCGGCTTGAGGGGGCGAACCGAATGCGAGTGATCCTCTCCATCGTGGGCCTGGGCCATCCAAGCCAGTGGACACAACAAGCAAGGCACGGAAAGGTATCGAATCAATGCGGGTAGATGTTTTGCAAACATAGCTGCGTTGGTCGTGGGTGGTTATCGGATTTTCAAAAGACAAACTGGTTGACGGACGCTACCGCACAACCCTCTGATCTTAGTCGCGGCAATTCGATCGCGGAATTCTTTTTCCCGATTGTCTATTCACGCTTGTTTTTTGCCAACGCCGGAAATCGTTAAGGACGCGAGAAATAATCCAATTCCTAGGATGGCAGCCGCCAGTGCGAACGGAGCCCCTGGCCAGTACCAACGGCTGTCGGTATCGATGGTGTACTGAAAAACCGTCGCAAATAGTGCGGGACCGATCATTCCGGAAATGCCGTTGAGGGAACTGTTGGCCCCGGACAATTGCCCCTGCTCGCTCGGTTCGATCCGCTTGGACATCAATCCCTGAATCGAGGCGTTGAAGAAGCCCATCGAAGCAAAAAGGATGGTTGCCGCATAAAACGCGCGCCCATTGTCCACGATCGCATAGGCGACAAATCCGATGATTCCGCCGAGCAATCCGATAAAGACAAGTGCCTTTTCCCCCAGCGTTCGAACAGCGGGACGAATCAAAAGTCCCTGAACGATGAAATTCAAAACCCCAACCGTCGAAAGAGCGAATCCGACCATGCCCGCGTCCCAGCCAAAACGTTCGTCGGTATAGAGGACAAAGACGCTGCTGAACACGTGATGGGCCAACTGGTAGCAAAACAAGATCGCCGCCATAGCCAGAAGCCCCGACTGGGATCTCAACAGTTGAAGCGATCCCAAGGGATTTGCTCGCGACCATCGAAACGGAGACCGTTTCTCGGGAGGCAGGGACTCGGGCAAGATGAAGTATCCGTACGTGGCATTCGCTAACGTCAGCGCCGCAGATACCCAAAACGGAAGACGCAAGTCGATGTTCCCGAGATATCCGCCCAGGGCCGGCCCCAAGATGAAACCTAAACCGAATGCTGCTCCGAAGATCCCGAAGGCCGCCGAACGGTTTTCCGGCGGAGTGACATCGGCGATGTAGGCGCTGGCTGTCGAGAAACTCGCAGCCGTGATCCCCGTCAGAACCCGGCCAATAAACAACCACGTCAGATTCGGCGCCATGGCCATCAAAAGGTAATCGATCCCGAGCCCAAACGCGGAAATCAAAAGAACCGGTCTGCGCCCAAATCGGTCGGATAGAGCCCCCATCAGCGGCGAGCTGAAGAATTGCATGAATGCCCATACCGTACCAAACCAACCGACGTACGCCGCTGCGTCCGCTGTACTGTCGTTGAGCAACTCCTTGACCAGCTTGGCCAGGACGGGAATCACCACTCCCAAGGAGAGGACATCCAGCAGGACCGCGATCAGGATAAAGGGAATGCCGGCCTTGCCAGGTAGAGTTCGGAACACAGAGGTCTCGTCGGAGGATTTCGGATAGGCGATGCGTCTCGACGCGATCGCCAGTTTCGTCGCAGGCTCAGCAAGCCGCAACCCCTGCCAGTTTGCAGGAGCCGCTCACCCCAGAAGATCCAACTCGCTGGACTGTCCGATCGCAGGCAAATCCAAATACGAGTCACCCGTTTTGCCGCGTTCCGTATCGCTGTCGCCAGAATCCTCAGAGCCTCCTTTGCGTCCGGATTGACCCGGCATGTACTGTCCATTCGCATCGCGATCGAGCGTTTCTGAAGACCGTTCGACATCCCCGATCGCAGGCTTGGCAGCTTCGACCGAACCGGGCGCAGCGTTCCCTGCGCGGGGATCATGGGCGGCTTGTTGGGCTGCGGCAGCGTTGGACCAGGCTGCTCCTGGCGTAGGGATAATTTGCACGGCATGAGCTCCTTGAACTAGGGAGAATCCGTCATTACGGGCTCGAAGGAATTGATGAGCGGCACGCTGCGACGCATCTGCAGATCGCCGGTGGTTCCGGTGACTTCGATGCGCATCAGGTTTGCAGCCCGGTGCTGGGTGATGGGTCGCGCGATCGCGCCAACGATACTCTTGCGCCCCACATGGGCGTACAGATCGAAGTAGACTTCGCGACGCAGGTTGACCCAACCCGCCCCTTGCATCGAAACCAAGTCCCCATCGAGTTGCAATTGCTCCACCGGAATGCGATCCCCGTCGATCGAGAATGCGATGTCGGCCGAGTCAAACGCACCTTGGTCCGGACGGACCGACAGCAGCCGGAACAATCGGACCATGTTCGGCAATTCGTACAGACTGGCCCCACGCAACCACGCGCGGCCCCTGCCCTCCAAGGAATCGATGTTGGCCAGGGAACCGGCGATATCAACCTGGACCGACAACCGTCCCGAGGCCTCCGTGTGCGTTTCTCCAAGATCGAGCAGGAAGCCGTGGAAGTCGGCATCCACGAGCCGGAGTCGAAAGCGTGAGCGTTCGCCGTTGAGAGGCTGAACACCGCTCACGAAGGCCGTCCCGCTGAGCGTCCTGGCTCGAATGTCGCTATCGCCGATGTCGAGCGTCGGGTTGTCCCCCTTTGCTGGAGCGAGGCCAGGGATGCGGGGTTCTTCGGGTTGAGGTGGAGCCAGCGCATCGCGAATCCGCGAACGAAACGAAGCGGGGACCACATCCGGGTCAACGCGACCTCCTTGGGCGAGGACATTTTTGAGGAGGCTGTGGTTCTTCCATTGCCACTCGACCGCGTCGCGACCGAACAGCAAATCGTTGCGGTCCAGCGCGAAAGGACCTTGAATGCCGGTCACTGCAACACCCTTCATCGCCATCGCATCGATAGCCAAAGAACCGAAAGCGATCGGTCCCGAAGGGGTGTTCTCACCCTGGATTTCCAAAGCGCCCCGAATGCCGGTGACTGCGTCGGAGGCGAACTTGGCCTCCTCGAGATCCATACGCAGGTTCCAGCTTCGGACCAAGGAAACGTTGGCTTCATCCAAAGAAGCGACTTGCGTTGTACCCGCGATGCTCACCGGGCCGTCGAAATGAATCCGGGTTAATGGCTCTCGCAAGATCCGGGGCAGGCATGTCAACAAGACCTGATCAACCACGAATCGCGTCGACGGGAGCCAGCTCAATTGACCGTCCCAGGAACCATCTCCATGCAGGCGGATTTGTCCTTCGGTCTGTATATGGCTAGCATCATGATTTCCCGACAACGACCGAATATCGATACGGCCGGGTCGATAATCAATCGCGCACTCCACATCATCGATGACGTACGGAAAGGAAAGAGGTCGCAGCGAGATGCCGCGCGAGCCGCTGAACTGAGACTCGCGTTCCTCGTTCATCTCCACCCGAAGATCCAAAGGATCGTTTCGGTCCCGCCGCTTGATCTGGATTCCCACACGATCCATGATTCCCGCAGGCTGCAATTGATCCCAAAGATTGCGGGCGCTGGCCGGCAGCGCCTGCTGAAGTTCTTCGTCGAGCGACACGTTGAACGCGTCGAAGAGCAAGTCCATCGATTCAAGGCTCGAGTCGCGGCATTGGGCGAACCCCTCTCCCTTGATCCTCGCTCCATCGTTGCGTCCGACAAACTCGCGGAGGATCAAATGATCGTTATCCAACGTCGCTTGGCCATGCACGTCGTAGACCGGATAACGGAACCCGTCGTACTTGATCGTGCACTCGGAGAATGTCAATTCGAGAGATCTCGAAATCGATTCCGGCCGTTCCGCGGTTCGGATGAAACGTCCTCGCCTGAGCAATACCGTCCCCGTGGGGTGGAGTGTGTTGATAAAGCGCTGAAACCCGCTGGTGTTGGCGCCTCGCGGCGTGAGCGCATTGAGCAGCGTCTCGTCGATCGCAATGGGCCCGTCAGCCGAGAGCACCAAATCCATCAACCAGCGAGGCTGGTATCTTTGCAAGGTGAGCGAACCACTCAAACGCTGCTGGCCGGCAACCGCAGTCAGCCGCGGCGCCGTGATGCTCCCCGCCTCGTAGACGAAGTCCCCTTGGATCCCCCGCACGGGATAAGGGAAGAAATCGGGATCGATCCGGCCGTCCTTGGCCCGTACCAGGACCTTGGGCTTCCACTGCTGACCATCAAACACAATCGCCGCCGAGGCGTCGACCAAGCCACTGACTCGCATGCGTTGCCAATGTTCCTGGAGATTCCCCGGCAATGCTGCGTACAATCGATCGTCGAGTTGCAGATCATGGATCTTGAAGGTGGCAGCCAACGGCGCCCCCGGGACCAATCCATGCAGGTCGCCATCGAAATCAACCCGCGTGTTTCCCGAACGAGCAGATCCCGATCGGACCTGGAGAAGCTGGTTGCGGCAGAGAACCTCGCAGGCAATCGCTTCTAATGGATACGGCACCGATGGATGCAGGAGTCGTCCGTCTCGCAAATTAGCCCGGGCATCGAATTCCAACGATCCCTGCTGCATGGAGAAGTGGAACGCCCCCTCGGCTTGCCCCGAAAACCCCTTCACCGCCTCGAGCCGCTCTCGCAAGATACCAGGTAGCTGATCGAGCAATCGGCTCGAGAACTCCAACCCTGCTACCGAACCGCGAGCGTCCCAACTCGAGAAATCCGGACTCGCTACTCCGTCCACTTGGAATTGCTGAAACGCACTACTCGCCATGCTGCCACGGAACTCCAACGTTCCAGAAGTCGCGGCGCCGTCGCTGACAGGAATTACCGAAGCGCGTAGGTCATGGCAAATCACCTCGCTTCGTTGGACTCCAGTCTCATGACCAATGCGTAGGAGCCCAGATCGGACATCCAACGTTGGCAACCGCTGCGGTTTGGATCCCTTGCGAAAAAACTCCTCGATATTCCATCGACCGTTGGACAAAGGCCACAAACGAATGTCCGCACTGTCGACTACCACACTCTCCACCGGCAATTGCCCCTGGGCCAAACCGACGATGTCAAACGGGCCATTGCAAACGATCCGCCCGATGTGCACGACGTCGCGGAGACCTTGATCCGTGGGCTTGGCGATCCGAAGTCCATCGATCGTGATCGACTGACCTGCAATCAAGCGGGCCCGGTCCACCGAAATATGGTGCTGCGGAAACTCCTCCCGCAACCGCGAAACAATCGACTGCGTCAGACGCGTATCGACCCGACCGATCAACTGAAAGTAACCGAGCAGCCCTACGACACCCAAGAGCATCAACCACAGCAGGCGATAACCACCGCGCCGCCCCGAAACCGTTTCAGAACGCTCACGAGGAATCGGTCTGTCGATGGACTGATTGGGAACCACGCTTACGAATCCATTCGTGAATACATAGCCATCCTGCAGCCGCCAGCGGACAGAGCAACAGCACTCCCGGCTGACGATATCTCACCGATCCAATAAAAACGGCGTGCAACAGACCCAAGTACAGGCACGGCATCCATGCAAGCCATCCCCCTGGTTCCCGTCGCAGTCGCCATGCTCCCACCAGACCGCCCACGACCAACGCCGTGTAACCAAACGCCTCGGACCAACGGACCAATGGTCGCACCTCTTTGGCCACCGGCAACGGAGACCAAGTCTTGCCCAACTTTACCAAGCTCAACCAAATAACGTCAGAGGGATTTTTCCACGCCCATTCCCGAGCCGCCCGCTGTAGCCGCTGATCGATCCGCCACTCCAGCGTCGACTCGAGCGGCAGACCTCTGTTCGCTAGCATTTCATCTTCCTTCTGTTGGGCCGCGAGGAACGGAACGACGAACTCCATATTTTCATCGCTTGCCCCCGAGGCGCCGGGGTGCCATCCGTCGTAAAGGCTCGCGCCGACTTGCAACGTCGTGGGAACAAATTTCCCGGTGATCCGATAATTGCGAATCCACCAAGGAACCATTACCAGGACGGCGGCCAGGCAAAAAAAAGTGAGGAGGCGAATCGTGGAGAGCATCTCCCGGGGGTTTCTCGTCGGTGTCGCCAAAAGGACAAAGGAGAACAAGACAAGGGGCCACAGACTCCAACTGGGCCGGGCCAAGCAGGAAAGACCAAATGCCACCCCTGCGGCGATCAAGGCGGATCGCCCGCGGCTCGGCTCACGCAGCCCCCAAAGAACGCACGCGCACGACAGGGTGAACATCGGTGTGGCGATGGCTTCGCTGAGGATGAAGATGCTCATAGCGATCGCGCCCGGATAGATCGATGCCAGAATTCCCGCGATCAACGCCACGGTTGGCGAAGCGACATTGCGAGTCATCCACATGATGCAAGCCACCGCGCCGCATCCCAAGAAGCAGCCCATCAAGCGTGCCATCCAAACTCCCCAAGAGGATGGGTTGCCGGGACCAATCCAGGTCCAGGGGGCAAGCAGAATCGGGTAAAGGGGGGAACGGAAGATCTTGGAGTTTTCGCTCCCGAACTGGTAGGGTTCACCGCGCGCGAGATTGCTCGCGATGATCCAATACGAGTGGCTGTCCCCAAATCGAAACGATTCACCAGAACGTTGCACTTGGTCCTGCCAATACCAGGCGGCTCCTAGGCGTACCACCAGCGCGAACAGGACGATGGCCCAAAAGCAGCGGCGTTCTGCGGATGAGAAATTGCCCATCATTGGACTAGGGCCCACCGCGGTCTATCGCTACTTCGAGCGTCGATAGTTGACGTGCCAATTGCAAGATACTCTCGTACGGGTTGTTCGAATTCCACAGGGTGTCAACCCACTTGATGCGATCGGCCGAAACTTCCGAATCCGGCACCGATGCATCGAGGGGAATCCACCGAGTGCCGTCATGGATTTCCGTCCAAGCATGCAGGTTCATGGCCAAGGGCTGGGTCTGGGGATCGCATCGCAGGCCGATTGCGATGCGAGCGGAAATGCCATTGCTGCGGCACAGTGCTGCCAACAGGGCTGCCAGATCGAAGCAGTCTCCTTTCCCTGCCGCCAACGTGGCCCGTCCGCTGCTGACCCGACGATCGAACGGAATCGCTTGTACCCGGGAAGCGATCCCTTGAGCAAAACATCGCGCGCGGCGCTCCGGAGGATCTTTCTCTGATGCATTGTTCGCGAGAAGCAACTGTTCTGCCATCCGCTGGATTTCGGGGTGATTGGCATCGATCACGACCGAGTTGGCGAGAGCTTCCGAGGGTGGGCTTGGTTCCGGCTCGATTCCCTCGATCGGTTTGCTGAGATCTGAGGCGGAGTAGACCGTAACATCGAGCCGTCGATTTTTGATGGGACGGACCACCTGATGGGTGCGGCTTGGAATTTGGAGCGTGTATCCGGTCTGAATGCTTTCAACGCGGTAGCGCTGTGGGCCTTCCTTCGCTTCGGAGGTGGCGGAGGGACTGAAGATCGGGATGGAGCGAAGAGGCAGATCGGCCAATTCGGATTGGTCGACCGTCACCCTGGCGGATTCCGGGCTGCAACGGAACGATTTCAAATCCAACGACGGCGAGTATCTTTTGTGGATTCGACCTTCGGGGTCCGCCCAGATCTGAGAACTAGCAACATCGTCCTGGGCGTTGGAGGTGATTTGGATTTCCAATAGCCTTTTTTTCTGGCCATCAAAAGTCGGGGTATCGAAATAATCGTAGGCCGTGAGTTGTGCATCGATCGGTCTGCCCAGCAATGGATCGAAGTACCGCAATCGGCGTTGTTCGCCCTCGCGCATGGGAGCCCGCATCAGCGATTGTTCGATGGCGAACGGTCCCCGATCGAGGGCATTCCATTCCAGTCGGATCGCATCCCCGCGACCATACAAATCGGTCTGAAAGGCGAGCGTTCCATCTCGTACCGCTCCATCCATTCTGCGCACTCTCGATCCGACTTCGACCGAGCCTTCGAATCGGATCAAAGCGCCGTTTTCCCGTTCGAATGCCACGAAGTCAAATTTCTGCTCCGCCTGTTTTTCTCGTCCTCGCAACCGAGTGCGGCTCCGGGCGGTCAAACGAAGGATTCCGGGCTCTAGTCCCTCGGCTTGTTCGATCCGGCGGTGAAAGAAACCGGCGGGTTCATTTCCGAGGTATTGGATTTCCCAGTCATCCATCGGGAGCATCGATTGGGTGACCCAGGCATCCTGAACGCGATCGGGGACCGTCTCCGGAGTTCCGTTGCGGGGGATCCCGAGTTCCAGACCCTCATCGAGCCCAATTTCTCGCAGCATCAAGGCTTTGAGCCGTTCCCTTTCCCCATCGCTGGGACCACAGCCCAGGCATGCCATGACCATGCACATCGCTTTTGCGGGCCAATTCGCTCGTGAGTACCATTTCATGGGAAGACCGAAATACATGGGAAGATCGAGATCTCTGCGAGATGCCTTGCAACGCTAAAACACCTCAGTCTGCGGTGTTTAGCACCCTTCTGATCGTAGTCACCCGAGCGGCCGGGCTCGATTTCATTCCGGCTTATTCTCAAGGGGACTTGGTCGGCCCCCCGGGACGCAAATCGCCGATGGGCGGATTGTAACGTTTGTAACGGGCACAAAAGCTTGGAAAAGAATTCGGAAAACGATTGCTTGCGGGGCGAATGACCTACCTTTGGGTGTTCCTCAAGCGACTTGGGGATTTGTTCGTTCGTTGATCCATTTCTATGTAATCGAAGGCGTACGACTTCCATGGGTAGTGTACCAGGATATCGGTCCAACGCATCAGCCAGCAACGATGCTCCTCCACGTTCCAATCCGGTTTCGAGTTTCGAATCGCTCAGCAGTGAGCAACTTGAGGCCCACATGGAAAAATTTCGGTATGGGGCGTTCGACTTGACCGATGCGGTTCGACCGTCCTTCAATCTGCAGGTGGTTCCCAAGCAGGGATTCCGGCACGACTGCTACAACGACCCCAAGACGGGGAGTCGGATCCCGGTCATCATGGCTTCGGCATCGCGAGAGCGGCTGTTCGATTTGTTTATCGACTTGCTGGATTGCCTGGGTCCTGGGGTGGATGTCGTGTTGGAAACCAGTCACGACGGCACATCCGGCGAACACGAAGACCTTTACCGAGAGCATATCGACGTACCGGTCTTGAAAAGCGCCTTGTACGAGTTCGAGGACATGATACTCAACGATGGCTGTACTGGGATTGCCATCCTCAATCCCCGGAAACAGCAAGAGATTCAGTTCGACGAGCACAAATTGCTCATTTGCTACGGCTCGCCGCTGGAGATTTTTGAAAGAATTCTCATCAAGCACGACGTTTATCCCGACGAGGATATGCGATTTATCACCGAGGCAGAGCACGTGCACAGCAGCACCGATGCGTTCGCACGGCAGTTCTGCGAACTGAGTTCACGGCTCGGAATCGACCGCGAGGACTACGAGGACGAAGCGTTCGAGTGCTGATTCAGACGCCCCAAGGCTTTTCGGTGGCATGGAAATTAGGCCTGCTTGTTTCGAAAGAGGCCGAGGTGTGCTACACTCGTGGTGAGCACGTGGGGCGGGGACCGTTGATGGCCTGTCTACGTGCGGCAATTGGAACTTGAAAACAACCCCCAGCCTCGCGGGAATGCTCTTTTCAAAAGAGAAGCGTTCGCAAACGGTGGTGGTTCGGCCAATCGCGTGATCGCCGTCGCATGATTCTCCTGGTGCTTTCTATCATTCTTGCCCTTTTGGTCCTGGCGTGGATCGCTTGGATTGCGCTCGAGCCGCGCTCATCGTCGACTCCCACAGCGCACCCATCGGCGAACAATTTGCGCGGCCTGACGGGGCGCGGCCTTGTTCGTCTAGGCGTTCGCGGGAATGATGAATTCGAGGATGGATCGGAAGCCGACTTCCAAAGGCACCTTCGAAACCGAATCGAGGAAGCGCAACTCCCCATGGGTACCGTAGCCGGAGCTACCCCTCCGGACGGAGGACGCATGCCCCATCGCAATGCGGATCCCTTCGGTGGGCCCAACGGTTGAAACCTCACGATCGAATGCGCACACGACAAGCAACGTTTGGCCGAACGAACCGTTTCGCGGAATAACCGCGCTAACGACCTAGAAAGATCTTCATAACGTGTTCGATTCAATTGGGAGCCTCCTCGGCAACGCAACGGATCGGTCGATATACCATCTTGCCCAGGCATCGCCTGCTGGCGGCATCGCCTGGATCTTGCCCCTGATCGTCGGCTTGGTCCTTGGAGCGATCGTCGTGTTCGCGGTCAACCGATTGATGGGCAACGACGCAAAGAGCAAAGCGACACGCCTCCTCGATCAAGCCAAACTGGACTGCGAGAATCTCATCAAGACCGCGGAGCTGGAAAAGAAGGAAAAGCTGCTCCAACTGCAGTCGAAGTTCGATTCCGAGATGACCCAGCAACGGGAGGAACTCCGGAATCGGGAATCGCAGTTGGAACGAAAGGACCAGTTGCTCAAGCAGAGCAGCGACGATCTGAAAAACAAGGAGAAGCTCGTCGAAAGCACCCAGCGCAAACTGGCGGAAAAAATGGAGGATGCCAACCGCAAATCCCAGCAGTACGACAAAATGGTCGCCCAAGCGCAAAACGATCTGCAGCGAGTCACGGGATTGTCGAAAGAAGAGGCCAAACGACAGCTCCTAAGTCTTATGGAAAAAGAACTTCAAGGGGAACTCGGTCAAGTCATTCTTCAGCACGAAAAGAAAGTGTCCGAGGTCGCGCAGCAGAAAGCCCAAGACATTCTGCTGACCGCCATGCAGCGCTACGCATCGTCGCAAACCTCGGAAAGCACCACCAGCAGCATCGACATCCCCAACGATGAGATGAAGGGCCGCATCATCGGTCGCGAAGGGAGAAACATACGAGCGTTCGAGAAGGCGTCGGGCTGCGATTTGATCATCGACGATACGCCAGGCGTGGTCATCGTCAGTGGCTTTGATCCGGTGCGGCGCGAAGTTGCTCGGCAATCGATGGCCAAACTCGTCACCGACGGCCGTATTCACCCGACGCGGATCGAAGAGATCGTCGCGGCTACGGAAAAAGAAATGGCTCAGTACATTCGCCGCAAAGGGGAGGAAGCCGCCCAGGAAGTCAACCTGCAGGGACTCCATGAGCGCGTCGTCGAAATGCTCGGCCGGCTTCACTTCCGGACCAGCTATTCGCAAAACGTTCTGCGGCATAGCGTCGAAGTCGCGTTCCTCTCAGGATTGATGGCGGAGATGGTGGGACTCAACGCAAACCTTGCCAGGCGATGCGGGCTGCTGCACGATATCGGCAAGGCTGCGGATCATGAACTCGAAGGAGGACACCCGAAGATCGGAGCCGATTTGCTGAAACGTTCCGGCGAAAACGAGCATGTAGTCCATGCAGCCCTCGGACATCACGATCAACTCACCACCGAGTATCCCTATACCCTCCTGGTAGCGACGGCGGATGCCTGCAGCGCGTCCCGGCCAGGCGCGCGTCGCGAGTCGCTCGAGCGCTACATCAAACGGATGGAGGAACTCGAAGGGATCGCCAAAGGCTTTCAAGGAGTCGAGCAAGCGTTCGCTATCCAAGCTGGTCGCGAGCTGAGGGTGATCGTGAGTTCCAAGGACACCGATGATGCCGTCGCCGCCAAAATCTGCCGCGACATCGCCAAGGCATTCGAGGAACAACTCACCTATCCCGGCGAAATCAAAGTTACCGTGGTGCGCGAGTCCCGGTTTGTCGAAACCGCTCGTTAAGAATCCAGTACGAATCGATCGCGACCAAAAGCCCAAGGAACGTCAACACCAGGGCAGGAATCCACGTTCCCGCCAGGACCCATATCCCAACGCCGATCGCCGCGAGCGGCCACCACGCCCTTCGCTGCATCGGCTTCACGACCGCGCGCCACACCCAAGGAGCTAGAACAACCATCAAACCCATGCCGAGCGTAGCAAGCAAACGTCCCCAGAACGAATCTCCCTGGCGAACTACGCCTCGAATCGGTGCACGCCCCGCAACGATCCTATCGAGCAACGGATCGATGCGGTTGCCCGCGATCGGGCCCGCATGATTCCAAACACGCGACCAGCGGCGATCGGGATCCAACCTGGTCGCAGACTCCATGTACGATGAAACTATCTCCTCGTAGTCGCTTGAATCAGGAGTCGCTGTGTCGGAGACCCAGGCCATCAACATGGCCTTGACGTCGAGCAAAATTTTTTCGGTCCATCGAAACCAAACTCCTCCTCCATCGGCGATCGTTCTCTCTCGATCAGGCCATGCCTGATGCAAGCCAGCGACCACATCAAGATTCCGCTGACAAACGGTGCGACGAAGTTCGCGACCAATTTCCATCTGGTCCACCGTTCGCTGCCCATCGAGTGAGCATATCTGGCCATCGGCGATGATCCAGCCCCTGGGACGAACTCCCGCGTCTCGGACGAGGGTGGGAATGGATGCCACGGATGAGACGAACTCCTCGGAACCGTCCCGGTCGGTCCACACATCGATGCGGACCGGGACCCGCACCGGGGGGATGGCGATCGACAGTCGATCCTCGTCCAGGAACCAATAGACACCCTCGCCATTGAGGGTCACCCAATCGACATGAGTCGAGCTGGGAAGTCTCCATTCGAGGCTCGAGCGACCATCGCTTGGCCATGCGGCGAGATCCACCCACCAGGAACTCAGGATCCCTTGGCGACCCCGATTCGATGGAGTGCTCCTGATGCGATGCAACTCGAACTCCTCATGCGATTTCCCATCCCGGGACATCGACGAGTCTGGGCTCGCCGATTGCTCCGACTGGACAATGTCGCGATCGAAGAACATGTCGGTCTCTGAATCTCGATCGAGCGTGCAAACCAAGCCGGGATCGGACTCGAATCGCACTTGTTCCAGCCACTTGCTATCTCGAAACGCTTTCGGATCTGCGATCCAATCCACCGTGAATGTCGCTTCGCTTCGCTCATTATCCCAGACAGGTTGGATCTGCATCCATCGTCGGGTGGAATCCATCGATGGCAATTCCTGAATCATCGAATCGCTTTTCCAATCCCGGGCCATGTCGGCAGGCAAAGAAACGGCCAGCATCGGCTTGGCGTCCGCGGCTGGATGACCGATCATCCGCAATTGCCATCGAAGCTCGTCTTCCGATACCGACACAATCCTTGCCGACAAGTTGCCAACCCATTTCCCCTTCATGCGATCGAGAAGGATCGGATCCGATGCGTTGGATTCGTTCAAACTCATCGTCGTCAGCGACTGACCTAGACCACGACCTCGCAGGATCGTGAAATCCGACTTGGCTGTTGGGGCAGCGAACCGGACTCGCCAAGCCGGGTCTGCAGAAATTTCCGCAAATTGTTCCGCGATCGAGATTCCGTCCATGGTCAGAAAAGGCAAAACCGCGGAATGCGAATCAATCCCTGAAAGATCCTGTTCGCTCAGCAACACCAGGTCGTTCACATCGCCGATTTCTCGATCGATGAATACCTGAATCATGCGATGCTCGCCGACCAACCACTCGGTGTGTGCCAGCGGCCTATTTCGCGACAAGACCTCGGTGACTGCGTATCTAGCTGGAACCGAAAGGATCAGGTTCCTGCGGTTGTTGATCGGGTTTGAGAACTCGATCCGCGATCGAACGGAGAGCTTGGAAGGCCCAAGCCCGAGTTGGTGACTGACTCGCGCGCGCTGAAGCTTGCTCTCCGCCTGCTGGCGCAATACGCCGAATCCCCCGTTGATCGGGATTCGAAGGCTAGTCGCGATAGGTCGCTCATTCAACTCCACCCATTCGATTCGTTCCTTGGTATTGATCGACGGCACCCAGGTATTGATTCCTTCGAGCATCCAAATCGAACCCGCCGTTCGCGCATACCGCAAAGTATTCGGGCGCACTCGCCGATCGCGACATTCTGCGAAGAGCACGTTTCTCAGATTGACTGTCCCAACCGGAATCCAGGTTGTGGCGATCACCCGTTTGCCAGTCGAACTGGAAGCGTCCGGAGTCCAACGAACGATGTAACGTCGACGATCCAAGGTGCTGCCGGGCCGAACATCGATCAGCTTGGCTTCGCCCCATAAGTTACCGACGGGCTGCCACTGCATATCCGATTCCAATTCGATTTCCTCAGGGGCATCGACCGCGCGAGGATACTCCAGAATGGTTCGAGCCAGCAGTTGATCTCGATCGATGAACAGCTCGGTAGTCATCTCGGGCATATCGGAATTGCCCAAGGCACCCGGTTCCGACCCAACGATCCCAACTCCCGAAGGAGTGACCGCAACCTCCGGAGCGATGTCACCCGCGAGCCGATCTTGGTTTCCGAGTTGGATGCTAAACTTCCCAATCGAAGGATTGGAGAATCGACCGCGACGGTTGAAGTCCACAGACCAACCCGCATCGGTCTCCACATCCAGGAACGCATTTCCTGCAGGAAGGATAGGTACATCAACCGACCATGCTCGGGGGGCACGAAGATCGACGGTCCCTGTTTCGAGCGGGTTGGAATCGTTTCGATCTCGCTCTGAGGGGCGAATGCGAACTTGGGATTCAATCTGAAGCGTGCGACGACCAGGGCGGTCGGGATACCAAATCAATTCGTTATCGTTCTTCGCCAAACGACTCGAAGGAGCCTCCACACCGTCGATCATGTATCGACTCAACCGCGAGCGGTCCGTCGAAAACGGAATTCGCCAAGCCCGGCCGACTCCGGTCTCGCCGATCCAGATGTCGTAGGTGTGAATGCACGATTGCTCGGTGTTGCCAAAACTGATCGAGCGGGCGTCGAAACGCAAAGAATGGCGGGCTGAGATCAGGTACGAATCCCGATCCGGTGACGGCGAGACCGACGGTCGAGATTCGACGCCGGTCGCTATGGTCTCAGGAACGTAGACGATGCTCCCGAACGGCGACCCATCCTCCGCGAGGGGAATCAAAACATCGAAAGGGGTATCTCCCAAACCGCGCGAGGAGGAAATAACGTCTTGCGCTACCATCGGTAAACCGATCGCCAGCGACAGGATCAAACTTAACGACGTAATGACTGCTGCCCTGTTGGTTGAATCGGTCAAGCCGTCGTCAGACAGTCCCGGCTCATTCCATGGCTGCCATGTCTCCGGGCGGTCCAAGCGGTCAGCGGGCCGAATCCCAGTGGTGGCGGTGACTGTCCAACGAATCATGTACAGCAAAGCACCGACCGCAAAACCAACCCAGGTGCTTCGAAACCAGATCGCGATTGAATCGGGAAACCAATGTCCGCCTACCGTCGCTGCAACCGCGATCGCCAAGCACCACCAAGGGGCCCTTTGCAGCAAGGCGTAGGCTATCAGAATCGCGATCACCAGCCACAATGCAGGACCGGTATGCAAAGTCCTCGAACGCAAAGTCAATCTCTCGGTAGCAAGCCCGCGTTGGGCTGCAGGATCCTCGGTAGAAACCGAACGGCTCCAATCCGTCGCGATCCACGGTGGGATCAATTCCGATGGCGGCATGGACGCGGCGCGCATGGAAACGGTCGCGATGTTTTCGCTTCGATCGACAGAGTCCCAACCCAGCCACGACGCAGCCTCAGCCGTCCACCGCCACACGCTCCAGAGTCGAGCGATGCCGGGAGCCGACGTCTCACCACCGCGCCGCCAATCCAAATCCGTATCGGGGGCCGAGGCGAGCAAAACGGAATCGGGGGTCCAAAGCGTACGCGTTGGTTTTGGATAGGTGGGATCGAGCTCGATCGCAGGCCATGAGAATGCCAAGCCGCTTGTTGGCATGATCCATCCGTTCAGCATCGAATGGTGTTCGAGCTTTGGCCCCGACAATACCAAGCGAATCTCCGAATCCAATGGTTCATCACGCTTCGAAGTGGTATGGCTATCAATCCAATAACGATCGCCATCACGCCGGAACGTGAATGCGTATTGTGCGTGAGCGAAATTCCTATCCGAATTGACGTCGACAACCCGCTCGAGCGACCATCCCTCGGGGACCTTCAAACCGAATTCCCAGGGAGAACTGCGCAGGCCTTGGGAATCGAGTTCCAAGACCGCGCGCTGCTGGCCATGAAAATCGACGGCGACATGCAGATCACTGCGAGTGATCCACCACCGATTGGGCTCCCCTTGATCCAGGGCTTTGACGGTGATTTTCACCGGCGCCGCGTCAGGCACCGGGTCTCGCCAATGCAAAACCAGTTCCCCCTCGCTGTCGAATTTCCATACGTGTCGTTGCTGGTCGGGCAGCACCTGAAAAATCGAATCGGCTCGAAGCGAATAGGTGGTGGGCTGGTCATCGATCAAACGGGGGAACGGGATTTGCCATGCTTCCTTCCCCCGTTCGCGAATGGCGATTGCTCGGAAACGCCAACGGCCCGTCGGCTCCGAATCAGGCGTCCCCGAAAACGAGGGCGGTGGGTATCCCAGGAACCAGGAGTCGCCCTCCGAGCCGACCTTGGCTGGAAACGGTTTCCACCCCTGGGAAGATTCCCATTCCCATCGCCAACTACCAGGCAATTGGATCGTCACATTTTCCGGAGCAGTTGTCCCATGA
>Ga0315904_10005960_pt1 | contig 16792 bp, 17 predicted proteins | sample LakEriMetagenome_6_FD_203529 | JGI IMG/M metagenome (GOLD analysis project Ga0315904, IMG submission 203529) | Freshwater fungal communities from buoy surface, Lake Erie, Ohio, United States - Buoy 12 MA120 | ecosystem: Environmental > Aquatic > Freshwater > Lake | place: USA: Lake Erie, Ohio...
CCCAACGGCGCGGCGATCGGTCCGGACGGCGCGCTGTATCTGTGCAACAACGGTGGTTGCTTCACGCCGGTCGACCTGGGCGACCTGCTGCTGCCCGGACCGTTCGACCCGAGCCGGTACATCGGTGGCCGCATCCAGAAGGTCGACCTCGCCACCGGTGCGGTCACCGACCTGTACACCGAGTGCGACGGGCGGCCGCTGCGCGCTCCGAACGACCTGGTGTTCGACGGCCACGGCGGCTTCTGGTTCACCGACCACGGCATCCGCGACGGCGCCGCCCGCACGAGCGACCTCACGAGCATCTACTACGCGCTCGCCGACGGCTCGTCGATCACCGAGGTGGTGCACCCCGTGGAGGGCCCGAACGGCATCGGCCTGTCGCCCGACGGCACCAAGCTCTACTGGGCAGAGACCCACTCGGGTCGCGTGTTCCAGCGCACGATCGCGTCGCCCGGCGTGCTCGCGCCCGCGATCCCGCTCGATCCGACCGTGGTGCTGTGCGGCCTCCCGGGCTATCAGCTGCTCGACTCGCTCGCTGTCGACGGTGAGGGCAACGTGTGCGTGGCCACGCTCGTGAACGGTGGTGTCACCGTGATCACGCCGACGGGCGAGACCACGCACCACCCGACGGGCGACCTGCTGACGACGAACATCTGCTTCGGCGACCGCGACGGCAGCGGCGAGTACCGCGACGCCTACGTGACGATCAGCGGCACCGGCAAGCTGCTCCACGCCCGCTGGCCCCACCGGGGCCTCCGCCTCCACCACCTCTGACCCCGACCGCGGGACCGATCGGCCCGGTCAGGGCGTTCTCGTCCGGCAGTCGGGTTCGATCGTGATCGCCTGTCACCCGGGGACGGGGGGTGTGGGATCGTACGGGCGTGCGGGAGGACGAGGTCGCCGAGTGCTACGGGGCGCACGCCGACGAACTGGTGCGCTTCGCCGCGTCGCTCGTCGGCAGCTCCGACGCGGACGACGTCGTGTCGGCCGCGGTGCTCGGCGTGCTGCGCACCCGCACGGAGCGGGTGGACGACCTGCGCGCCTATCTCTACCGGTCGGTGCTCAACGCCGCCCGAAAGCACTGGCGCACGCTCGACCGGCGTGCGAGGCGTGAGGCGATCCGCTACGACGAGGCGGTGGAGACCGCCGACCCTCGGCCGGAGATCGCGGCAGCGCTCGCACGGCTGAGCCCGCAGCAGCGCGCGGTGATCCACCTGACGTACTGGGAGGACCTCACGCCGTCGACCGTCGCCGCGCGACTCGGCATTGGGGAGGGGACCGTGCGGCGCCAGCTGGCCCGGGCCCGTTCGAAGCTCTCGGAGGTGCTTGATGACCACTGATCCGTTGCTCGCTCCGGTGCGCGACGTGCTCGGCCGCACGGGCGACCTGGCCCTGCCTGCCCGTTCGTGGGCCGACGTCGTGGCCGTCCCGTTCGAGGACCGCAGCGACGGCGACCACCGAACACGCTGGTTGGCCGCTGCGGCGGTGATCGTGGTGCTGCTCGGTGCCGCGGGCGTGTGGCAGATGCGGACCGGCTCGGGCACCGAGGTGTTCGCCACGCCGCCGGGCACCGCACGCTGGATCGCCGTGCCGCTGTTCGTCTCCGAGGGCATGGCGTACGACGGCACGATCGACGGCGACGGGACCGTGCCGGGCTACGACGGTGTGGCGGCCGCCGACACGGTGGTGGTGAGCTGGACGCGTGGTGACGACACGTTGACGATCGTCAGTGCCGAGGACCCCGGTGGCTTGTCCGCGCTTCCGGGGCGTGACGAACCACTGGTCCCGTTGCAGACGGCGACCGTCGTGGAGGACGACGGGCCGATCGTGCTGCGGTGGTACTCGCCCACGGGGAGCACCGGCGCGTTCGGTCTGCGTGCCGTCGGCCTCACCCTCGACGAGGCCCTCACCGTCGCCCGCTCGGCGTGGTACGTCACGCCAGACATCTGGTTCGACCTGAGCGCACGGGCAGGCTTCCGTTCACCGGACGAGCTGATGGCACCGATGGACCCATGGGCGCCGCCGGGCATCGCGCTCGAGGACGACGCACCCGTGGCGTTCGTCCGGGGCAGCGTGCAGCGAGATGTCGTGCCCGGTGGCCTGTCCGTCAGCTTCCTCGGCGGGACGATCGGACTGTCCGAGGCGGCGACGGCGATCGACCGCTGCTCGGCGGTCGCCGATGGCGACAACGGCGTGGCGCAACCCGTGGCGCTGTTCGGCAACGCCGACGTGGCGGCGTTCGTGGTGACCGACGCCGACGGCACCGTGCGGCGCGTCCCGGCGCTGGAGCACCCCGGCCTGCCGAACTACCGCTTCGCCGTCACGATGGCCACGCCGGAGAACGGCGTCCTGCCCGTGACATGCGAGACGCTGCCATGACACGGCTCCTCACCGTGCTCGCGGTGGTCGCCACCGTGACCGCGAGTTGTTCGTCGACAACGGACGACCTCGGCCCGTACGACGACGTCCTGAATAGCTCGACGCGGAAACTCGTGGTCGAGGGCGACGACTGGACGGTGCAGGCAGCCAGAGACTGCTTCTGGTTGGTCGTCGGGCGGCAGGCCACCTCGTGCCGGTCGACGCGATACCAGGTCGGTGACGTCAGCGTCGGTCAGTGGCGAGCGGGGAGCGACCGGTTCGTCTTCGTGGCCACCGGATCGCGGGGAGTACAGGTCGGCCTGTTCACCGACCGGCGCAGCCGTGCGGAGATCGTCGTCCACCCGCTGGATGACATCGGCCTCGCCGTCGTCGAACTGGAGCCGGGTGAGGAACCGTGGGGTGTGCAGGTGCTCGACGCCGATGGGGCGCTGCTCAGCGCCGTGTCGTTGGTCGAGCGGTAGCCTCGTCCGACGTGGGGCAGCGCTTCTACGTCGAGACCTTGGGGTGCCCCAAGAACCAGGTCGACAGCGACAAGATCATCGGCACCCTGCTCGCCGACGGCATGACGCCCACCGACGACGCATCGGCCGCGGACCTGGTGGTGGTGAACACCTGCGCGTTCATCGACGAGGCGCGGCGTGAGTCGATCGACACGATCCTGGCGCTCGAGGAGCACCGAAAGGACGGCGCCCGCCTGGTGGTGACCGGGTGCATGGCCGAGCGCTACGGCGACGAGCTCGCCGAGGCGCTGCCCGAGGTCGATCAGGTGGCCGGCTTCGGCGTTCCGGTGAACCCGGCACCCGTCGCGGCGGGCGGCAAGGGCGGCAAGAAGCTGATCCCCGTCAGCACGGCGCCGATCCCCACGCTCGACCTGCTCAATCTGCCGCGGCCGAAGAGCGCGAGCCCGTGGGCGTACGTGAAGATCGCCGAGGGCTGCGACCGTTCCTGCGGGTTCTGCGCGATCCCCAGCTTCCGCGGGCCGCAACGCAGCCGCGACATCGACCAGATCCTGCGTGAGGTGGACGAGCTCGAGGCGCAGGAGATCGTGCTCGTCGCGCAGGACCTCGCGAGCTACGGCAAGGATCGCCCCGACGAGCTCGGTGCCGGCTCGATCGTGCCGCTCGTGCGCGCGGTGAGCGACCGGGTGCGCTGGACCCGGCTGCTGTATCTGTACCCGAGCGACCTGAGCGACGAGCTGATCGACGCGATCTGCCACACCGGCGTGCCGTACTTCGACCTGTCGCTGCAGCACGTGAGCAAGCCGCTGCTGCGCCGCATGCGTCGCTGGGGCGACGGCGACCGCTTCCTGCGGCGCATCGCCGACATCCGCGACCGCGAGCCCGATGCGGCGTTCCGCAGCAACTTCATCGTCGGCTACCCGGGTGAGACCGAGGAGGACCACGACCAGCTGCTGCGGTTCGTGGAGGAGGCCGAGCTCGACTGGTGCGGGTTCTTCGCCTACTCGCCGGAGGAGGGCACCCACGCCGACACGCTCGACGGCGCGGTGGACCGCGGCCTGATGGAGCAGCGCCTCGCCGAGCTGCGCGAGATGCAGGACGAGATCACCGCCCGCCGTCGCGACGACCTGATCGGCACCACCGCCACGGTGCTCGTCGACGAGCCGGGTGTGGGCCGCAGCCACCGCGAGGCGCCCGAGATCGACGGCGTGATCGAGGTGCCCGACACGCTCGTGCCGGGCAGCTTCGTCGAAGTGCGTATTGTCGACGCCATGGGTCCCGACCTCGTCGCCACCGCCGTCGACGCGCGTACCGAGGTGTGACCATGGCCGTCGAACCGGGCAAGGTCGCCTCCACCAAGATCGACCCCACCAAGATCGCCACGTGGGCCAACCTCGTCACCGTCGGCCGCGTGCTCATCGCACCGCTGATGTTCCTGCTCATCCCGGAGGAAGCGGGCGGGTCGTGGATCGCGTTCTGGCTGTGGTTCGTGCTCTGCTCGAGCGACGGCATCGACGGCTACCTGGCCCGACGCCACGGCGTGACGAACTTCGGCACGTTCCTCGATCCGCTCGCCGACAAGGTGCTGGTGCTCGGCGCGATGTTCACGCTGGTGAGCCGCGACGTGTTCTGGGTGGTGCCGGTCGTGATCATCGCCGCCCGTGAGATCGCGATCAGCCTCTACCGCACGTTCGTCGGGGCGAAGGGCGTGAGCGTGCCGGCGAGCAAGGTCGCGAAGTGGAAGACGGTCACGCAGCAGCTGGCGGTCGGGTTCGCGATCGCGCCGCTCACCGCGCTCGACGCCACCTGGCTGTGGAAGGGCCTGCTCTGGATCAGCGTGGCGCTCGCGCTGATCAGCGGCTTCCAGTACCTGTGGCGTGCGCACACGGCCAAGCGATCCGTGTCGTACACCCAGGTGGGCTGACCGTCATGCGCTGTGACGTCGTGGCCGTCGGCACCGAGTTGCTGCTCGGGCAGATCGTCGACACGAACTCGTCGTGGATCGGCGAGCAGCTCGCGGCGAGCGGCATCGACTCGCTGCTGCAGGTGAAGGTGGGCGACAACCTGGCACGGATCGAGACGATCCTGCGCCGGGTGCTGGCGGATGCCGACGCGGTGATCATGTGCGGTGGCCTGGGTCCCACCCACGACGACCTCACCCGCGAGGCGATCTCGGCGGTGATGGGTGCGGAGCTCGTGCACGACGAGTCGGTCGCCGAGACGATCCGGCAGCTGTTCGCCGCCCGTGGTCGCACGATGGCGGCGAACAACCTCCGTCAGGCGCAGGTGCCCGTCGGCGCCGAGCTGATCCGCCAGACCCGCGGCACTGCGCCGGGCCTGATCTGCCCGGTCGTGGTCGACGGGGTGGAGAAGGTGGTCTACGCGGTGCCCGGCGTGCCGCACGAGATGAAGGACATGCTGGAGCGGGCGGTGCTGCCCGACCTGCGTCGCCGCAACGGCGACCCGTCGGTGATCGTGAGCCGCACGCTGCGCACCTGGGGCGAGAGCGAGAGCGGTCTGAACGAGCGGCTCGACCCGGTGATCGACGAGCTGGAGGCGGCGGGCACCCCGACCCTCGCATTCCTGGCGAGCGGTTGGGAGGGCATCAAGGTGCGCCTCACCGCGAAGGCGCCGAGCGCCGCGGAGGCCGCTGCCCTCCTGGAGCCGGTGGAGGCTCGCATCCGTTCGATCCTCGGTGACCAGGTGTTCGGCGTCGACGACGACACGATGGAGTCGGTGGTGCTGCAGTTGCTGCGCGAACGGGGCTGGCGCCTCGGTCTCGCCGAGTCCGTCACCGGTGGTCTCGTGGCCGGTCGCATCACGAACGTGCCGGGGTCGAGCGAGGTGTTCGTCGGCTCGGTGGTCAGCTACGCGAGCGAGGTGAAGTTCGAGGTGCTCGGCGTGGACCCGGGGCCGGTGGTGAACGAGCAGGCCGCCCGGCAGATGGCCGAGGGGGCGCGCCGGGTGCTGCACACCGACGTGGCCGTGTCGCTCACGGGTGTGGCGGGACCGGCCGAGCAGGACGGCATGCCGGCGGGCACGCTGTGCGTGGGCATCGCCCTGCCGGACCGCACGGTCACCCGCACGCTGCGCCTGCCGGGTCTGCGCGACCAGATGCGCCAGATGAGCGTCATCACCGCGCTCGACCTGCTGCGCCGCGAGCTGCTGGCCGGCTGAACCGCCTGCGGCGGACCTTGAACCGGGAACGACGCCGCTACGAGCATCGCTCGACTGACGGGCGAACCTGGGGGCGAGGCGACGAAGGCCCGAAGCGCGAGATGCCGACGCGCTGAACGTCGTTCTTGGTAGCGGTGGACATCTCTGCCTCGGACGCCGCTCGGCCGTGTAATCGTCGTCAATCGATCGGATCGGCCGCGAAGATCCCGTCCATCCAGACAGGGGTTCCAGCCACCGGGAGGCACTCCATCACGATGTCGCCCACCTCCTCGCTCCGCATCAGCCGAAAGGCACGCGTGCTGTCGATGGGGTCGTCGTCGAAGCGGCCGAGGTACTTCGGCCCCGGAAACACTGCGTTACCGGGGTCGAGCGACGCGTAGCAGTCGACCGCGCCTCCGGCGACGTACGCCTCGATCAGCACCTCGTAGGTTCCGGCCGGGACATCGGTGAGGCGAACTCGCCATGTCGGGTTGGGCAAGAGTCCCAGGAACAGTTCGGAGAATCCGGTGGGCGCATCAGCTCCTGGTTCGCCTTGGATGCCTTGGATGCCTTGCGGTCCTGGTTCGCCTTGGATGCCTTGGATGCCTTGGATTCCCTGCAGCCCTTGAGCCCCGGGGGTTCCCTGCGGTCCAGGCATTCCCGCAGGACCTGACGGACCGATCGGTCCCACTTGGCTCCACGAGATGGGTGTCCTCGCGCCCCTGCGGGGGCACGCGCCAGTGACATTCAGGATCACCTGACCGTTGTCGGGGTTGTAACAGGCGTTGACCTGACCTTGGGGTGACACCGGCCCGGGAGCGCCAAGCGCCACCCCACCGATGATCGCCGCCGTGATCCCGCTCGCCACTGCTGCCGCGAAGAATCGCCCACCCACGAGTGCCCCCTGCCGTTCCGCCTTTGGCTCGGCACCGTAGACCATGGACGACCGCTCGTGCGCCGTTGATTCTCGAAATCGATCAAGGATGTCGCGCCTGCCGGGTCTGCGCGACCAGATGCGCCAGATGAGCGTCATCACCGCGCTCGACCTGCTGCGCCGCGAGCTGCTGGCCGGCTGAACCGCCGGAGTTGGACGTCGGCCGGCGGACGTCGGCCGACCCCCGGCCGGCCCGCCTAGGCTGGCGGACGACGCCTCCGTAGCTCAACGGATAGAGCAGCGGGTTTCTACCCCGTCGGTTGGGAGTTCGAGTCTCTCCGGGGGCGCGACCACCTCTCGCGACGAGCGATGAGCGCGCCAGGGCCGCTCATCGCTCATCGCGGGTCGGTCGTGGTTCACACGTGGTTCTCACCATCCGCGGAGCCCTCCGGCTCCATACTCAGGGTCATGGAGACGATGGAGTTCCCCCCACCTCGGTCAGCTCCCCCCGGCCAAGGATCCCTCGGCCCCGCATCCCACGGCCCGGGGCCCTGGGGTCCCGGCGGCCCGTTCGGTCACGGGAGTGCCTTCCCGCCGCCCACGCCTGCGGCGCCCACCCCGAAGCGGCCACGCCGCCGTCGCGGCGGTGGCGCCCTGGTGGCCGGCGCCGCAGTGGTGGCGCTCGTCGCCGGTGGCGTCGGTGGCGTGATCGGCGCCCAGCTCGACGACGACCCGGTCGCACGCGACCTCGGCCCGTCGGTGCAGGCACCGATCATCGCCGAGCAGGAGCCGGCCGGCACGCCGGTGGCCGCCGCCACCGTGTCCGAGCTCGACGTGGTCGGCATCGCCGAGCGCGTCGGTCCGAGCGTCGTCACGATCACCAGCCTGATCGAGGGTCGCGTGTTCGGCACCGGCAGCGGGGTGATCATCACCGCCGACGGCGAGATCATCACCAACGCCCACGTGATCGACGGCGCGGACGAGGTGCGGGTGCGCCTCGACGGTGAGACCGAGCCGCGCACCGCCACCGTGCTCGCCGCCGACGAGCCGAACGACCTCGCCCTGCTCCGCATCGACGCGACCGGCCTCCCCGCCGCGACGATCGCCCCGCCCGACAGCATCCAGGTGGGCGAGCCGGTCGTCGCGATCGGCTTCGCCCTGGCGCTCGACGGCGGTGCCAGCGTCACGACCGGTGTGGTGTCCGCGCTCGAGCGCACGCTCGTCACCGAGATCGGTGCGCTCGGCGGCCTCATCCAGACCGACGCCGCGATCTCGTCGGGCAACTCCGGTGGTCCGCTGGTGAACGCGGACGGCCAGGTGGTCGGCATCAACACCGCCGTCGCGACGGGATCGGCCACGCGCTCGGCCACGAACGTCGGCTTCGCGATCTCGTCGCGGGTGCTGCTCGACGAGATCGAGCTGCTCCGTGCCGCCGCAGCCGGTCAAGAGGTCGCCGAGGGCTTCCTCGGTGTCGCGATCGAGGAGCGCAGCGACGGCGGTGCCGGCGCCGTGATCGCCGAGGTGACGCCCGGCAGCCCGGCGGCCGAAGCCGGGGTGCGGGTGGGCGACGTCGTGGTCGAGGCCGACGGCCGCCCGGTGGGCGGTCAGGGAGGTCTGATCTCGGCGATCCGCGACGGCCGTCCCGGTGAGACGATCACGCTGACGGTGCTGCGCGACGGCGAGCTCGTCGACCTGTCGGCCATGCTCGTGGAGCGGCCGGCGGAGTGACCCGTGCGGGGGTCAGGCGAGGCCGACGAGGCGCTCGCTGAGCTCCCACAGCGCGTCGGCCCGGTCGGGGTCGATCGCGTAGGGGAGCACCCCGTTCGACAGACCGGCGTCGTGTCCGACGGTGGCGATGCCACAGTCGTCGAGGTAGGCGCCACCGTGCCCGGCCAGCTCGGGCGCGGTGGCCGCCCACACGCTCGTGGCCGCGCCCTGCGGGATCGTCTTCCACGTGAACTCGGCGTTGGACTCGGCGAGCTGGCTGAGCAGCGCGGTCACCGTCTCACGGGTCATCTCCCGTCCGAGCTCGGTGTGGATGCCGCCGGGGTGCACGGAGAACGCCGAGACGCCCTGGTCGCCGTAGCGGCGCTGGAAGCCGACCGCGAACAGGGCGTTCGCGGTCTTCGAGCGCCCGTAGGCCACGAACGGGTCGTAAGGCGTGCGCTCGAAGTTCCAGTCGTCGAGGTCCACGTCGGCGAAGGAGTGTCCGCGTGAGCTGAGCGACACGAGCCGGCTCGGTGCACCGGCCACCAGGGCCGGGGCGAGCGACACGCCGAGCAGGAAGTGCCCGAGGTGGTTCGTGCCGAACTGGCGCTCGAACCCGTCGACGGTGGTGCCGTGCGGGCACGCCATGATGCCCGCGTTGTTGATCAGCACGTCGAGCCGGTCGTGGTCGGCCAGGAACCCGGCGGCGAACGAGCGGACGCTCGCGAGCGAGGCCAGGTCGAGCTCGCGCAGTTGCAGCCGGGCGTCGGGCACGCTCGCCCGGATGCGGTCGGCGGCGGCACGGCCGCGCTCGAGGTCACGTACCGCCATCACGACGGTGGCGCCGTGCGCGGCGAGGGCGCGGGTGGTCTCCTCGCCGAGGCCGGTGGAGGCGCCGGTGACCGCTACGAGGCGACCACCGAGGTCGCGCCCGGCGAGCACCTCGTCGGTCGTGCTGGAGAAGCCGAAGGGCGACGATGCGGAGGACATGTCCCCAGCTTGCCCGGGTCGGACGGGGTCCGGCGACACGTAGCGATCGGGGGATCGCCCGTCCGGGGGACCGGGAGGGAATTCGGCGATCACGCCCTACCCTTTGATGACCGGACAGCCGGCCCGGTCGCCGAACCCGGGCACACCCTCCGGGGCGGCCCAACCGACTGCGGACCACCCACGAGCGAGGTCACCTTGAAGTTCAAGAAGGGCGAAACCGTCATCTACCCCCAGCACGGTGCGTGCATCGTGATGGGGACCAAGAAGATGGAGGCCTTCGGCTCCACTCAGGAGTACCTCATCCTCCGCACGGTCATCAACGAGATGACCCTGTCGGTGCCCACGGCCAAGGCGGCCGAGGTGGGGGTGCGTCCGCCGGTGTCGAGCGACGAACTGGAGGACCTGGTGGCCGTGCTGTCGAAGGCCGACCCCCGCGTGCCGTCCAACTGGAGCCGTCGCTTCAAGAACCACCAGGAGAAGCTGAAGAGCGGCGACGTGTACCAGGTGGCCGAGGTGGTCCGGAACCTGGCGGCCCGTAACCGCGACGCGTCGCTGTCGGCCGCCGAGCGCACGATGTACGACCGTGCTCGCATCAACCTGATCAGCGAGATCGCCCCCGCGCTGAAGGTGAGCGCCGAGGAGGCCGAGCGCTACCTCGACGAGGCGCTGGCCAAGGGTGTGCTGAAGCCCGCCAAGGAACCGGCCAAGAAGAAGGCCTGACCCTCGACGGCCCCGGTCGACGGCCCCGAGTGTTCGGGCCGGTCGAACCGCCGATCGGCGACAACCGCTACCGTCCTGCACCATGACGTCACGCGTCGAGGTGTCCCGGGAAGCGCTCGAAGGTCTCATCCGCGGCGGTGAGATCGACACCGTGCTGATGGTGTTCCCCGACCTGCAGGGCAGGTTGGTCGGCAAGCGCACCACCGGCCGCTTCTTCCTCCAGCAGGTGGCCGACGGCGGCACGGAGAACTGCGACTACCTCATCGCCTGCGACATCGACAACAACCCCGTCGACGGCTACCGGTTCACGAGCTACGACCAGGGGTACGGCGACATGCTCGCCCGTGCCGACTGGGGCACCATCCGGCTGGTGCCGTGGGTGGAGCGCACGGCGATGATCATGTGCGACCTGTTCGACGTGCGCACCGGCGAGCTCGTGGAGGTGGCGCCGCGTACCGTGCTGCGCCGTCAGGTGGAGGCGGCCGCGGCGCTCGGGTTCCTGCCGATGGTGGCGAGCGAGATCGAGTTCTACCTGTTCAAGGACACCTACGACGAGGCCCACGAGAAGGGCTACCGCGGCCTCGTGCCGCACTCGCCGTGGCTCGAGGACTACCACGTGCTGCAGACCACGAAGGACGAGTACGTGCTCGGGCAGATCCGCCGCCACCTCGAGGCGGCCGGTGTGCCGGTGGAGTTCTCCAAGGGCGAGGCCGGCCGCGGGCAGCACGAGATCAACCTCGACTACACCACCGCGGTCGAGATGGCCGACCGCAACAGCGTCTACAAGACGGCCGCGAAGGAGATCGCCCACCTCAGCGGCCGGTCGGTGAGCTTCATGGCGAAGTACGACTTCAGCGACACGGGCTCGTCGTGCCACGTGCACTCCAGCCTGTGGAGCCTCGACGGGTCGACCGCGCTGTTCGACGACCACCACGGCCCGCACGGCATGAGCGAGCTGTTCCGCCACTACCTGGCCGGTCAGATCGCCACGGCCCGCGAGTTCAGCCTGCTGTGGGCGCCCACGGTGAACAGCTACAAGCGGTTCCAGCCGGGGTCGTGGGCGCCGACGGGTGTGGGGTGGGGTGTCGACAACCGCACGCTCGGGTTCCGCAAGGTGGGTCACGGCAGGGGGACGCGTGTGGAGTGCCGGATCCCGGGTGCGGACGCGAACTCGTACTTCGCGTTCGCCGGCACGATCGCCGGCGGCCTGTACGGCATCCGCCACGGGCTCGAGCTCGGCGAGCCGTACGTGGGCAACGGCTACACGGCGCCCGAGATCGATCGCATCCCGTGGAACCTGCCCGACGCGATCGCTCTGTGGGAGCGCAGCGACATCGCCCGCGAGTGCTTCGGCGACGACGTGCACCACCACGTGCTCACGATGGCGAAGGCCGAGTGGGCGGCGTTCAACCAGACCGTCACCGACTGGGAGCTCCGCCGCTACTGGGAGCGCATCTAGCGCCGGTCCGCACCCCTGTCCGCGGACCGGACCCGAGCGGCAGCGGACCTCAGGCCCCCAGCACGGCCCTGCGACGGCGGGTCAGGTGCCGCCGTTCGGCCTCGTTGCCGGTGAGCGAGATCGCCACGGCGAAGGCGTCCGCGGCCTCGGCAGGGCGGCCGGCGCGGTGGAGGAGCTCGGCGCGTGTCGCGTGGTACAGGTGGTACCGGTCGAGGCCGTCGACGCGTTCGAGTTCGGCGAGGCCCGCGTGGGCTCCGTCCGCCATGGCGACCGCGACCGCGTGGTTGAGCCGCGCGACGGGTGAGTCGGTCATCGCGACGAGCTGGCGATAGGCGGCGACGATCGACGGCCAATCCGTGTCGGCGGCCGTGCAGGCGACGGCGTGGTGGCGCGCGATCACCGCCTGGAGCTGGTACGGGCCGGGCTGCATCTGCCGGATGGCGCGCACGAGGATGCGTTCGGCCGCGGCGATCTCGTGCCGGTCCCAGCGCGTGCGGTCCTGGTCGTCGAGGAGGACGAGATCGCCGGCGTGGTCCGTCCGGGTGGCCGACCGTGCCCGGTGGAACCGCTCAAGCGCGAGCAGGCCGAGCACCTCGGGATCGTCGTCGACGACGTCGGCGAGGGCCTGGGTGAGCCGGATCGCCTCGTCGACGAGGTCGACCCGCACGACGGCATCGGTGGAACGCGACAGGTAGCCCTCGTTGAACACGAGGTAGAGGACGCCGAGGACGACGTCGACGCGTTCGCTGAGGTCGACCGGGATCGTCAGCGGGATGCCTGCGTCACGGATCTTGCGCTTCGCCCGCACGATCCGTTGCGCCAGGGTCGCTTCCTGCACGAGCAGACCGGCCGCGATCTCGGCCGTCGTGAGGCCGCCCACGAGGCGCAGCGTCAAGGCCACCTGTGTGTCCCGATCGAGGGCCGGGTGGCAGCACAGCAGCATGAGGCGGAGTTGGTCGTCGGCCAGCGGCTGCTCGTCGGGTTCGAGGATCATGGCGTCGGTTCCGGTCGGATCGGGGATCATCGGACCGTCGTCGGCGGCGCGCACGAGATCGGGTGCGGCGGTCAGGGTGCGACGTCGCAGGGACGCCTCTCGTCGGAGGCGGTCGATCGCTCGGTTGCGGGCGACGGTGAAGAGCCAGGCCGCGGGGTTGTTCGGGATCCCGTCGACGGGCCATCGGCGCGCGGCCGTGGCGAGGGCGTCCTGGACGGCCTCGTCGGCGAGGTCGAGGTCGCGGAGGCGGCGCGCGAGAAGAGCGAGCACTCGCCCGCTCTCCTCGCGTGCCAGCCGGGTGAGGGCTGCGTCGACGTCGTCGGCCGTCGACACCGTTGCTCAGGCGGCGTCGGGTCGGAACGCGACCGGTCGCACCTCGAACGAGCCGACGGGGATCGGGACCTCCTTCGCGAGGGCGATCGCCTCGTCGAGGTCCGCGGCCGAGACGAGGTAGTAGCCGCCGAGTTGCTCCTTGGTCTCGGCGTAGGGGCCGTCGGTGATCGAGGGCGCCGCGCCGAAGGACTTGGTGACGGTGGTGGCGGTGGTGGTCGGCTGCAGGCTGGCGCCCGACACCCAGTGTCCGCCGTCGATGAGCTTCTGGTTGTAGGCCATCCACTCGCCCATGAACTCGCCGAACTCGGGCGTGTCCGGGGCGGGCATCTCGAAGCTCTCGTCGCTGTAGAGCAGGATCATGTATTCCATGATTCTCGTTGTACCTTTCGTGGTGTCGGTGTGTGGGGTCGGGAGTCGGAACGACTGCTGGCTGACGACGATCCCGGGTCGGGGTGTCGCCGTGGGGATGGGACGTGCCGAGCGGATCAGGCGGCGACGGAGCGACGCTCGGCGGCGGCGGCCACGCGCTCGAGGGTGGTGGTCATCGCGGCCCGGAGGTTCGCCGCGCGGTCGGTGACGCCCGCCCGTCGCTGGAACCAGCGGATCAGTGGGGACGACGGCCGCTGCTGGACCATCGACTCGGTCACCGTCGTCACGCCGTCGCACTCGGTGAGTTCGTAGGTCCACAGCGCGCCGCTGGCACCGGGGACCTGGAACGCGAAGCGCCGTCCGGGCTCGGCTGCGGTGACGGTCGGCTTCGTCGACCAGGTGGTGCTGCCGAGCCGGTTGGTGCCCTTGAACCGGGCCCCGACGGCGGGGCCGGTCGCACCGCCGAGCCACTGGCCACGGATGTTCTCCGGGCTGAACTCGGGCATCCGCGTGACGTCGCTGATCAGGTCGTAGACGACCCGGGCGGGCGCCGCGATGGTTGCCGTCACACTGACGTCGAGTGGTGTCCTCGAGCCGGTCCGGGCGGAGGTGCTGGGGTTCTGCGATCTGCTCATCTGGGTGCTCCATCCGTGCTTCGAGCGAGGCCTCGTGCCTCGCCGGCACTTGGATGACGCAACCCCTCACGGGAATCGACAGCTCCCGGAGAAGATTTTCCGGATCCTTCGGCTCGGCGCGAGCCATCCGCAGCGAGTCGACGAAGGAGGCGTCGGAACTGGTGGACGCCACCACGGCGCTCGACCGAGGGCGTTGCCGCCGTGGGTGTGGACCGATACCTTTACTTCTATGGCGAAGGTAAAGGGTCGTCGTCGAGGGGCGACCACGATCAGCTCCAAGCACCAGGTGACCATCCCGGTCGCGGAGCTGCGCGCCGCCGGCCTCGAAGCGGGGGAGCGCCTCGTGGCCCGCGCCGACGGACCGGGGCGCGTCATCCTGGAGCGAGAGCACGACGTGCTGGCCGAGTTCTCGGGTGCGCTCACCGGCGTCTACTCCGATGCCGGGCTCGACGTCCTGCGCGACGAATGGGACTGATCCACCTCGACGCCGGGGTCGTCATCGGCTTCCTCGACGCGAGCGACGCCCACCACGAATCTGCCACTCGCGCGCTCACCGAGGCGGTGGGCTCCGGCGATCGTCTGGCCATGGCCGCATCGGCGTTCGCCGAGTGCCTCGTCGGTCCCTGGCGTCGCGGCCGTCGGGCCGTCGACCTCGTCGACGAACTCGTCGTCCGGCTGCCGATCGAGATCGTCGCCCTCGACGCGGACATCGCCCGGGCAGCGGCGCGCATCCGGGCCACGCACGCCTCGGTCCGGCTTCCCGACGCCCTCGTCATCGCGACCGCTGCGCACGCTCCGGCCGATCGTCTCCTCACCACCGACCGTCGATGGCCGACCGCGCGGCGCCTCGGCCTCACGACGACGATCACCACTCTCTGACGCCGACGTCATCATCCGGTGTCGCCCGAGATTGGCGCAGCCGTCCGAGTTCCTGGGTGCCACGCGCTCGCGAATCGCCTGGAGTGGCGGGGTGGTTGGCGCCCAGGATCGCGGGCGTCGGGTCCTGGGTGCCGCTGGCGGCTCACCAGTGCTGGTCAGCGGTGGACGGTGGCACCCAGGTCGGGTGCGAGTTCCTGGGTGCCGCTGGCGATTCACCGGTGCTGGTCGGCGGTGGATGCTGGCGCCCAGGTCGGTGGGTGGCGGTTCCTGGGTGCCACGCGCGATTCACCGGTGCTGGTCAGCGGTGGACGGTGGCACCCAGGTCGGGTGCGAGTTCCTGGGTGCCGCTGGCGATTCACCGATGCTGGTCGGCGGGGCGACTGGCGCCCAGGTCGGTGGGCGGGGGGTCCTGGGTGCCGGTCGGAGCTCACCGGTGCTGGTCAGCGTCGGACGTTGGCACCCAGGACTGATCGCCTCTGCGACGACACGCAGAGGGTGGTCACTTGCGGTTCGCGGACATCCACGTGGTCGCGAACTCGACCAGGGCGCGCTGATCGCAGGACGTGACCGTGCCGTCGCCGAGCGGGGCGCGTCGCTGCTCGCCGCCCGCCGCCTCGAACGCCTCGGCGACCTCGGGGAAGTCGTCCTCGCCGAGGTCGAGCGTGCGGTACTCCACCCAGCGACGTTCGCCGTCGACGACGAGGGGTGCGCCGTCGGTGTGCCAGGCCTTGCTCGGCCAGGTGGCGCGGTGCTCGGCCAGGTGCAGCGACGTGTCGTTCCGGTGCCCGACGCCGACGAGCACGATGCGGGTGCCCGCCTGCACCATGCGACCGAGCGGCGACTCGTCACCGAGGCCGTGCTCGAGGCGGTGGGGGTGCATCAGGTGCTCGGCGAGCGGACCGTGGGCCACGAAGCCGAGGCTCGGATGGCCGCTGTGCACGATGCCGTCGAGCCGAGCGAAGCACTCCATCACCGCGCCCATCTCCCGCCGGGGTGTGACGGCCGGGTCGAACGCCGGCCACGTGTCGCGGATGATCTGCCACCACGACTCGGGCACGGGCGGGTTCTCCCACGTGGACGGGTCGCTCACCCCGGTCTGGGCGGGCATCACGATCGTGCCGTCCGGACCCACCGCCTCCAGCAGACCGGCGACGACCCCGTGGGCGCCACCGACCACCCAGCCGAGCTTCGACAGCGCGCAGTGGACGATGATCGTGCCGCCCGGCTCGACGCCCACCTCGCGCAGCGCACGGCACACGTCGGCGGGGGTGACCGGTCGGTCGCTGCCGGCCACGACGTCGTGCTCGCTGCTCATCCGGTGGTGCTCCGAGGTGTGCGTGTCACGACGTGAATTCCACCACGACGGGCACGTGGTCGCTGATCTGCCACCACCACTCGCCGCCCGCGGACTCCCACTGGCGGGTGACCCTCGACCGATCGGGGACGAGCACGTAGTCGAGCCGTGACCGGGGCGAGATCGCCGGGTTCGTCGGGCCTCCGCCCGGGTCGCGCAGACCGACGGGGTGGAACTCGCGGATCACCTCGGGCTCGCCGGGTGCGTTGAGGTCGCCGGCAACGACGGCGAGCGGCGCCGCTTCGGCGCGGACGAGGTCCGCCACGCGGCGCGCCTGGGCGATGCGCTCGTCGGGTTGGCGGTGCGCGGCCAGGTGCGTGTCATACAGGCGGAGGGAGCCGTCGGGCCGGTCGATCGTCGCCGCCACCACGATGCGGTGGCGGAACGTCCACGTGGACACGCCGGGCGAGATCGTGCGGCGCACGACGTCGCGCAGCGGATGCGGCGACACGATCGCCAGCCCCTCGCTGGTCCACCACACGAGC